>Ga0058701_10002250_pt1 | contig 14477 bp, 12 predicted proteins | sample AgamicOrMae_FD_97039 | JGI IMG/M metagenome (GOLD analysis project Ga0058701, IMG submission 97039) | Agave microbial communities from Guanajuato, Mexico - Or.Ma.e | ecosystem: Host-associated > Plants > Phyllosphere > Phylloplane/Leaf | place: Guanajuato, Mexico | collected 2012-06-04 | reverse complement strand
TGCACGATTGCTTCCTACCGATGAAGATTTCCACGAAGTAGTGAGATGTTTGAGGAAGAAGACGACGATGACGACATTATAAATGTCTAGGAAGAAGATGATGCCACAAATCCGTGCGAGTCAGCAGGTTTTTGCTTTCCTCCCTTTTAACTCCAAACTTATGACCTGGTCATGGTCTTAAGACCAGTCGTTGCGGAACTTAACTCCCTCGGATACTATCCCGAGGACAAAGTTCGTAGATATTTAGTCAATGCGCTTTATTTTTTTAAATTAGACTAAGGGCGAGAATAGGGCCAAAAGGGTTTTTTGATACTTTCGCCATTGTTTGCTAGTCAAACGCGTTTATTTCTGACGAAGACATTGTTGATAGTCTATGTGCGCTTACAGGTATTCATTGTCATTTCAGCACTTGTATTGCACCGCTTTGAAGGCAGATGAGGGAAAAAACTACTTTTCTCAAAACAAGTATTTATACATACGAAGGGCGTTGTCCGCAATAACCTTTACACCAGGTTTTTAACATCAGTTCAAAGAGGAGTTGATTTAAGAATTTAACAAAGCCTAACATTGGGAACCTGGATGGCTGAGTCCAAAACAAAATCTAGATTACAAGTTCAACTAATGAATGCATTTGTCGATAGGTATGCTCACCGGACATGTCACCGTTGGGTGTTGATCAGAAGTTGAAAGTACAAGAGCTTCGCCTTGACTGAACTGCGAGGGGTTGGATGAGCGCATATTAATGCTATGTTCTCGGAAGAGGGAGGCGCTTTCAGGCGCGTTAGATGCAACTTCGTTTTTCAAGTTACGTCCAGATGCGTTTGCATTCGCTTATAAAGAGCTTAGGACGCTGAGTCGGAATTTGGAACACAAAGAGACAGGATGGCGGCCGGCAGAGTTGTACATTTTGTATCAACTTATTTACCGTCGGCTTTCTTCGAATAAAGCCGCCCTGCCCTAGCCTTCGTGCAACATTTTGTGCAGCATTGGCAGAGCTCGGAAGCCGCTGCAGAATGCACAGCACAGTCGCTCTTTGACGAGGTCTGCCGCACCTGGTGCAGAGATGCTAGACTTTCGGTGGCAGCAACTTTGAAAGTCACCTCGCTGCGCACAGTGCGGGCGGCCTTGTATGGAGATATGGATCCCAGCTCTCATCTTAGGAGGGCTTGTGGCCTTGGGTTTTAGTTTTCACTTAAATTATCGGTTACAGCTGCCAGATATTTTAGAAAAGCATGAAATTAAATCTGTGTATTGTCTTCTGTTTCATTCGACTCTATTTAAGTATTCTACTTTTATTTAAATTATTTCTAGAATTCCAAGACAGTTCGAAACTTTTTTCCCTTGATCCTAAAACTTAAAGAAGAGTATTTGTGACATTGATTAATGACAGGAAGAACTACACGGTACAAACAGACTTAATACTGTTAATTATTCTTTTGAGGTATCAACTAAATGCCTCTATAAAAGCAAAATACCTTTAGAAAGGGAAAATGGCATGGATTAATAGAATTACTAATTCTGTTGAACGACGGAGACTTGGTGTGACGCGATTTAAAATAATTAAAAGCCGGTTATTTCATAGGAGAACAACGAGGGGCCGGTGATTATTATTATTATAGGTGTAAACTCGCCTACACGTAGGCGAGTGTCCTTCGATAACTTTCTACCTGTCCATAGCTTGAAATTGATCGTCGCGACTGCCTTATTGATTTAAGGGCTGTTAGAGGGTCCTCTTCGAATTTCGAAATATTGTCTGAAGTGGTTTCAGGCACCGGTAGATATTCGAACTACCCACCCATGTTCATTATTATTTTGTCGCCAAAAGGTCAACTTTCGCGGTAGCTGCAATGAAGTGTTAAATGTTCTCGGAATGAATAAGATCTATTCCATCAAAAATGACTATCGTGTCGTTTTGACATCTGATTTCCTTTTACCTTTCACCGACGAATGAATGAATGAAAATGGGCATTGAATAATTGACGATTTGGATCACAAAGGCCTGTCGACTTTTAATTAAACATTTATTGACACAATTAATTAAAGTGCGACCTCTTTTGTCATAAAAGCAACTAGGACAGACTCGACGGGCTCTGTAATTCTTCAGATCTTCTATGTCTATCGAAATTCTGACAAGTATTGGTAATCCAGGCGTCATTATTAGCTCCAGATGTCCTTTCTTGGATGACCTTATTGTTACCTTAAGGTTACTTCCACACCTTAAGAGTATCTTTTTTTAAATATGGGACGTATCTAAATATCACCTAAATGATTTTATATGGTCATCGTCAATCTTAACTCGTATGAGTGGATTGCGCTCAATTGAGAATCCCCGGAGGTTTTTGCCCGTGCTCCAATGAAATTTACGAATCCTGCCTGCATCGTAAAGTGTGTGTTTTCATGTTCAGGGTTCATCAACAATCGCCCGGATTCATAAGAAAGGAAACGCCATTGGAGAGCAATCAATTTAACTTTACCCGCAAGATCAAGTTTTACCCGTACAGTGAACCAATCCAACTTGTGTGCCAAATTTATTTACCTTCCGTATGAGTGCATGACACCCATCTAACCGCTTCTAACTGCTGTGCCAACACAAACCATCCGGGGTAACCAATGGCGTAACCATACCTATTTTAGCCCAAAATGTTTATCGATCAAACCATTACAGCAAATGTTTCTCGGTCCAACGTGTGTTGGTGCAGGAAATACGGACGCATGATGGTTATATTATGCCACGTTTGGTTCCTCGAATCTCTCTCTTTTAAAAGTCGCTTGTCGTATTTTTCGTTCAAACAATAATTCAAGCTTCAGTTTGAAAGGATGAACAACTATACAACCGCGTCGGTTAGGTAAGGTTTAAAGTTTAATGCCCTGTGCATCACTTGCTTTCTCCAGGGGTAATACCACTTATAGATGGCAGCATCTACCTCTGGAGAGAAATTTCGATCGAGCTTGGTGAAGAAAAAAATGAACTCTGGTTTGAAAATATGACCTTTGAAATTGACGGTGTAACGGAAACACCTTTGCAACATTCAATGATCCCAAATTGTCTAAGCTGGCGAGGGAGTATATTGTTCCCCGCATGTACTGATAAAGTACCACTTTGTACCATACGTTAAATCTCTAAGTTAAATGAAAGGCATTTGTAGCGGAGTGGATGGGAAGAGATGTGTGAAAAGGTATAATGTAGACTGGCACATGGAAGCTCCTGGAATTTTTAATTCAATGAAAGATTGGCTGATTGTGAGCACAATGAGTTTATCTTCGTTGGAATCTCCGAGCAGGTTTATCAACATTCTATCGCGGATTTACTTGTGTATTTTGTAAAAATATAAAAATATATCAAGATTACCAATATCTTATTTATAGTTTCGGTTATGAGAAAAGTGACTCATTATTGGAAGAGGTCATTAAGCTGTAGAGAAATGCGTCCGATACCTGACGTGTTAGCCTGACATGCCCATCCTTAATAGAAGTAATTATTACCAGTATTTTCCGTGTTGGAGAAGTTCCTTTTCTTATTTAGAATTTCCTCACTCCGTTCTATTTTTTTATTAACTTTCTTTTACTTATGATAACCAGACAAAAATCTGTTGAGGGTTTTCTGTAAGTGCTGATTGGGGAAAGCCTACGTGCGCGCCTTTTTTTGTCGTTTTTGCGACATTTCAACAACTGCGTGACATCTCATTTGCGCTACATTTCAAGTGCGCGACATCCCATTTGCGCTACTTGAAGTTCTCAAGCTTAGACCCTCGATAAGTTAGCTTGGGTTATTTTAATTCAGGCTATGTAAGTTTAGGCTACTCTAGGTACAGCATAAATTAAGTTAGGTTTAGTAAGATTAGGTTATATTTAACTCGTTCGTCTAGGCCCTTACAAGATTGAACAAATAACACATTGCTGGAAAATGTTAACGTTTATATTGACTTTTCTCTCTATTTTACTAAGTTTAGATTAAGTTTGGTTAAAAAACGTTAGGTGAGGTTAATCTACTTAGATTAGGCTCGGTCAGTTAAGATTAGATTAGAGTTGTTTATCTAGGCTTTCAAGAAGTGGGGGAAACAAGTCGCGCAAATGGATTGTTGCGCAGTTGAAATGTTGTGCAAATGAAATGTTCGAAGGAAAAAAAAAAGTCATGCAAATGATGTGAGCCCGTGCACATGTAATAAGTGTCGCCAGTTTTTCGCCTATTGGTGTTTCTCTAATAGTGTTTTTTCTATGTGTTGCAGGTAAGAAAATGTCATGTGCCGCGACGGTTTTACCTCGTAAGTAAGTAACAAAATGGAGTTGTGTTTCTGTAGGCCAGTTACGATTTTGGGGTAACAACAATATGCCGCGATGACTTGATATAGCATCGGTTTTGAATCTGAAGTAATTCTCTATAAAAAAAATAACAAAAGATATGAACGTTTCTGATTTCCCAAAACGAACAAATATACAGGGTGTCTCAAGGTTAATGTGTAAAAAATGAAAAGGCAAAGGGACTCTAAGACGAAAATGTGAAATGAACATGGGGTCTAAAACGCACCGTTTGGCGTCCAGACGCCTTCGAAGGGTTTGTTTTGGTACCCATCGTGTAGCAAAAGTACCACTCGTTCGATTAAAACATCCAGAGTTTTAGGTGCATCAAATCATTTTGAGTAACTTTGATTCCCATGCATTTTGTCATAACTTCAGCGGTTTAGGCAGTAGAAGCTAAAAACAACACGTAAACATTGTCCCATCTGACACAAACATTTCAACATCTAAGTTCATCAGTTCCTAGCGCTTAAACCGTTCAAGTTACGCAAAATTTATGGGAATCAAAGTTACTCACAATGATGTGGCGCACCTAAAACTCTGTTTTTTTTTACCCCCAACCGCCCAGGGATGCCGATAGCAAACAGAAACATTTATTATTTTTAGAAAATCTCTCCAGTTCAGTATTGTCACAATTTAAAAAAATCACCCCTCTGGAAAACTGAAATTTAAAAATTGCGGCATGTCCCAACGCTTAAAATTGCGTATTTCAGTGAAAAATACTTCCAGTTTCTCTTAAGCTAAATTTCACTCCAAGTACTTTGGGAGGTAATGAGTTAATCGAACGAGTAGTACCTTTACTAAGAGATGGATACTAAAACAAACCCTTCGAAGGGGTCTCGACGCCAAACGGTACGTTTTAGACCCCATGTTCATTTCACATTTTCGTCTTAGAGTCCCTTTGCCAATCCGAGGTTTCATTTTTTTACATTAAACTCAAGACACCCTGTATACTACCTCTAAAAGCCCTTTGGTTTGTGAGTTCTCCTTTCCTACGAGGTTTAAAAGTAGAGGCACCAACGATGCTGATGTTATGTTGAGTTAGTTGAGGTTTCGTTTACCTTACGATAGCCGGGTTTTGAATGTAGACTTTTCGTTTTAGAGGGAGCCCGCCAATAAGAAAATCATCCTTGGAATTTGGCTTACTGCTCGGGTAATATTCGAGAAAGTTTGTCTCGTGCGAACGTGTGCATCGTAAGGTAACGGCAAAGTTCATATTAAAACTTAAGGAGTTTTGAGCTGCCCGTGATACCCACAATCATCGTCCATTTGAAACCCCTTCCTGGACCAATATTTCAATCGTTGTGAAAACGCGCCCTGACTCGCCACCATATTTATTTGAATAGGTCCATCTCGTCACTTGAGAGGAAAAAAATGCGCATTTTGCCGCGATTATATTAAGAAGGCAAGTTTTTATGTGCTAAAAGGCGCAATCCACTTCGAGTATCTGCGATATAGGAGCTACAGTTTTTTTATTATGTGTCTCTCTCTATTATTATTACTTATTTCTGTTTTTTTTGCCCGGTCTTATCCTCATCCTTGATACCATGACACTCACTTCCACTGGTCTCGGGGCAAACCCGCGAGTGATCAGGAGAGTCATAAGATCCCACAGACGGCTCGGGGCCCACTGCGAGACTTGCCTAGGCTATCTCTAAGAAAGAACCTCGGGTTCCCCAAACGGTGCTCCCCAATCTTTACCTTAATCGTAATCTTCTTACAATTTACGTTTCTAAATACAGACATCTTTGATTTAGATTTGACATTTTTAAACCGTAAATCGAAATTTGAAAAATGTATGCTGTACCGATATAATGTGTCGCATGCGGACGATTTTTCGAAACGTAGAGGGACTCGTACTTTTACGTAATCGTGCTAAAATTCTTTCATTCTTTTCCTCTCTAAGGTGTCAGTATTTAACTGAAATAGACGCAGTGTCTAAATGATGAGCACGAAAGTTGTTTTTTTTTCTGGATAAAGTTCGGAGCCGGACCCAAAGAGAAGCCATGGGCCGGGCGGCGGGGTGCCATCGCTGACAGCGGTGCGCCGCCGGCCGCTGAGGTTCTTAATATGCAGCAGGGCGCAACCACTGCATTTCCATAAGCAGCAAAGGGCCAGCCTAAGACCTGTCACTTGACAAACGCTTTTGACCCTTTGTTAATTGAAAAGTTGCCTAACAAAGTCGCTAATTGTGCCAAGAAAAATCGTTTGATACATTTCATGGCGTGTTTGTTATTCTAAGTAATTTTCTTGTGTGAGCGTGGCTTTTAACTTTATGAACTAATTCATTCATGCATACATGTCTCAAAAGTAGGAGTTCTTTTTTAACGACTTTAACCACGTTTAACGAAATGACCCTCATAAGAGTTAGTTTTAATGATGGAAAGGAATAATCTACCGCTTTCGAAAGTCGTGTAAACGCAGATTGGCTTCGTTTGTTATAAAACAGTTTGGTGAACATACATAAGTTTCCTTAGTACAAATTCAGAAGAATAATTCGTGGAATCCTAGACGAGATTTTTCAAAAACACTTTTCTCGGTGTTTTCTTGATATAGAAACTGTTGAGTTTTACTTTAACCGTTCCAAAGATGTGGTCAGTTTCAAACAATATTTGTTATGGAACAGCCGTAAGTAACAAAGAAGTAAACGGCGTAATGAGTTGGGAACGAAGTTGTCAAGTTATTTCTATAGAGTCAAGCAAGTTTCTATAGTCAAGTAAGTTGTCAAGCTATTTCTATATTCGGGTTGTGATTGTTCCGGAGGAAGGGCTATTAGGGCGAAAGGCGCGGTTTTATCTGTCATGGCCAGACGCAGTCGTTTAAAGATGAGCCCTCCTATTGGCTAGGCCCCCTTCCTCCTCCTGAGAGCGCCTTTCAAGAAATAGCGAGTGATAATTGTTGGATCCGACCTTGAGCCTCGGATTCGCGTCGTGTTGAGTATTCAGACGGCACGCAGATCCCACAAAAGAGACAACCGTAAAAAAGGAAGCTTTGTCGACCGGCCTTTTCTTCACTTTCAACAATCGAGCTCTGTGCATCTTCAAAGGTGGTATTATGGATGGGTACTTTACCGCAGGAATCCCAGTGGAAATAGGTTCAGTAGAGTCGACCGCATAGCTACACTTCAATCATTGACACTGCATGACTTCTTTGACCCTAAACCGTACCAGCTACTACTTGCTCTTCCATGGCGTCCTGTTTGCTTGACAGCATTACAGTTTCTTCGCTTTCTGCTCGGCTGAGTCTGCAGCACTTTTTACATCGTCTATTGCCGTAGAATAATGTGAAGCCAGCAAGATAGGAAGATCTCCAAACCGTGCTCACACTTTGCCACAAGATTACTTTGTTGGCGTGATCAACCGGATCTATCTCGCCCGGCTGTGCTCCAGTTTCCCGCGCTTCTCATCCTTCTCTCGCATTGTGACTACATTGACCTCTGATGCTTTCCCTCTTCCGATGCTACTGGAATACTTTTCCCCTACCTCTTGAGCAGCCTCGTTTTCTCCGGCCCGAATGATCCACCGGTCATCATTTTTGTGATGCATCGAATGACACGACGCTATTTTCATCACTTTCCATAGTATCCCGCATTGTTTTTTCTTTCCCAACTGAGCGCTGTTGGAGGCCTGGATATACTAGAGAGGAGGCATTGGGCAGCCATTTTGTTTCTTATGGGACGTCGAATGCATTTTAGCTTACAAAGAAACTTCGGAAACATGATGGCGGCGCCCATGGTTTTGCAACCTCAATGCCTCCTCCCTAGTATATCCAGTTGTCTGAGCGCTGTGAATTGCTACCCCTTGTCTAGCGCAGTCTTGTCTGATTTCGCGATCCATCTTAAAACTGCGCTTATTTTGAGAACTATTAGAAATAATCTAGCATTTTTTATATGTTTTGGATCGCCGTCGAGTTGACTAGTCCTGATATAAGGTTATTTCCCTGGATACCCATACTAGTCTTAAGGGAACCTCATTTAAATTTGACGAAATCACGAAATCTGCCAATATTGTCACCGGCGCGGCGCTGGCGCTCCTTCTCCCTCCAGCGGAGCGGCCTTCTTCCCCCTTCCCGCAGTGCCGCTCGCTCTGAATGCTGCGCTGTTATTCGTCGCCAGTCCTTCCCCCACCACCACTGCAGCCTCGTTTTCTCCTTCCCCTCTCCCGCTGAGTGCTTCGAAAAGTCACTACATCGTTTAACAAAGCATCCTATCGACAAAAGGGCGCTATTAATAAGCGCATCGCATCTTCGCGCGCCATCTTTGTCTCGAATTTGCATCAGTTGTAAATCATGGACGGGCAAACGTCGCCGTACGCCGCGTTTTCGCGCAGCCGTCGCCTGTTCTCGCCGGGCCTGTCTTTAAGGTCACCTCAAAAGGGTGATTTATGATGGGTACGCCCGGCATTTTCGAGACTTTGTGATCTACATCGGTTCGCACTTAACAGCTCTGGGTTTTTCAAGGCATTCATAGGTGGATGATTAACGAGACAAAACAGGGAATAAGTGGGCGATTTGAACGAAAGCCAGATGCGAAAACAAAGGTAGCGTAAGTGGACTCGTGCAGCGAGACAAAGGTCCACCTCAAATCTTTACCCGCTAAACACACAACTCCGACAAACCTGATTGCTTAAAAGCTGATTGACCCGAGGATAAAAAGCAGTCTTGACAAAAGAGCTGGTGACTCTTATTAGGTTAAGCGTTTTTCGGTTTGGGGTCAGGTGATGCTCCATTGAATTGCATTGGACTAAATATATTTTTTACTATCAAAGGCTAGAGCAAGTTGAAAATACTACTGTGGAGGGGAAAAAATGGGGATGTTTTTACCTATTTCGGTGTGAAAATAAAATGGGGAGAAGTAGGTAATTTAGTTATTTTTCAAGTTTTATTAAGTTAGTTTCAATTCAATAGTTTATTAAGTAAATAAAGATACTCGTTCTTTCCCAAAGTAACCGAATGTTTCACTGGATATTTTGATTTTATATCGATTTTTGATGGGACTATTTCCTTAGCAAGGTAACATTAAATGTCCCGTAAGTCATGGAAGCTAGGTTCAATTTCCACATGCAACTTTCGCAATCATATCTCCAGGACAAAAGAATTATCTTTTACATAACACATTTTCTCAATAGACGCACCTATTGGCGACATTAATCACTTCAGTCTATTTCACTATTCAATGATCGGGTTTGTAATAAGCCCTCTGCTACCGGCTAACGGGAAAACAACAAATACCTCACTATCAAAATTCCAAAAAAAAGTAATTTTTACCAGTGACCGATTGCAAGAAGAAAACGTTAGATAAATATCCTAGCTGAATATTCTGTTGGCCTGCAGAAGCCCTTATGGGTTAATTTGGGTAAGAGATACTACTTCCGGTCCGGGAAGGGTACTCTGTGAGATGTGAGATGGTCCTATTTCCACCTGTTTTCTTTGAGGGTGGCGTTCGTGAGCAGGGCGAATTTTATTGCTATGGAAATGAGAGTACATATATTTTGGTGGTAAGACCCCTCAGCTCAACAGCGGAACATTTAAGCCGCAGCAAAACCAGCCTGGGGTACTCTACTCTACTTTGAAATAGCCTTCATCAGATTTAATTTGACGAGCCGGAGGACTATAAGATCCCGATCGCACATATGGTTTACTCATCATTATAGATAAGTCCGCCTCTTTCTGTTTCGCATCGATGAGCAGAAACATTGTTTGCTAAATCAATACCCACTATTTACAAGGTATTATATTTTGAGGTACCGATTAATGAAGACCCATTTTCGTCACATTACGTACTCATGTTGAATCTAAACATCTTTTGATAGACCTTTACAGCCATAGAAGTTCGTGTGGTAGATCACGAATTTTGGAAAGTGAAATTTTCAAACTCTTGTATTCAATCTTTCGTCGTACTTTCGAGCGAGCGAGGGATAAGGCAATTTAGTGAAGTTGACCTAATCGCCACTGAGACTGACGGTAATTAATACTACTCGGAGGTAGCTGCCTGCCGCTTAAAATTACGCAACATGGTGTCACAGTTGTGCAAAAGGGACAACGAAGCGATGCCCTAGCCACGCGATCTACTTGGTTTTAAATCGTTGTCCGTGTGTTTGTGATGAATAGTTGAACCATATAGACTTCAATATCTGCCACGGCGAAACGGCATCAGATTGATGAACTTCAGGTAACCAAAATCAACTTATTGTTTGTAAGCGAGCCTCGGGAGTCTCGCTCCACTGTCATCCCGCTCGTTCGACGATAAGTAGGCCACAAAAGGTGTAACTTCAACTTTTTAAATTAACAGCTTAGAGCCGCTTTTGCGATTATGACAGGAAGATTCCGATTCTGTTTCACAGGAAGTGCGTATACTTTTATTTGGGTCAACCAACCTCTATAAGATTGCGTCGAATGATGCTTTTCTAAGAAGCAAATCTTTTTTCATCTCTTACTGATTTTGTTTGTTTTTTGACCCTGCGCGGTGGGACTAAAAAAAACACGGCAGCGCAAAAGTAATCCAAGTAGAGTTGTCGCTTGGTCACCTGCCTCAAACTGGAGCAGTTTCTTAAGAGGAATGTGTCAGGAAGGGAAGGTATCGTTCAGCACTCACTACATGCATGAGCCCATAGGGAAACGAGCACCTAAATTACTCCCACAGTGTAGTGATTTAACTATCCCGCCATCCCCTGGGTTCAGACGCCAACCTGAGACTTCCTGTAGGATTTCCGAACCATAATTTTTAGTTGAGCCTTCGTTCCAGCCGCGTCGAAGTGAAAGTTTTTCCTTGAAAAACGAGGTTTCCCAAGGTGCAGAATCATGTTTTCCGACACCAACATTCTCCGGAAAAAGTGCAACTTAACCTCTCGGCAAAGAAAGAAAGAAAAAATAGAGGAAAAGAAAGGGTTGAAACAAAACTTATTGCTCTTTTTTACTTTGCAATCTGAAGCGGTTGTAGAAGAAATTCCAGTCGCTGTGAGAGCATTGTAATGATTCTGTGAAGCGAATTGGATTGCTTCTCCGATCATTTCAGACAATAAATGGTACTCTATTATGTCGATAAATAAATGGATCATGTGATGACTACCTAGAAGATCCATGATATGTATAGATCCTACAAACGCTTGGTTTAGGCTGACATACCCAAAAGACGCTGTAACCTTGTTTTAATTTCACACCCAAAACAGATGCTAGACTCCTGAAAATGGGTGTTATGTTTTTATTTTGCTGCCACCAAGTAGGTTACAGCACTAGGTGTAGAAAATATTGTCCCAATATAAGCTGTATGTTAGAGTATTTACTCTTTGCCTCGCTCCGAATGGCTTTTTGAGGTGACAGGCAGAAATAATTGCAACTTTCCATTCTTTTTCGTACGTGAAAGAGCACGTGATTTTACAATAATACAATCGCCACCCCATGATACAACACACGCACATTCCAAACGGACAGGAATGGCCGACCGAGCAATTAACATTCACAAGGGTAATTTTAATTTACACTGCTACTTTTCAAACAAGAAGCTAAAACTGCCATGCTGTGTATCCATACAGTCCATGCAAAAACTGAATTCCGGCATTTCACGGCGTCCTAAAGTTGCAGTAGGTAGTGTAGACTAGCTCCCAGAAGAGAGTGTGGTATTCTGTACCCTAAGGTCATGGCAAGTGCCCAAGAGAGGGCAAGAGGTCGCCAAGGACTCTGGAGAGCTGCTTTACGAGAGCTATTGGCGTGTCAGCTGGACTACAGTATTTGTTTAACTTGGACAGGCGATCGTTGCCTGTGATACCGCAGTAATACAAGTAAGACAGCTATTTTCACTGTCTAATGCATAAAAGTTATTTTTAAAAAAATCGCTGCACCAAAGGTAGTCCAGCTTCATTCAAAAAAATGATGAAGGATGATGCCATTATCTCCACACACAATTGATTTTTTTTTAAATCAGTAGCCTCTCTTGGTACTAATCTTCCAAGTATTGAACACCAGCTTCTATCGGTTTCCTAACTGAAACTTTCCCTTCGATAACCTAATACAACCTGCCATTCTTAACCTTATATTGGAGTTATGTTTTTTGTTGAATCGCTAAGAACGTTTATTGCCTTTTGTGAAGCAGTCTTATTTGGGCGATCAAAGGTGGTGTTCCACATTTCCAAGAGTTGCAGCTTACCAAATATCTTTTCTTCTAATATAAGGTATAAATTACCTGGTCATACGGAATTATAGGAATGGCTTTGCCTCACGGAAACGCCTTTTTCAACCCCCTGGAATACTAATGCGAGTAATCTTGACTCACACTGATCGCGCGATTGCGGGCGGGTCTTGTACGACGTAGGCCCTTTCTGTTAATGCAATCGCTATCACTGCCACAACTGCTTTGCCCAGTCATTTCTTTGGAGGGTAAACAAAGTATATATCTTTACTCGTCGACATCTAGGAAGTCATTATGCCTTGCGAAGTGACTAGACGCACTGGCACATGCGTTCTTTTGCTGTTCGTTTCGTTTCTTTTTTTCTTTTTTTTATTGTTTCGAGTGACCTACGTGTCCTGTTCAGAGACTGAAGGCTCAATAGGCCTACAACTGTCACTCCATTAAGGGTTGTAGATTTACTTGCCGTGTTATTCAGATTTGTCCGTTTTTGATTGTCCACGGTCCGCATTGTTGTATTTATAAGAATCATTTTTTTCACCCCCGTCTTTTTATACTAAAAAAATGAAATGAATCGAAAACATAAACTTTTCTCATCTTTTTTTTTGCGTGATTTAGATCGTTAAAAAGGATATAATCCGGGAAATTTTTGCTGCGTATGTTTTATCGAATAAGAAAGCCCTTGTGTAACAGTTGTGTGCTATTTAGTACTTTTTCAAAAAAAAATATCCTTACAGCAGCAAGCCATATTATTCTTGCGTAGACTTCACTGTAAACTTCCGCAAATTTTTAGGCAGGAAAACAAGACAAAGGAAGCTGTGGAGACGCGTAAAATACTGGCATTGCTGTGAGTTTCGAACGACAATAGCGACAAGATAGTGATCTTTGGGAGGAAAGGGCTCGGGCCTTACAACAGGAACAAATACGGAGGCAACCAGGGATGTTGTAACATTAATTATTTGAAAATATGGCAAGACGCCGTACACCCTGTTGCCGGCACACCGCCGCGTGTTCAACTCGTCAAGTTGGTGCAGTGATGGATGTGGTGTTGGGGCGCAGCGGGCGCAGCGAGCATGCGTCGGCGTCGGCGCTGTTCGACATCGCTGCCGCCTTTATTGCCAAATTGACTGAGGTGCGCACCGTTGCAATGACAAGGCTTGCGATATTGATATGAGACTGCTAGTCATTTTGCATTTTTTCGAACTAATAATTCAATAAACGAAATGGCATTGTTTCCTATTACAGATTTTTTTTATTTCTCCCAGAAAGCACGGCCGGTTCTCAATTTTACAGCACAGTAAAAGCAAAACCCCCGGTTCGGGGAATGCTATACCTTGATATGAAACTAAAACGGAGGTAGTGCGTCTTTCGGTAAATTTTCAACGTAGACCTATGTTCAGCCACATCAATGAAAGCTCTCGCTGAGACCTTATAGAATATGTGGCTGAACATAGGCCTATCTTGAAAAAAATAACTAAAATACGTACCACCCCCGTTTTGGTTTCATGCCCAAAACAGAGCATTCTTAAAACGGAGTTTTGTTTTTACTGTGAGGTTGTGGCAGTGCTTCCAACCTTCCTTTTGCTCATAGTGACGCTGAATACCTCTCCGTGCTGTGATTGTCGTTCGGAGCCAAGCGCCGTAAGGCTTTTTTTTCATTAATATTTTTCTTTGAGCTAGTGTTTTGTCCTTTTTTTATTATTATGTGAATTGCTTGTAAAGGCATTATACAGTCATGACCAATGGTGTGTTGATTCTAATAAACTGTGAAAAAGTAACTCCGTTTTTTTTTTAATAGAGTGGTTTTGACGCTTTCGTTATTGTTTTAGCTTTAGAATGTTGTTTTAAAGGTAAATGGTGGGCCAGAGTAGCGAGAATCATGACAGACGGATTCAGACCTACTGCGGATTCGTTATTGATCATACGTTAACATTTAGGCTTAAAAGTGACGAAATGTTGGCTTAAAACTTTTTTTCCTTCCTTCACAGTAAAAACAAAATCCTGTTTTAGGACTTTTTAAAGTACTGATTCAGGTCACAGCATCCTATTTTGAGAGAAAAGC
>Ga0058701_10002249_pt1 | contig 14478 bp, 6 predicted proteins | sample AgamicOrMae_FD_97039 | JGI IMG/M metagenome (GOLD analysis project Ga0058701, IMG submission 97039) | Agave microbial communities from Guanajuato, Mexico - Or.Ma.e | ecosystem: Host-associated > Plants > Phyllosphere > Phylloplane/Leaf | place: Guanajuato, Mexico | collected 2012-06-04 | reverse complement strand
TTTGACGTGGTGTTTTGCCTGACCCCCCCTCCCCCCCGAAGGGCCACGTGGTTTGTGTACGGCCCCATAGCCCAATTACGCTCTTCCCCTGTTTTACTTCCATGCCCAAAACAGGCATGGGGTACGTAGACCAGGGGTTTGTTTTTACTGTTGAGCGTTTATTTCGACGTGTTCCGAGAAAATAACATATGAACTTCACTTATCAGTGACGCGTTTTCTCGATTCTCTGTTTGAAGTGCATTTTTCACTTATTCCGCGCGAGGGAGTGATGTTCACCCACTGAGCAAATGCGCATTAGCCAATGCGGTTCCAGCAATGCCTTTGCTAGAAGGCCACGGCCCGAGTCACGCCGCGCCTCGCCTCGCCTGCCTCAAGGTCACTGCAACACTTTTTATGACCAAATGAGACACGAAAACACAAACGTTCAGCAGGTCTGCGGAATCCGTTGTGCATTCATTGCATTTTAAGGGGTTCCCTTCCAAAGACAGGAAGGCAGGTTGGCGCATCTGTAGGGCTGTAGGGCCAGGAGGCCTAGCGCTGAAGGGCCCCGCAACGCAACCGAGCACCCCCACCGCTCCTCTCGCTCCCACCCGCGCCGCGCCGCTCCCCGCCAGCCAATAACCTTGGCCCACTCCGCTCCCCCTCCCTTCTCCCCCCTCCCTTCTCTCCCCCCACCCGGCCAGAGCACCGGCGCGACTGGGGGCCTCGAAAGAGGCTCTTTTGCGCAATCTTTGGTTCCTTCCGTCCGAACTATGTGTCCGCCGGACCTTCGAGCTCAAGGTGTGCGTGCTGTGTCGAGGTTCCGATTCCCGAATGCAAATAAACTAGGACGAGGAAAACTCGCAATATCTGTTGTAGACGGCGGCCCCCAAAACACCAGCGGATTGAGCGAATTCATTTGAGATTTGCCGTGGCAGAAACGGTACACAGTTTGATTCGGAGAGGTTGCAGCTTTCCACCTCTTCCGTTTAACATTTCGTCACACTGTAAAAACATACCCCTGTTTTAGGTAGTCCCATACGTGGTTTAGGTATTGAAGGTGAAGCAGAGGAAGAGCGCGATTTGGTTATTTTCGAAGATACCTCTCTCGAAAAACCATATCAATAAAGAGCCCTCAAGGAGATCTTTTCATTGATAAGGTTATCTTAATAAATAACTAAATTACGCTCTCCCCCTGTTTCACCTTCGTACCTTCAACAGGTATGGGACTGTATCTAAGGGGGTAAATATTCACGGTGTGCCGAGTAGCGCGATAGCTTAACATTTATTTAAGTTAGCCTGACAGTCGCTAAACCAGATTTCGCTTATTTCCTCCCGCTGAGAAATAAGCGGCAAGAGGCATCGAGTAAACGAGTGAAGCGAGGTTAAAGGCATCTACCCTGGATTAGCCTAACTTGTGAGCTTCGCGTAAGCATATCGTCAATGCTAAAAAATGCAACCTTCAAAACTGAAAGTGTGTTTCCCACATAGGCCTTTAGATGTCGAGGTTTTTTGTTTGTATTTAAAAACTGTGCTGTGGCTTACGATGTAGTATGATTAGAAGAACGAGCTCGACTGCACGTCAGGCATTCCTGTACGGCAAAAAAAAGAAAAAAAAAATAGTACGGCAACTTAATTTTGGACAGCTATAACTTTTTGTTGAGGAAAAAAAAGAAGGGAAAATAAGAACTTTGTCGCACCCAAAAGTTATGCGGCACCAACTAAACGGTTTGTTGCAGTGACAAAATAATATTTTCGTCTCATTTCAAACGCATGTTTTGCTAGGGTAACAAGCCCTTGTTTCAGAGCGCACAAAGTTATTTTTTGCTCGCTGCATTTGCAGTAACTTGGAAGCATTCCTAGTTTCGAAACCGAAGGCGGATGCGGAGCGTGTCAACAAACTACAACTGTCATCCGTCGCGCTGTTCTCTAACTGAAAAACTTCGTGCGAGGGAACATCGTTCAGAAATATATTTACTTTGTTGTCGATGAACCGTTACTTGGGGCTCAGGGTCATAACTTACCTTTACTTGGGCCTGAACATTTTGTCTGGTTGTTTTTGGGTGTTGTTTCGTGACGCTAAGAGTGTGTGTTGTTGTCAGGTCGTCGGGAGAGAAGCTGGGGCCTTGCTTGCCGCGCACTACCGCGTGGACGGCCAGCCCCACTTGAACCCGCTCCGGGATGTGCTCATCGGGAGCCGGCACATGTACCTCATCTTCCCCACGTCCCACGGCGACCTGCATTCGTATGTGCGGCACAAAGGGAACCTCGGAGAGGACGAGGCGCGCCGTCTGTTCCGGCAGATGGCCGTCGCCGTCCGGACCTGCCACGACGCCGGCATTGTTCTCAAAGATCTTAAACTGCGCAAATTTGTTTTTGCGGATATCAGGAGGTGAGCTAACCCAAACTTAGAATATGACTTTGGACCTGCACTTGAAGTATCAAAGAGCATCTTTGGACCTGCACTGAAAGTTTCAAAGAGCATCTTTGGACCTGCACTGGAAGTTTTAAAGAGCATCTTTGGACCTGCACTGGAAATTTCAAAGAGCATCTTTGGACCTGTACTGGAAGTTTCAAAGAGCTACTTTGAACCTGAGTTTTAAAGAGCATCTTTGGACCTGTACCGAAAGTTTTAAAGAGCATCTTTGGACCTGCAGGGGAAGTTTCAAAGAGCATCTTTGGACCTACACTGGAAGTTTCGAAGAGCATCTTTGGATCAAAGAGCGTCTTTGAAGCTTCACTGGAAGTTTCGGAGAGCATCTTTGGATCAAAGAGCATCTTTGGACCTGCACTGGAAGTTTCAAAGAGCATCTTTGGACCTACACTGGAAGTTTCGAAGAGCATCTTTGGATCAAAGAGCGTCTTTGAAGCTTCACTGGAAGTTTCGAAAGAGCATTTTTGGATCTGATCTGGAAGTTTATTCGAATACAACAAAACTTGTGATCTGAAGTTGACCCGAAGACGTTGTGTTCCCGGAAAGTAATCGCAGTTTTGTTTTGCGCAGAACAACTTTAAAACTCGAGTCTCTGGAAGACGCGGTGGTGCTGCCCTCCGCCGACGACGACCTTCTTCACGACAAGCGGGGCTGCCCCGCCTACGTGAGTCCGGAGATCCTGAGGGCGAACGCCAAGTACTCGGGCCGCGCCGCCGACATGTGGAGTCTGGGGGTTATCTTGTATACCATATTGGTAGGAAGGTACCCGTTCAACGATACCGAGCACGCGTTGCTCTTCGGCAAGATCAGCCGGGGGCAGTTCTATACCCCCGAGTGGCTGACGCCGCGGGCGCGGTGCCTGGTCCGGTCGCTGCTGCGGCTGGAGCCGACGGAGCGCCTCACGGCCGCCGACGTGCTCATGCACCCCTGGCTCCAGGACGACGCCCCGCACCTCGGCGCCCTGGGGAGCGACCTGGGGGACATGGGGGTCTCCCCGACGGTGTCCGCCATGGTCACCGATGATTCTAGTGACCAACTTGTGCCTGATGTCATGTGATTAAGTTATTGATTCGCAGTATTAATCAAGTGTTTGGGTCGGCAACGGGACACGCCAAGGCACGTGGGAAAGACTGAACACCATTTGTCCTCGCTCATCTTCATAATTTCATCTGAATTTTTTTTATTCCTCATTCTTTTTTTTTCAAAAAATCGATTTTTTTGTTGGGAAATAACAAACCTTTATTCCTCAAGTCTTTGGACAATTATCTTTTAAAGGCATTTAAAAAAAAAAAAGCTAATATGTTCTTTTTCTGTTTTGTATAATGGAATTCAATTTTTTTTAAAAAACCTCTTCAAGGAAAATATCAAAGAATTTTTTTCTTCTGTTCTCAGATTCTCAAAAATGAACTCAAAAAATTTCCCTTTTCTTGTGTAGCTCTTGGCACAGTATTTATGTTTTCCTTTAAAAAAATAACAAGGATGTTGTTCCATGTATACTTTTTATTAAAAAAACAAAAACCTTATCAAAATTCATTCTTCAAAAACATGCCTAGATTTTTTTAATTTTTTTTTCCTTCCTTTGCAAAATTTGGCATGGCTGACCCCAGCCTTTTAGTATGGGAATCACCCGTTCCCGAGTAGTATTCTTGTGTAGAGACTTCGAGAGTGGCGCGAATGTTGTCTAGTCTTTGCTCGTGCCTCGGGAATGATGACATATCATGTGTGTGGCCACAACAGTCGCGGGGCCCCTCAGCGTCAACATTCACTCATCAAAAATTTTGTCTTAATTCATCGTGAAAATTCTAGAAAACGTTATGAAAAATTCTTTCAACTTACCGCTGAGGGTAATACCGTCAAACTGTTCACTGCCAATGTTTCCGAAATGATTGCGCGTAAATATACGGGATCTGGCAAATCTCGAAGATAATCGCGTGATCAGATATTAACGGTACGCCTTGCAGCTCAATTAATATCAATTTGAGTCGAAATTCAGTTTCTTTTCAGTGTTAAGGCCTCTTGGAGTACTAGCTAACCTCTTGAACTTGTTGTAAAAGTTTAGGAAGGTTACCTATTGTTAACTAGTTCGAGCTTTGGCTTGAAGATTTCTAAACAATGTCAGGTTTTCTGTGTGATCTTGTGATAACAGGCTGTTTTGTGATATGCAGTCTGATAAAATTTTGTAGCCAGTTAATGACCACTGATCAGTGCTGATGAGGCTGCCGTCTCCGTTTTCCGTGTGTCATAACCATACAGAACACTTTTGAATTCGGAGTGGCTGGAAAGAATTTAATTTTTACTCGTGCGGTAAAATTGTTTTGTTATTTTCAGTGCGTTTGTCTTTGGAACTGTTTGTTAAATTTTTCCAAAGTTGTTATTAGAGTTTTAGGTATCAAATTGAAAATTTATGCTGTGACAACGTGGTTAAGTAAAGTGAATTTTTTGTTATTTAAAGAGAGAATTTTAATATAAAAGAAGAAATCTGTCAGCTAATTAGGTAATCGACGCGTGATTCCTTCCTCTCCTTAATTGGACCTCTTTTCTCACAATCGGCAGGTTAGGCAATGGCTGTGATATTTTGATCTCTGGCGAGCTGTAAAGCTCAAAATCATTCAAAACACACCCAAATATCCTAAATTATTTATAATTCCAGAACATTATTTATAGTTTCGAAAGATACAGCCGAATTCTTGCTGATAATAACGGCCCTTTTCGTAAGCCATACTAGGGACCATCCATAAAGTACGCTAACATCATCCTAAGTTAAACACCCCTCAGATTCTTCTTTAGCTATTCATGCTCTTTGCTGTACCTTACCCTCTCCCTTCTATTTGATGACGTCGTTTATGGATGACCCCTCATCAGAAAATTGGTCCAACAGGCAACAGTCGTATTCTGAGTTGCATCCTAAGACTTCGTGTTAACTTCTGTCGGATAGTAAAACGTTTTAGGATGACTTTTTGAATACCAGTTATCCTGTGGTTAATCCTCCTTCATGTTGGGCAAAGTTCGTGAAATCTCTTCGACCTTGAACCGACCTTGTTTGGTAAAAAATACGGTTCGTATTTTGGAGTATTTAATCCAAGTCTTCGAAAGCTCTTGAACTTACCGCCCTTGTTGCACACATGGTCCAGCAGACTCATCGCGTCCGGAGCAGCTGAATTTTTTTTTGACAAAACACGTGTTTTTCGCGTGGAGAATAAAGACCTTCAAACTAGAAATCGTGTTTTAGCTAAATGATGTCCGTAGTCGGACTTGTTGATAAAGGAAGTTATCCAATTAATGAATGCCACCTTCAAGAACGTTCAGTGCTTCCACTTGTGATTCTTTCGTGGTAAGAATACTTTCGGAAAAGATCTTTGTGCTCCTGGCTAGGCGCTGTTGGAAATTCTCGGTTTGGATGCTGCGATTTCTCATCCTCTAGAGTCGTACCATACATCCGCTGCATTTATTTGATGCCGTGAATCTTTTATGCTTCATATCTCTCTGGTTTCGATATGAAAGCCGAACTTTTTCATACTTAACAACTGAATTATTTATATCCTACATCCACTGAGAAGTTTTCGGTTTGGATGCTGAATTTTTCATCAAAGCCGAGAAGTCTAGCCTCCGGAATCGTTTTTCTACGGAAGTGGAGCCTGCATCGGGAATATCATTATCCAGTGCCTAACTATTCTAGGGATTAACTCCCTGATTGGATCGTGAAGTCTGTGACTTTCGGCTTGCCATACAGCGTTTACATTCCAACCCGCGTAGTGTGCGATTCAACTCTAAACGAATTAAGTTATTTTATGGGAGTAAGTGGTTTTGTGCTGATAAAGTTTGGAAATCTCTTTATCAACGTCGATCTCAATTTTTTTGTCGTGTTTTTAAGTTCTGTACTTTGTTTGGCTCGGCCAACCTTCTAGAAGCCATGACCAAATGCCATCCCATCTCCCCATCTTAGCCGCTTTTTGTCTAGCTTTCTAGTATGTTTTGTGTAGATCCAAAATTGTGGACGTATTGAGTCTCAAGTTCCTCTGCTTTTGCCTGCCCTCATCGGAGAGTTAGTTTTCTATCACCTACAATAACCGTATCGACAATTTAAAACTTAATTCACAGCGGCTGCTCTACAAAGAAACGCAACTTCAACTTCCATTATCAAAAAAAAAAAATCAACAGCGCTTTGACCTTAGGATACATATTTTTTTATCCTCGGTCATCACTACCATGAAGAGTAGAGCAGCATAAAGATGGTTTCGGTCCATTCCTAACCCGGGAGTCTAGGATTTTGTAATCCGGCATTCGCTTCGCAGCTACCGTAAAGTGGGGCGAGTTGGGACGAACTCTAAACCCTTCAAAACTCGACCGCATGGGCGAGTTTCCAGTGGAAGTTTTCGATGCTTTACCGGAGTGCTTCCGAAAATCGGAAACTCTGCTCATGCAGGTGAGTCTCAAGGGTCAAACCCTTGTCCCAACTCACCCCGCCAGTCCCGATTCGCCCCACTTAACAGTATGTCATGAGCTAACGTCAGCTAGCAAAGTTTTCGAACCTGGGACACTGTGGTCCACCTGTGTGTAAACATTTTGTTTTTATCCGTGAAGCTTGCTTGGTAGTATAACCTCTCCGTTTTGCTTCGTTTCAGATTTCAGGGTCAGGATTAAACGCAAAATTTATCTCCTGAAAATTTTTTAGCTTGAGGCTCAATTTTACTTTGGTTGGCGGAATTGAAGAATATAAGAGACAGATTCCGATCAGGGCTAAGCCAGCCATTCGTGCCTACGAAGTACTTATTCTTTACCTGCTCTTCCATCGTTGCCGTAGATTACTTGTACGGCGTTGGCTCCTCCTGTGCGACGCCCAGCCTAGTGCACATATGGTGCGTCCCACCTGGGGAAGCCGTCCAGGGCACGTACTTAAAGACGGCATTTTATGTCTCGCATATGTTCGGCTCATCAAGTTCAAAAATAAAACGATAAAGTCAGTTAACAGGTTTTGTTGTTATTTGAGTTAAGCTCCTACCCGCACAGCAAACGTCGACTAGACGTCATCATTTCCTTACTTTGAAACTTGTCTCCGTTTGCCCTCGAACAAATGTGCTTTCTGTGTAAAAAGAAGCTTAAACAAAAAAAAAAGTATGCGGAATAGTTTTGTTCCTTGTGAGTACACGGTTGAAAGTTAAAATTTTTCTTGTTTTCCATGTTTTGTCGCCAAGTCGAGAGGAGTGACAGCAGAGCGAGGTATCCCGGGTTGAAGTGTCCTTGTAATATCCATGCCGAATTATCCATTTATTGAAAATTCACAAGAAGATATCAATGGGTCTATGCTATATCGATGTACCATGATTGTCCATTCGAGTATTTTTAAGTGGATGGATTTTTTGGCGTGGATATTACCATGGACATTGCATGGAGACTTCAACCCGGAATAAGGCACGAAACGCTACTTAATCATGGAATATGGATTTGTGAAATGGTTTGAAACGAAGACATACGGCGAATTAAGGGCACACGTCTGCGATGTAGACAAGACTCTAACCGAGAATGACAATAACCGAGTCCGGCAGGGGGCGTTGTTTGCACTTATGATTTTACCATGACAAGAAGGAGGTAGGTGTCACTATATGCCGAACGATACCACCAATCAGTTTGAAGCGTCTCCTTTACGCACCTCGCTTCGGCATAAATTACTGGGAGGATGTAAACGATTTCAGCGTGGACTTCAGAACAGACGTAACCGGAACAAAGCTATCTCTCATTCTCTCGCGCCTTCTTGGTATCCCGAGATCTATACACGTGTGGAGGTTAAGTGTTAGACATCAAAACATAAAGAAAACGCGGTTTTTACATCTCAGCCGCCGCAAAAAAACTAGTACCATGAAAATTAACCGTATTTTACAAGACGCAAAGTAAAATCGGTTTGACCATAGCTCAAAAACGGTTGAAGACATCGTAAATTCCTTAGTATTGTGGTGACCAACCGGCCCCACTTGCCTTCGGCCCTGACCGTCGACCGGCACAAAATAATCTCCTTTTGGAGTCGAGTTCGACCATCCAAATACTCGGAAAAGCGATCAGCTAGCCATTCCGCCACGCAACCCCTGGCCGGGCCGGGCCGGGCCGGGCCGGGCCGGGCCGGGGGGCGGTTCGCGGATCGGTGGTCCGAAGTTTTTAGACCGACTCCGGAAACAGGACACATTATATAGGCAGTCCTTGTACAGACTTAAACGCTGTCGCATCAAGGTTCCCTCTGTTTAGTTTCCTCGACCGGTACATTACATTCTACATTAGATATATGTGGACTTTCATTTACGAGCACCGTAAAATACCACAGTATTTTGTGCGATTAGGGTTTTATTTCCAACTGTCCTCTCAGAATGCCTTTTTAAACGGGTTTATCTCAAAAAAGTCATGTTTCTGGTTTCGACGTTATTTTTGACGTAATGTAAGCTTCAGCAATTGTTTTTGGCTTTAAAATCCTTGACGAAATTTTCTTCTATCCTGCAACCTTTTCATCGTGAAGTAAAATAGACTCCCAAGTTTTAACCAATCGGTGGCAGACACTTATGGTTATGTCCGTTAATCCGGCCATGTTCAGCCCAAACTTGCGCAAACAAGTTTCCTGTTATGGCTCACTTGAAGTAGTTTTGAAACCGATTTAAGTGCTTTATCACAACACTTGCTGCGAGGAAGAGAAGTTACGGTACTCGAATTTTTGTTACAAAATATATTCTGCGAAAAGAACGATGAAGAGCTCAAGATGCAATAGTAATCGCTGAAATACCGGTGATTCGAGGTACAGTGCCTTCAAGAAAGAAATACATTCGCGATGCATTTTTTTATTATTATTTACCAAAAAAAAGAGTGCCTGAAGAGCCTAGGCTCCGTAGGATGCACCATCATGAATAAATAAACGGCAACCCTATCCAACATCCGGGCCTAATATAAAACAACCAGAAAAAATAACCATAAAAAAAACCAACAAACTCGGTCATAGAAAGGGTTACAAGACCAGATTTAGCTAAATATCATTTTTGGGGGGCTAACCAACTTTTAAGTCTCTTTTTAAAAATATTTTTGGACAAACTATCTACAACTGCTTCGGGCGTAAGCATTACAAATAGCAGAAAATGCTCTGCCAAACCATAGGAATTCCTTTTTTTACTATGTTTAGTTGTCTTAACTGACTGAGTGGATTTTATTTGCTATTCTTGTGGGATATCTGTGACACTGTATTTAATGTAAATCTAGTTTGACTGTGCCAGGAACCCCTATCACCATAAAACCAAATGCAGCAGCTTATAAGTTTTATTTTTCCAGACTTCGTTAGTTTTGTACTTTATCGGGCGAGCTGTTCATATTGACTGAAAATCTATTCGGTGACTTTCCGATTCGACCGGTAACGATTCTTTTTTTCACGGTTAATCGGCTTTTATTTATTTTTTTGCCCGATTGGCGGCAGGGCGGCGTGCATGTGTGGAAAAGAGTCCGACGAGACAAGAGTTAACCTACTAAGTAAGAGTGTCTGCCAAGTCCCCAAAACGGCTGTTACCGTTTGGCCGACGTGAACCAGCTTGCGACACCAAGCGGGCCCGGGCGGGCCGCCGCCAGCGGCCAGGCAACGCTGCGGCGGGGCCGCCCGCAGCGCTCACAGACCGGTCCAGGTCCATGAACAAACGCGTCGTGCAACCGACGCACATGCCTGCTGCACCTCTGAGCTTTCAAACGTTTCGAAAATCAGAGTGTTGATTGAACAAGGCGGTGTAACGTATCGTCGCTAACGGGCCGCTTACAAATCATGGCATGGAGGGGAGCGTACAGAAACTGAGTAAAGAGAGGGGACGTGAAACAATATTTGACGTCATTTTGGGATGCGCCCTCAGCGGGGCTTCTTTTTAATGGGTAACCATAAGCGCCATCAAGCGGTACTTAACTATTCTCAGGTACCGGAAGATCACTCTATCACTCGCCAATTCCCCTCTCCCTATTGGTCAAGAATGCTGAACGTTGACTCCCTCCCTGGTGCTCTTATTTTCCGGAGGCTCCACAGCTCAGAACCCCCGACAAGGTCGGCTTAGGCCACACGCATGACGCGAGTGTACTTCAGTTGCCTATGCACTGCTTTGCAGGGGCTCAAGGACCCACCCTCCCCAACGTTTCACCGATTTTATTTCACGCAACATCTTTACAAAATGCTCAGGTGCTCGAACGATCAATTTTTATCATGGGATTTCTGTACTTAATTCTGAAGTGCCTGCTTTCAAATTTTTTAAGGCGACTAAGGAAAGCCTCTGACGTGGCTATGTTGGGTACCTTGTTACGGAATACTGGCTGCGTGGTGTAGAGGAGGAAAGCGCTTTCTTTCACGATTGGTTTTCACCGCGAAAAACGTAAAAAGCCTCCTTTCGTCGGAGTCATTCGCTTGATTGATACGGCATCATCTATCGTTCGGTAGTCTACTTTGTCTTGCTACCTCTTGTAAAGATCCTATAGCAACAGCCGTAGGATTTTTAAGCACTTGACGTCAGCTTCAGTAAATGGATTTGGTAGTAAGATCTATCAAGTCAGAAATCAGCAATTTAGCGGAACCCACCTCACCCCTGTGACGTGCAACTATTCAATTACGAAAATCTTCACCTTGGTAATGTATCTTGAGAAAGAATGCGATCTCAACTAGCTGGAAGGAAAATTTGCATCGGTATCGTTATTGCTTTTGCAAAGTTTAAAGCGAGAATTTGACTAGTATTTATTCTTGTGCCTTTCTGGGGACCAACACAAAGCGGCTTGGAGTCCTCAAGTCTTTTTTTTTTCCTTGAGGTTCCTTGGGCTTAGCTCTCCTTGGGACAATACATTTTTTTTCAGAAAAATATCTTATTTGGCACAAAGAAGAAGAAAAAAAATGGTGGTCTACACTTATGTCTCAAAACGGCAGAACTTAGAGCTGGTACCAAAAAAAAAGTTGATTTCTCGTATATAAGGCCGATGCACAGTTTAAAAGACTCCTAAAGAAGGTGTCAAAATATCGGGCATTATGATGTCTCAATTCGGAACGGAATCGCTTTCAGTTTCAATTAAGATTTTGTCACCAAGGTTTTCATATCTTTGAGTTCATTTCCCTGTTTCCAGCGGAGAGCTGTAAATCATTTTAAGAATAGTTCGTGACCCAATTTCACAAAGCAGTGGAAATTTAAGGGTAGTCAATGAAAAACTTCATTTTATATGCAAATACAAAATAGTTTATTCAGAAAATACAACATCCCTGTAAAATTAAGTAGTCTCTGTGCTGAACAGTCCATGCACTTGGACTACACAACGACTGATGTACAATCACGACCTACTGATTGGAAACATGGTAAAGACCTGCGCTTTTTGAAAATCAAGAGCCCGCGTTCATGGGAGAAGGGCTTCGGTCTGACTCAAAATTGCTTCAAACTGACCATCTCACTACCAATGGGAGTGACCGAGCCTAGGCGTGACTTCGTAGTAATTACTCAGCATGTAAACATACATACACACATACGCGCCTTCCTCAGGTGAATGAAACTGCAATTTAAAATGCTATTACATTTCAATTCAAGGCATGCAGGCATACAACCTATACAAGTGTCTCAACAATACAAGAATGTGGTTAGCACTAAACTGAAAAAAAAATATCGGGTGAAGCAGCCACAAGTTGATCGACGTAGTATCATTCCTCATTGTGTGACTGGACACCTGTCAAAAATTTATAGTACAAGAAAATGTGGGCGTGTCCCTGACGGCTAAAATTGTGCGAATTCGATGAGAATATCATTACAAAAGTAACTGCCAATTGCGATATTCATTTGCAGTCTTTACCATACTAGTAAAATTGTTAAAACAATAATATAAAAAATTAACAATTTTACAAGACACCCGTCTCGTATTTGTGCATGTTCACAGTCATTTCAAGAAATAAAGTACTGCGGTGTACATAAGTATCAAGTTTGTGCGGCGAATTTAGTCGTAGTCGTTGTAACGGAAAATTGGGTTCGTCCAGTATGAGGAGCTCGATACTTTTGTCTACCACTGTACTTTAGTAGCAAAAATTCGTGCGGCACATAAAGAACCAGGAGTTAGTGTACAGTATCTGCAGCATAAAGAGACATATCTAAAGAAACCATACATCATCGTTGCAATCAACTGCAACCTTGCCTTACCTAGGAACGTAAGAAGCAACGGTACGGAATGGACTGCCACTGGCAGCCAATTATTTAACTTCTCAGCGCAAAATGGGCGCGAAAATTAAACGAAAGCGAGCCCTCATCTCTTATTGCTCCATCCACCATAATTGTTTATGTACGATTATTCAGGACCAAACCACGCATGCATTCAACATTGCCACAGGTTGGACTTGCCTGACGGGGGCCGATACGATTCCGAATGTCATTTACCAATGCTGTAAAATGACAAGTAAAATGCTTTAAGCAAAATGCTTCAAATGCCGGGCCAACGTGTGTAATAACTAGGTAGCCTACAGGCACTAGCAAAAGAAGCAGATAGGTAATGTACAGAAACAAGTATGGTGTTCTTCCCTCTCAATCAGTGAAAATAAAAAATAGAAACAAAAAAACGAGCTACAAGGCTTATGTAAACAAGAGTGACTAACAATGCAGGGTATATTTATATATGTACAAATATTCCATGGCCAAAGGGTGATATGCAACAAGAAAAACGAAAGAAAGAAAAAGTGTAAACAGTAAAAAACACGTACGCTCAACAAAAGTTTTAAAAAATAATCATACATGCTTTTAACGATGATAATTTGACACTGATATTTACACTTAAAAAAGTACTATTGCATACCATAATGTTCAGCTGCACATCCAAAAGAGGTATTTTGTTCCTTAGCTCACATATAACAAATCATGGCAAAAGTTGTGATGAGTGACTATTAAAACTGAGGTTGTGTTGGTAACTCAATTACCAAGCATGTCTCAAACACCCAGTAGAGTAGGTCTCATCATAATCAAAACAGTACCCCCTTTCACACACTTCACATATGTACATACACTAATGCAATTATATACAATTATTCTCATTTAACAGCCCATAATGTAACTAATAATATGTACACATTCATAACATTTGCACACTATAAGTGTATCTTTTAAAAAGTGTAGGTTGACTTGTTTGAAAAAACATTTCTAGAATACGATGACAAAAAGATTTTTAAGGGGACAGTAGCATAAGCACTTTTCATCTGGCTTTACACTCTCAGCACAGACAGCGTACAATCAAAATAAGCCAATTCCAAATACTGCCAGACACTGCGTAGAATACTCTGCTCATGTATGCGACTGAAACAAGTCAGCAAACTTGCTTGAAACATTGATGCAGAAGGATTCTATCAGTAGCCCGTTGTGTCATGTCTGTATCAGGAAGACATTTGAAAGGATACATTTGATGAATGGTCTAGGAAGTGGCTGGAAAGTGGCTTAACAAACCACTACATGGCAGTGAAGGTCAAGCACCTTGATTATTTCAACAAACTTAACTTCACAATCGACACTTGCAAGACGACAACTCAAATGACAAACTCCAAGACTAATAAAATCATTAGGCCTAGTTAGAATTCCAAACTGTATGTTGAAGCTGCTGTTCACACTTTGACAATGATCTTTGCATCAAAGGGTAAGGGCGGAAGATTGAGACCAGTGTAAAGCTACATAGATCACATGAGATCATTAAGACTTTGGCACTTACAATCCAATAGTTTTATGTGAGTGTATAATTCATGTATCAACTACAACAAATACACTTGTCCCATACTGCTCATACCCACACAATATCTTTCTTCAAAACAGAGTGAAGTGTCAGCTGTCATACTTAATTTGCCTATGTCCTTAAAATGTCAAGTCTTGTCTGAAACAGAGAAGGACTACCTCTTTACATTAGCTACCGCTTGCCAACCCCAAGGTTCCTCAAAAAATCTGTTATTTCTGACTGTCTGGTCCCGTCAATGTTCAACAACAGAATGGTTGCTTCAAAAACATTAATGCCTAGGAACAATGCAGTCATAGGTCAATACAAATGTCTACTCAATCAATAAAAGAAAAAAAAAATAGAGG
>Ga0058701_10002248_pt1 | contig 14479 bp, 7 predicted proteins | sample AgamicOrMae_FD_97039 | JGI IMG/M metagenome (GOLD analysis project Ga0058701, IMG submission 97039) | Agave microbial communities from Guanajuato, Mexico - Or.Ma.e | ecosystem: Host-associated > Plants > Phyllosphere > Phylloplane/Leaf | place: Guanajuato, Mexico | collected 2012-06-04 | reverse complement strand
TATCTGCGGACCCCCCCCCTGCATTCCCTCGACCCACCTTCGACCCTCCTTCGACTTCCCCCGGCCCCTTTCCACCGCCTCCGACTCCCTTCCACCCCCTCCCACCCCCTTCCACCACCTTCCACCTCCTTCCACCCATTTTATGTTCCGGGAAAAAGAGAGAATAGCATTTGAACTCTTTAGAGGCGAGGATCGGGGGAACTTGTAGCATGATATTACAAACATTTTAATGCATCCTAAATGTTACTTAAGTGGCGGAATCAGACTTCTCCCATCGGTATCGTTTTTAACAAAGCCTGAAATTGGAGTAGGAACGTAGCCCCTGACAAACTTTTTAGAAAACCTGTGTTGAAAATATCCCGGGAACTCCTCTTATTAGAGACTAGGAAACGGCATAACCTTAAAAACGTAGGTCATAAAATAAGGACATTTTTATGTTCGTTCTTTTTTTTCACACGCAATAATGCAACCTTATATTTGGTTTGAACAAAAAATAAAATCACCATCAAACTCGCTCACTATTTCGGAAAATACGAAAAAGTGACGAATATTTACACGGAAAAAAGCTGTTTGGTAAAATAATGAATAATTATAAAATTAGCTTTTTCTGTTTATTAATCGCTTGCTAAATCCAAATAAAATTTGAAAAAAGCCCTGCGATACTTTGCTTTTTTACGGAATTCAAAATTAGCAAGAGCGTTTTTTCACGAGTCGAAAATGTTTGCAAACGCGTTTTATGTCGCTATAAGCGGTCTTATTTTTGAGCTCAAGGATCCTTCGCGGAGACTTTGAAGCAGTGAGTAAATTTGGCCAGCTCTTGGGAGCCGCGCACGACGTAATAAAAATACTCGAGTTAAAATGACAAACCCGTGAAAGTAGTGAGTGCGTCGCGGCGCGGCAAGCACCTACTCCGAACATTGACACAACGTGGGTGTCAAACTGTTTGTTTGACTGCCACTCGCCTGGATCTGCTGACATTGTTGACAGCAAGGCGCTAATACGAAACGGGGCTGGGCTGGAGCAAAGCTGCGCTTGCCTGCATGAGACGCTACACTGTCACTAAGGAAGGTCGTTGTGTTCCACCTCTCGTCGTCAAGCGGACTGGGGCATTAGGCACCTGAACCTTGCTTAAACTAACCTTACTCTGTCGCCACGCGTGACGCTTGCTTCTTCCGCCAAGAAGTTAATGCTATCTAGCTAAGCACATGACAGCTAGAACATAATCTAGGTCAGCGTAACCTTGATTTATTCTACTTGCGTAATAAAGACAAGGAACATGTTTTAGGGAGTTCTTTTGCCTGTTTTGAGTGTGAAACTAAAATGGGTATATAACGAATTTTGATTATTTTTCAAGATAGACCTATATTCAGCCATATAATTCAAAAGGTCTCGGCGAGAGCTTTCCATTGATGCGGCTGAACAATAGGTCTACCTTGAAAAATAAGGGAAGGAGTGCTTATTTTGGTTATTTTTCAAGATAGACCTATGTTCAGCCATATACTTCAAAAGGTCTCGGCGAGAGCTTTCCATTGATGTGGCTGAACATAGGTCTACCTTGAAAAATAAGGGAGGAGTGCTTATTTTGGTTATTTTTCAAGACAGACCTATGTTCAGCCATATAATTCAAAAGGTCTCGGCGAGAGCTTTCCATTGATATGGCTGAACATAGGTCTACCTTGAAAAATAAGGGAAGGAGTGCTTATTTTGGTTATTTTTCAAGGTAGACCTATGTTCAGCCATATAATTCAAAGGGTCTCGGCGAGAGCTTTCCATTGATATGGCTGAACATAGGTCTATCTTGAAAAATAAGGGAAGGAGTGCTTATTTTGGTTATTTTTCAAGATAGACCTATGTTCAGCCATATAATTCAAAAGGTCTCGGCAAGAGCTTTCCATTGATGTTGCTAAACGGTAACTAAAGGTCTATTGGAAAATTGCCAAAATACGTACTAACTCCGTTTTATTGTTACAACCAAAACAGGTAGGGGTATACAATGTTAAAGGTTTCAGAAATGTAAAGTGAGCGTCCGAACACTTGTGTCCTATTACTCGACGCCTGTAAATATTCGAACATCCTTCGCAAAACGTACCGGTATTATCCTGTTTTAGCTGTTCTCCCTGTGCATCAATTTGTGACTTTCAGCCAAATGATTCACTTGATTATTCTATGTAGGACGCATTATTAATGTGGAAAACATGTAATTGCGAAAAAAGAAATTTGGCAGAGTAGTTGCGGACTTTTTTTAGGTAGGTACGATTAACCGCGGTTTTGAGGGAAAGTTCTATTGGCCCCGCCTGGTGCAGTTCCCATGGGTCAGATACCGAGAAAAAAATTAAATAAGAAGAAAAACCTGCAAAACATGAATGTGGGATCTAACAGCGTGAGACTTTTCTATTCAACGTACCATTGTCAATTTTTTGGGGGTTTTGAAATCATGGTTGCCAGAATTTTCTGTACAGTAGCTTATTACCAACGTTGTAGAGACATTTCCGTATTTAACTGATCAAAATACCTCCTTGGCGGAAAAAAATATAAGAAGAGACTTTTATTTATAGAGGACGTCAACGGAACAAAAGGTTGAAGTCGACTTCCGGGAGTTCGATTGTTGACGTCGTTTATGGATTACCCCTTAGCGTATCCTCCTTCGTTCGAAGAAATCCAAGCTAGCGAAATACATATGCTGAACATATTTTTGCTCAACCTAAACGCATGTAAGCTTGACCGCACATTTAGGTCAAGTCGATACCTTACTTTCGACTCTGAACTCGAGCGAATCGTAAGGCCGAAGTATCGCAAGTCCCAGTTAACCAAGGGTTAAAAAATCAGCTCAATATAGTATCAGAGCCTCTTATCATCTCAAAAGGTAAATCAATGATTAAAGCTTCGACGCAATAATGCTGCGATTTTTTGTTCGACTTAGCAGATCGATTAATAGCGTTTTTTTTTGCGTGGACGTGAAAGTTGCTACGTTCAATGGACTTAAAAAAGTCAACCGCAATTATTTGGGAAAAAATAGCTTACACTAGGACTTCATACGTTACTAGCTCGTAAACTATAGTAGCACACTGATGGAGATATACCATGTTTGAGATTTATTGGAGGCTAGCGTAAGCTGAGATAAAAATAAATGAAATATGAAAAATTGTTCTGCTTAAATTAGCGATTAAAAAAAAGACTCAATCTTTTTCCAAGTTAGTTTATTTATTTACTTTTTTAAAGGATTTTCCCAGGAAAAGGTATAATACTTTGTCAAAAGCTCTGAATCTAGGTTAGTTTACTTTAGGTAATTCTCGATAAATTTGGATTAAGCCCGTATATTATCTTATTGCTAAGTTTTTTTTCTTGTGTTGGTTCTAGGAAATTTGAAGACGTATTCTTGGACGATATCTCATATACACTACAACATCTCGTTTATTATCATTTTGTCATATCTCCTTTGTTATACTGCCTGTGAATGGATATCTTAGGAGACTCGAACGAAAAGATCATTCAAGCTTCACGGAAATCAAAAAATTCCTGTAACTGCGATCAATATAACATGTTTAAAAATTTAAGCCCTGAACGAAAAGGACGGAATCAATTTCGTATTCTTATATTTTCTTGGGTGCCTACTGTAAAATACGCGAATAAAAATCGAGAAATTCACGATTTGATTATAACCAACCCCATGTTTTGATGAAATGGTAATAAAAGGTTGAAATGACGAAAAAAAGAGAAAAGAACCTTGATAATTTGTAGTTCTCTTATAACCACGGAATTAAGTTATCATAAGCGATGAAGCAGCAGATGTGGATACATTAGAAGTTAGCGAGTGGAGTGAAGTGCGAATGCCTCGTAGACGTACCGATTAACTTGTTAGTGCGCCATCTTGCGGACGAGTACCACCGGAAACCCCGATGGGGGCTCCGCCAACCTGCCAGCAATACCGATGCTACTGCTCTATATCTGTCCATCACAGCGCTGGCCCAATTTTCAGGCCGTTTCGCGCCTTGCCCTTTTTTTGAGAAACGTTTCTATTAGAGACGAAAAAAAAGTTTGCTTGATTCGTGCCTGAGATTTCTGTACCATTAAGCTTCGGAAGGGAAAAAATTCATCCCCGTCGTCTCGATGCTCCCGTCGCCTCAAGCTGTCTCATTCAATGATTATTGTGCTCCGCTTGGCTTGACGACCAAAATTGGAACATGTAAGGTAGAAAACCCGACCTCTCAAATTTTCAAAGGCCAAGTGGTACACGAATTTATTTATTGATTTTTTTTTCGAGATAAAATCCAAAATACGAATTATTTATACACGCTAAAAAAAATAGTGGTAAATCTTCGATTTAGGAGTAAAAATTCACTTATAAATTATTAAAAGTGAGCCACAAATTTGCTTGTTGTGGATCACATTTTTCACTAATTATTAGGAGTGCATTTTTACTTCAAAGGAAATTTTCACTACTAATTTTTAGCGTGTAAGTTATGCCGGGTAAAATAGATTTTTTGAATCGTGAGATGGCACTTAACCTAACCTTGCTCAACCTAGCATATAGAAAAATACTCGTATTTAACTTTACCTGCCTTTGAATATCACATTTACCTGATTTCACTTCCAACCTGCATCATACTAAAGTTACCAAATGTGCAAGGGTGGTAGTGACTTGAAAACATGGTAAATAAGTTTCAAACGTTCCCTTTCGTTTCTAACTCCAATTTACTGTGAAAGCGCAAGCATATGGAATTGATTCGCAAGGAATTAGGTAAGAAACTTGCTTTAGGGTACTGGGAGATCCGTTGCTAATTGTGATCATAAATCTCGCAACTTGTTCACTTGACTTGAGGGATTTCCAAATCGAACTCCTTTCCATTGATAAATATGCCTCAATTATTTGAAATTAGTTTACAGATTAAGAAGCTTCTTCAATCGCCAGGAATAAGTGGATTTGCGGTGAACGATCTACTTGCGTATTCGATGCATCAATGGAAAGTTATTTTGTCAGAGAGAATGCACTCTCGATTTCAAGGGACGCATTTGATAAATTTGGCAGTTTAGAAATGTATGATTCTGTTATTAATGTGGCAGGACGATTTTCACATTTTGGGGGAAAATCATCCGTTGTACTTTCTTTATACTACTTTCTTTATGAAATCATATTGTCAAATTTTCATTAATATCTCAAGTTTACACTATATTCTCTTCCTTGATATCGTCAAATTTACGTAATATCCACTACTTTTATGATAACCTCAATTTTTCTCTGCTAGAATATCCTCAATTTCACATTATATTCTTTACCATGACATGCTCACTTTAACGTGATATTCCCTTCTATAGTATCCTTAACTTTACATAATAATATGTACGTCTTATGATATCAATTTTACACTACGGTATATTCAGTGATATCCTCAAATTCGCGTGAAATTCTCTACTTCTGCTATGATAACCTCAATTTTACGTGATCTTCTCGACTAATTATATCCTCAATTTTACATGATACTACGATATGCTCTTTTTAACACGATATTCCCTACTGCGGTATCCTTTATTTTACAAAATATTCTCTACTTCTTCTTAGATATCAATCTTACACGGTACTCTCTTCTATGATATCCTCAAATTACTGTAATATTCTCTACTTCTACTATGATAACCTAAATATTACGTGATCTCGTCTATTATGTCCTTAATTTTACATATTATATACTACGGTATGCTTACTTTAACACGATATTCCCTACTTCGGTATCCTTTAATTTTTCATATTCTCTACTTCTTTTATAATATAAATTTTATATGATATTTTTACATACGCTTCAGAATTTCTTTCCTTCCGAATAAAGAATACGACTCTATTTGCTAAGCTAAACGGTGCCCAGGAGGTTAGGACTTGTCTCCAGGAAAGCCTCATCAGGGCGAGGTACACGTGCGGAGAAAGCGTCTTGGTCGTCGGCGGCGATAGCGGCGGCACCTGGGGAACGGCGCCACGTCGCCGCTGACAGGACAACGCCGGTTGTCACCTCCAAAGCGCACGCCATTTTACCTCCAAGCTAAAGTGGTCGCGCCTCAAATCCGACCGTGACAACTCAACTGTCCGGATCCGAAATACAGCTCAGCACTCACCACGTCCGGTCGCCTAAGTTAACCTAGGCTAAAAATTTGGTCAGCTTAAGTTAACCTAGGTCGGGTGCCTTGTATATCGCTTCATTTCGACGGTCAACGAAGTGACCTAACCGTTCGGCTAGGTTAACCTCGTCTGTGTCTGGTGCTTCTCAGCTGTGTGACGAAAGGTGGAACACAAGGTAGAACCTTTAGAATTTCGAGTGCAGCGCAGCAAGGGCTGTAGGTCGGCCGAGGCCCTTGAGATCTGGCCGCGGCCGACGTTTGAGGCCTGGCCGGCCGCTCGGCTGAACGGAATGAAAGTGTAGCCCTTCCTTATTCACTCGAAAAGCCCTGGGAAGAAGCATTCATCTCGCCGCGCAAATCACTTCTGAAAATCGCAATTACTCACGAGAAATTTCGTGGAAAAAATATGCTCGACTCCAGCCTGTGATTAGCTTGTAAATCCCTTCCATTCCATAGAGGTTGTCAAATTCTCTCTTTACCATTACCTTGCCATCACTGTATCAATCTGATTAATACACAGGGGAAGCCTTTTTAAAACAACATTTGTGTGTATTACTAATGCTTTTGCTGAAAATCTTTGTTAAATGATTTTTTGGAGCTGACGAAATAAGTTCAACTATTTGGAACTTGATTTTATTGGTTATCTGTTAAAATAGGACCAATAATAATTGATAGACCGGTAGTTTACTTTTACCGCTAAAGACTTAAATTATATTATTTCTAGTGATGTTTCAGAACTGTTTTTTTTAATCCTGCACCTATAGTCGAAAATATCTCAAAGTTAAGAATTTCGTATTAACCCATAACAGCCCAAAGTATTTGGAGCGAAATTTAGCTTAAATTGAAAGGTTTTTTCCCATTGAAATACAAAATTTAAAGCTTTGGAAAATGCCTAAATAATTAAATTACAGCTTTCCAGGGGGGTGATATTTTTTGAATTTTAACAATACTGAACTGAAAAGATCGTCTAAAATACTTTTTTCTGTTTCCGAACGGCATCGGTGGGCGGTAGTGGGTTAAATGATAACACTCGGGCACATCATTACTGTAATATCAATTGTACAATGTATTTTTAAATATTTTTTTCGGTTATTTTGTGTAGTATTTTGGCAATTATTTGACAGACCTACGTAACTCTTTATTCCTCAGCGGATAAGCACAGAGTTCTGTTAACCTGGAACAACACATCAGATGCTAACTGGGTCAATTGAATCTCGAAACTTAGGTTCTTTTCGCTAGAATGAAAAATGAAAGTTTCATTTTGTGGGTGATCCCCATGGGAGAGGAACATCATTTGATGATGGCGCTGGATTAATGATGTTATCCTCTCGCCGACGGCTGCGTCTTCGCTGCGGGTCAATTTGAACAACCTTCGGGTGGGACGATAGAAAGTTTCATGTCTCATTGCCTCGCCTTTTGGTGAATCGAAACATAATCAAGCTATCACGATAGCCGTGCTTCCTTCCGTGATTCAATCATCAACTCTGTCCGCACATGTTGACATCTAGCCTCGCTCATGATTATTTATTTACCACACATGAAACAATATCTGTTTAGGGTACCTGCAAAGTCAACGTGTTTTTTTTTCTTTTTGTTAAACGTTAATTTTTATTTGTTTGTAATTAGAAGATGATTCACTCCAAGCTTGTTGAAAACACAGTAAACCAGAAACAGACGTGATGCTAAGAAAGACTTTCTACATCTCGAAGTTTAGCCACATCTGTTCTTGTCTTCAACTCGAATGTTCGCTGCATACTTATATCACTGTTGTCAGATTCCGCGACTCCGTCAAATTTTAACGCGTCTACCTTTTTAACCGTTAAGGATTACATGATGTTGAATCGTATTTTTGGAATACTCATCTCGAGAGCGATCCTAAACATACCCGACATGCTAGGTTATCTTTAATGGTTAAAAAGTTAGACGCGATTAAAATTTACGAAACTGTGGAATCTGGCAACATGGTATATAGAACATAGAAGTAAGGCGCACAGTAAAAACGAAACTACGTTTTAAAGGAGGTCTTACGTTTTTGGTTTTGAAAATAAAACGGAGGCCTAATGTATTTTCCAATTTTTCAGCCACATCTATGGAGGGCTGTTGTCGATATTCTTCAAAATTGTAGATCTCTGGGAAAATAATAGGAATAAGCACTACCCCCATTTTATTTTCGGTCACTTCGCACGCTCATTTTAATTCATGGGAAACTTGAACGCACGGAAACCAGCCTAATGCATTTTCAATAGGGCAGCGTGTGAATAGTCATTTGGTTTAACACCCAAAATAGGTAAGAACTCCCTGATACAGATGTTCCATTTTTACTGTACAGGTTATGGGCAGTTTGAAAGTGATAATTTCTCCCGATAAAACCTTGGGTAATGCAATCTCCCATTGAAATACAAAAAACGATTCAATTTCAATGGCACTTTTCATGCGTTCAAATGATATTCACACCTAATAATCTTTGGAGCGCTTCCAAATAATTGCGGTGTGGCCGTCGAGAGTCGCGTCAGCGGCGCCTCGCCCCCGACTTAAATTACAGCTAGTATTCTATTGTATCCAGACGCGGGAAGTCGGACGGTATTGATTAAGGAAATTGTCATGGACACAATATCAGAGGAACGGCACCCGTGACAGCGGCTGAGCTGCAATATTAATGTTAAAATGCAGGTTAAAATGAGAAGTGCGTACTGGATTTGATGTTTATCATCTCGGGTGGAAAGCTAGTGTTGCCAGATTCCGCAATTTCGTAAATTTCAATCGCGTCTATCTTTTTAACCTTTAAAGATAACCTAGCATGTCGGGTATGTTTTGGATCGCTCTCGAGCTGAGCATTCGAAAAATACGATTCAACATCATGTAATCCTTAACGGTTAAAAAGTTAGACGCGTTTAAATTTGACGGAGTCGCGGAATCTGACAAAACTGACTGAGGTGGAATGGACATCCTGTGCGACCTTGCTCCGAAAAGCGCATCTTAATGATTGACAGTCCTCATAAATGTTTGAAAGGTTAAACCTAGAGAGCCTCAAAGGAAGAGAGGCGGCAACTTACTCCCACGGTGTGCGCTGATTCGAGGGATACATGAAACCAGCAACGCTGATTGGTGGAATGGCAGTCGACGCCTCTCTTCCTATGAGGCTCTCTAGTTAAACCCAAGTAAAGCACTTGGGACAAACTCCATCCTTTTAAACTAAGAATGTAGGTTGTAAGCTAGCTGATAATATAGCCATCAAATGAACCATTAATTCACTATTTCTCTTGAGATGATTTATCAGGAATCAAAATTATCAGAGTTTCAAAAAGGTTAGCTTCGCGGAAACATGTTTAAAAAAATACTCGTAACAATGGACATTTTGACGGTGCTGTTTGGGAAACAGTGGATCGATCTGTGCAATGTAGTGTAGAGTGCAGTGCATGTTCGGAGAACAATGAGTGTCGAGTGCCCGGGCCGCCGGCCAGCATTTGTGGGGGGGGGTGAGGGGGTTAAGACTGATGACCGCCTTCTTTCCAAAGGCTTTGTTGCCGCGCTGCCGCCGCCTGCTCCTCTCCTTCCGGTGATTTCGCATCGTGTTCGAGGAACGCCCAACAATCAGAAGTCTCAGCAACACAAACGATGTTGCCCGTGCGTGGAAGTCACCGGATTGGCTAACACCAATCTTGCGGTAACGAGCAGCTATCTCAGTCCTCCCTGTAAATTTTACTCTTGCTGTTTCATCTAACTTCGAGCGGAGCCAATTGATTTAACCTCCACCAAACGGTCGCAAAGGCTGATAGATGAATTCGAGCAACCCCCTCTTCGATTGGTGTGTCGAGAGCGAAAAAAGTGATATGTGCAGCCGTTTCGACCTTCGTATTTGCCTCTCTCGTCTGATGGAAGTCTCCCCATCGACTTACACCAGCTGTCAATAGTAACTCCCAAGCGTAGAAGTCTCCTAATTTTTTTACAACATTCTGGAAAGAAGCATTATTGTTCCAGTCGTCAGATGAAATGAAAATCAACGTCCCTGCGTTGAAGTTTCCAAAGAAATTCCTGGAAGTTCTTCGTATGGAATGAAAATCAACGTCCATGCGTTGAAGTCTCCGAAGCGATTCTTGTAAGTTTTCGGATGAAATAAAAATCAACGTCCCTGCGTTGAGGTTCCAAATATATTCATGGAAGTTCTTCATATGAAATGAAAATCAACGTCCTGCGTTGAAGTTTTCAAGGAAATTCATGGAAGTTCTTCATGTGAAGTGAAAATCAAGGTCCATGCGTTGAAGTCTCCTCATATGAAATGAAAAATCAACGCCCTTGCGTTGAAGTCTCCGAAGAGATTCTTGTAAGTCTTCCGATGAAATGAAAATCAACGTCCCTGCGTTGAGGTTTCAAAGATATTCATGGAAGTTCTTCGTATGGAATGTAAATCAAAGTCCATGCGTTGAAGTCTAGAAGAGATTCTTGTAACTCTTCGGATGAATTGAAGTCAACGTCCCTGCGTTGAAATCTCCATATTGTCTTTCAGCAACCGCGATTTGATACCGTAACCTCCAAGCGTCGAAGTCTCTCGATCTGCAAACTTTTGATATCAAGCGTGAACATACAATTTACAATCCATGCTTGAAAGATGGGAGACCGAGTTGTTCCTAGGTTAGATTTGGCGGGCGGATAAGGGCGAAATAGTTCGATTAACGGGTCCTCGATCGGTGCGAATTGTGCAAAAGTGTCGAATGGCGAGCGGAGAGTCAACAAGACATTGATAATCTTCAAGTGGATCAACGCTTGAGTGCAGATGTCAACTCAAGCATTTCTTCTCCGTTATCAGCGTTTCCGTTAGGCGCGGCTTCGGAGCTGAGTGCTCACAAAGCGCTGCGCTGCTCGCCTGCGGGGGCGGCTCGCCTGCAATAGCCTACCTTGCAATGTCATCCTAGTCCTTTCTAGAGCACATTTCGCAAGAGCATTGGACGGATTCACTCTGAAAGCACTCTTAACCATTCCATTAAAATCAGCTTAAGCCGTCAGTTAAGACTAACTTTAAGATGTCCACCGTTCGCTGCAGCGGGCCGCTTTAAAAATTAGTACCGAGTCGTGGCTATAATACCTGCGTGTTATCTAGACGCTAATCATTACGTTGACTTTTCGTTAAAACGCAGTTTTCGTGACTTCGTGATGAGAATGATGGAACCCAACCTTACTAAAGTTAGGTAAGAATCTTGTATCACGACTTTTAGAAAACTGTGTTTTATACCGTAAAATGCAGCGTTTGTGATAGTGCAATCTTTGTCTAAGTTTACTGAGCGCAAACCTAGTCAACCTTTGGCCAAATCAAACGTAGCATATCATAAACCTTACATCAACGTATCCCATTAAAATCCGACTTATCTTAACCTGACTAAACCTAACCAGTTGATGCATTTCGTTTACTATAACGCGGTTGATTACCCACTCAATCTTAAACTGATAAAATACCTCAGCTCAACTAATCTGAAAAATAATTCTATAAAAACTAAATCTAAAAAATATTTAAATTGACCAAAAAGTACAGCAGCCAAACTTAGCAAGTAAAGCACAGTTGCTAGTAAACGTTACCGTTACACAGTAACGTTTACTAGCAAATCTGGTAACGTTGTTTACTAGCCGTGTTGGCTGTCGCTTTTTTTTGTTGATAATGTTCAGTAATTAATTAACGCAGTCTCTTTCCTTACACGTGAAAAAAATCTCAAACTACATGGACTGTACAAAGCATCAAATTTTTGTACTTGCGTTTTACCACCCATAAAAAAGTCTTGATCCTAGATTCTCCGAGGACATTTTTCGTGATTCAACGTAGATATTCGACGCGTTGAGAATTGTTATGGTTGGGTACCATAAAGGATATTTATGATTATCACTATTTTGATGTTATTGAGCAACTTTTATGATAGCAAGAGAAAGGTGAGAAAACAGGAGATTCGTCAGGAATACGTACCGAGGACGAGTTATTTGTGTTGGTACTATTTCGTTAATTAGAGCGTAAAATCTCAGGCAAGCGGGCCGCCATGTGCTTCCGTCGGTTTGCAATTTCGCTGAACAAACTTGCCGAGTGTATGTCATCTGCTAACTATGTGGGTTTTAAAATTAGCGACTTGTACAGCTTGTTTGAAGTAATGTGGGCGGGAACGCCGTTTCTTGAGATTATCCGTCATAACTTGAGGCTCAAATCAAGAAAGTCAGACGAATATGAGAATTATAGCGGTGAAAGACTCACAGCACGAAACACCTGTTTTAATGAGTTGTGAGTGGTTTTGAATCAAATTGTGGCGCGATATTTGAAGAGGGTTCCCTATGAATCGGCGCGTGGGTATATGTAATAGTAGGATCGTGGATGAGTGTGAAGGTCATAGACATGTATCAGGAGTGCGGCTGGGACTCGGCTGCGACGGTGGCGCCCTGTGCGTGGGAATCGGCAATGCTGCAAAGCTCAAGTGGGTAGTTCGCAGGGTGCCGCTTCTAACAACAAAATGGACTTTCATTTTTAGATACGAATTGATAACTTCCCACTTCGATATTAAGCTGCTTTACTGATACCATAAAATCTTTTTTAAAAAAAGGCTCATAATATTCCAAAACCGAGTTTTTAAAATTACAATAATTTTATCAATTAGGGTGTTGCTATTGACCTGGCATGCATTAATATACGAAGACTTGCACGTAACCAATCGAATGAATTTTCAATGGGAGGTGACTTGAACGCATGGAACCTAACCTAATACATTTTAAATAGGGCAGTCGGGTCAATAGACACTCCCCATTAATTATCCACACATTTACAGAAATCTTCAAAATTTTAATTTGGGTGCTGCTTTTGACACGACTTTTTTAATTTTACGTCTTTTACAACAGAACAAAAATATTGTTTAAGATACTGTTAATAAAATAAGAATTTTCAGTCTTCCTAAAATTGAATTTGCAAGTAATTTGCATTGGGAACGTTAGGATATCTGGATGAGAAGAAATACATACGGTGTAATAGATCGGAATCATATTTGGTACATTTAAAATAGTTTTTGTGTTTCAGTGGGTTAGATGGTGCACTCGGAACCGTGTCTGCAGCGCAGAAAGTAGTTTTCGGATCGACGACGCGCTACTATTGTTCTATAATTAGCTAAAACTATTCAATTCTCGCCACACTGTCGCTAGATTTTATCTCATTTCCTCCAGTTTGCTCTACTAAATTCAGGTCACGGAACGGTTACTAGGTTATCCTCGAAATTTGTAGCATTCCTGACAATGCTTCGATACCCGTTTAAAGTACGGTACACGTTTTTTTTTGGGTAACTGGGTAAAACAGAAATGACATTTCATCCGGCTTGTACTGGAAAAGATCCATTAATAGAAAAACGGGAAAGCTTGGCGAGAGCTTCCCGTTGATGTGACTTTTATTGCTCCAGCTTGAAAGCTCACATTTTCATGTCCACATTTCATCATCTGAATAGTTCTCCGTAAAAATACAATATCACCAATTTAGCTATTAACCCATTACCGCCCAGCGATGCCATTCGGAAACAGAAAAAAAATATTTTAGAGGATCTTTTTTTCTTTAGTATTGTCAAAATTTTTAAAATATACCCCTCTGGAAACCTAAAATTTAATAATTTAGGCATTTTCCAAAGCTTAAAATTGCGTAATTTACTGGGGGAAAACCGTCGAATTTTTCTTAAGCTAAATTTCACTCGAAATACTTCGGGCTGTTATGGGTTAAACATGTTTGCAACAAAGTTTAAACAAAGTGGATTACGTTATTAAAAATTTTTAGAGTTAGTTTTCACTGCCGATAGTGAGCAAATATACGGAAGTGTCGGAAATGTCCTGGTCAAATTCACAACGGTTTCAATTTAAAAAATTGAGCATAGTTGAAAGTAGTTATGGCTGGGCTGAAGCCGGCTGAAGCCCTTACGGCGATTGCAAGTTGCTACGTGTTTCGTCCCAAGCAGCCAGGGCTTCGTACCGACGGAGAATCCTCTGGCTTTCACTTAACAACCATTTTGCGATGTACTCATCAGATAGACCAGAAGAAAACATCCGCGACAGGAAGAGCTTATGTTCGACGAACACTGTCAAGTTAAAGGATTGATTTTACCACCTCGTATGTTCGGGGGTATTTACGTATTTTTGTAATTTTTCAAGATAGACCTATGTTCAGCCCCATAATTCAAAAGGTCTCGGCGAGAGCTTTCCATTAATGTGGCTGAACTTAGGTCTATCTTGAAAAATAAGGGAGTAGTGCGTAATTTGGTTATTTTTGAGGATAGACCTATGTTCAGCCCCATAATCGAAAAGGTCTCGGCGAGAGTTTTCCATTGATGTGGCTCAACATAGGTCTAGTAAAAATACCAAATACGAATTAGCTTTTTAT
>Ga0058701_10002247_pt1 | contig 14480 bp, 9 predicted proteins | sample AgamicOrMae_FD_97039 | JGI IMG/M metagenome (GOLD analysis project Ga0058701, IMG submission 97039) | Agave microbial communities from Guanajuato, Mexico - Or.Ma.e | ecosystem: Host-associated > Plants > Phyllosphere > Phylloplane/Leaf | place: Guanajuato, Mexico | collected 2012-06-04 | reverse complement strand
GCCATATGTTATACTTTGTTCGTCGCATCTTATGCTCTCAACTGTACAATCCTCATACTTGAAGCAACTCGCCTAACAGCTGGAAGTATTTTGAGTGAAATTTAGCTTAACAGAATTTGAAAGGATTTTTTTCCATTAAAATACGAAATTTTAGGCCTTGAAATCACTAAATTATTAAATCCAGGGTTTCCAGAAGAGTGATTTTTTTAAATTGTGACAATAGTGAACTGAAAAGATTCTCTAAATTTTTCTGTTTCCGACCGGTATTGCTGGGCGTTAGTGGGTTAATTCAAGGACTCTATGAGTTCTATTCTGTGTTTGCACGATCTCCCCTCTCTTTCTCCCAAACTACGTTTTCTCACTCGCTCAGGTCCAGCATTGGTAATCCATCCAATGAGGACGCTCCGGATTACGAATGGACCTGAACGAGCGAAAAAAACGCAATTTCGGGGAGAGAGAGGGGAGGTCGAGCAAACTCAGAATTGAAATTACACCATGCCTCATAAGATGTCGGTTTGGCTTTTTATGTGATGTTAATGGTTATGTGTGCGATGTTTTCAGACGACATGCCCCCTGGTCAGACCCCGCACACCGTGGTGCTGTACGCGCACGGCGACCTGGTGGACTCCGTGAATCCCGGTGACCGGGTCACCGTCACCGGAGTCTACCGGGCGAACCCGATTCAGGTGAACCCCCGGATGAGGAACGTTCGCGCCGTCTACAAGACCCACATCGATGTCGTGCACTTCCGGAAAGTGGATAGCAAGAGGCTGTACGAGCAAGAAGACGGGTAAGGCCCTCCCATTACGGCCAAAAATGCCAAAGGCCGATCTCGGCCGTGGGCCGAATCGTAGTGAGAGAACGGGCTTGTAACGGACCGCTTTTGTGTGCTCTCAGCAAGGACCACAGGTTCCCGCCTGAGCGAGTGGAGCTTCTGCAGCGCCTGTCGCAGCACCGCGACATCTACGACCGGCTGGCCAGGGCGATCGCGCCCTCCATCTACGAGAACCAGGACATCAAGAAAGGCATCCTTCTCCAGCTCTTCGGAGGAACCAAGAAAAATAACCCCGTTTCCGGGAGAACGCACTTTAGGTAAACAATTTTGCTAAATGAGAAAGAATAGAAAATTAAAAAAAAATTAAGAACACTTTCATTTTAAAGAGTGCAGAAACCCCCAAACCACACACCGATACGATCAGGCGATCGCTAAAAAATTGACGTTGAATTTGCCTGTGACGTCTCAACTCATACCAAATACGTATTGTGAGGTCACTAGCGACTACAACCTCGATTTTCTAGCGATCGGATGATTGGATCGGTGTGCGATTTGTGGATTTCTTCAGTGTTTTCCGAGCGCTTTTAAATGAAAGTGTTTTTAAAAATTCTTATTCTTCCCCTTTTTCCAATAAATTTCGATACGGTAAACGTCGTTAATCCCGTAACTTCATCGTTCGAAATCTTTTAAAACTGCAATTCGTCACCTGTGGATTAAGCCGGATTGAAAAATAGCAGTTTTAAGTGGGCTTGCTTTTTGTCGGTAACCTAAATCGACTGTGGTTTTTCAGTTGAAAACACTCATGTGGGTTGGTTTTAGGCCTCTTTCTATGGCTTTGACGTCTGTGGGTTGTATCATTTTCGTTTATTTTCCAGATCCGAAATCAACATCCTCCTGTGCGGTGATCCCGGTACTAGCAAGTCGCAATTACTGCAATACGTGTACAACCTCGTGCCCCGTAGTCAGTACACTTCAGGAAAAGGCTCTTCAGCCGTCGGTCTGACTGCCTACGTCACCAAGGACCCAGAAAGCCGGCAGCTCGTGCTGCAAACGTAAGTGACCTGGTTTCCTAGTTTTGCGTTAGCACCGGCCGGGAATGATGAGTTGTGAATTGTTGCAGAGGCGCTCTGGTTTTGGCTGATAACGGCATCTGCTGCATCGACGAGTTTGACAAAATGAACGACTCCACTCGGAGCGTTCTTCATGAGGTAAGGTTACACGTTTTCAAAATTTAAAGTATTTAAAAAAATGTGTGCAGGGAGTTCAAAAATTCTTAGCTAAATAAATAAATAAACAAAACAGAAAAACATAAAAAAACACACTTTCGGAATCCTGGGACCTCAAAAAGTAAAGATTCGTTAAAGTCTCAATGTCGATTTTTTTCACAAAGACAATATTTTTCCCTTTCAGGAAAGTAAGAAAAAAGGTCCAAAAGTTTGCAAACTGGTATTTTGGAAAGGATGGTATTTCGAAAGTCATTAAAAAGAAAGAACGATCAATTTTAAAGGTCGTAGTTAAAGTCTTGCACTCGCTTAAAACACACAAATTTAGCGGTTTTTAGGAGATAGTACCTTTTGTCGAGATCAGCTCGCTAGCACGAAATTAAAAAAATCAGAATGGAATCATACTTTCTTTTCTGTGTTAAATCCGATGATATTGAGCGGCTCTCTTCGCTCGGTTTGGCTACGAAATGATGTATTCGTTTTCCAGGTGATGGAACAGCAAACGTTGAGCATCGCCAAGGCGGGCATCATTTGCCAGCTGAACGCCCGGACTTCCATCCTGGCCGCCGCGAATCCCGTGGAATCGCAGTGGAACAAAAACAAGACCATCATCGAGAACATCATGCTCCCGCACACCCTCATGTCGCGGTTCGACCTCATCTTCCTGATGCTGGACCCGCAGAACGAGCTGTTCGACCGCCGCCTGGCTCACCACCTGGTGTCGCTCTACGCCGCGGACCACGAGCAAGAACAAGACGAGCTCATGGTAGGCACTGTGGAGTAACTCTCTTTGCGGTAGCTACGGGCACGTTCAGTCAGCACGCTTTTCACTGTTTCCTTCAGGATATGAGCATCCTGCGCGACTACCTGGCTTACGCCAAAGAGCACGTGTCCCCCAAGCTGACCGACGTGTCCTCGCAGAAGCTAGTGGACGCATACGTAAGCATGCGGCGGGTGGGATCCGGCCGGGGGCAGGTGTCCGCCTACCCGCGCCAGCTCGAGTCCCTCATCCGCCTGGCGGAGGCCCACGCCAAGGTCCGCTTCTCTCCCACGGTCGACCCCGAGGATGTCGACGAAGCGTGGAGGTCAGTAGCCCTTTTCAACGGGGAAGCATTTCTCTGACGCCTCTGCCAACGAAGTTGTTTTATCCTTTTTGTAGGCTGCATCGCGAAGCCCTGAAGCAGTCCGCGACGGATCCGCTGTCCGGCAAAATCGACATCAACATTCTGACAACGGGCATGAGCAGCTCGGACCGCAGGAGGAGGGCCGAGGTCAAGGAGGCCCTTGCAGCGCTGCTCAAGCAGAAGGGAAAGTCGTCCGCCTTAAACTACGCCAAGGTTCTGCAAGAACTCAAGGACTCCTCTCAATTGGTGAGCAGCCTTCGATACCGCAATGATATACATCTATCTGACTTAACAGCGAATGTCTTAGGCAAAACGGAACGGCTTGACTCGGTGTTACCCTGTTCAACCGAAGTGACTGAAATGCACGTGTAAAGCGATCGTTACGAGAAACAGTGGGAAGTTGCGTGAAACCACTGGATAATCTTCGATTCTGTTATAGAGGTTGTTTGTTCAACGTCTGTGTGCCACAATGTTCAACCTTTCGATACGTAGATTTACGACGCACAATCGCGTACTTCACGTAAACCAACTTTAGGCTACCTGAAATTATGGGTTACCTTCCGTGTGTTTCGCTCTATTTTCATGCCGTCCTGCTTGGTTGAACACAAGGGGGAAAATTCGACCTCTAATTTTCAGTTAGGCGCACTTTACATCGTCGCGTTTCCTGTGACGTGCCCGAGTTCGACTTGCAGACCCAAGTAGATGGTTTTATTGAAAAGCGATTTTCTGGTATTCCGTTTCTTGATTAATGACTTTTCGATTCTGTTTTCAGATGATCACTCGCGAGATGTTCGAGGATGCTTTGAAGGAGTTGCAAGAGGATGGCGTACTAGCTCTCATAGGCCGCTCTTCGATCCGAGTCTACTAACATGGATTTTCGGCGCCATATTTTGAAAAATCATTTTCGGAGCATTCCAAGATATCATGGACATTAAGTTATATTCGTCTGTGATAATTTAAGTCGAACTAAGTGCCTCAACTGCCCCGTGGGTCGAAATGTTTGGAGCCGTATTTTTGATCCACTGTCAATATGATTTAACTCTTTTTCTTGTTTCTTCCTTGTCGTACAATTGTGAATCGTAATGGATTCGCCTCTGTCGCCACATGTAGCATAATTTTTTACAGTTTTATTAAAAAGTCCGTATTGAAATGATTTTATTATTTGTTTATTCTGTTCTACATATTACTTTCCGCTTAGAAAGAAGAACTTCGGTATGAAATATTCCAAAAATGAAAGTTGCTACACGACTATCCTTCATCCACACTAGTTTTGCTCTGTTGAAGGCTCCCGACTTGACCGTCTTCCACGGTTTAACTTAAGCTCGCTTTAACTTAAGCCGTCAATTCTGATGTTTCCTTAAAAATCGAAAAATTGGCTCATGGCAGGGTCCGTTTGCGCGTATTTTTAATGAAAACATGGCACTTGAGTAAATAAACCTGGTGCAAATGACACTACGCTATACATGAACCCCGCGCAAATGACTGAACCACGGAAAAAGTCATGGAAATTGATTGCGGAAAATTGCAGAATTCCTGGAGAAGTCAAGGAAAATGGTACGGGCTAAAAATAATTTCTTCCGCGGAAAAATAGAATTGATCGCTGAAAAATCGCCGGTTAATAGGATGGAAAAATATTATTTGTCATTGAAAATAGTGCTTCGATTCTAGCGGTCACCCTATTTAAGAATAATCTTTCAAACTACACCTTCACGTTTAGCTAAGTGGCGCTGCGTGCCTGCCGAGACCTGAAGAATGGGAAGTACATGTGGGTTGGGGCTCGCCGTAGATGACCGTACGTTCTCAACAGGTATTTAAATTCAGTTGAAGCGCGATCAGATTAGCGTCAATATACGCTAAAAAATCGTCGCTAATGCAAAATGCGAACGTTAACCCAAATAAATCCTGTCTTGAGTGACCTTTCATTTAAATGGTATAAGATAGACATTTTTTTTGGTACGAGATTTTTCGGCTACAGTATATAAATAGTAGCAGTCAATGCACAGTTTCTCCTTGAAGATCCCCAAGATATCGCTCATGAAAGGGCGCTGCGGTCCCTCAAAGAAACAAGTACTTCTATTACCGGTACAAAGACAGAAAGGCATTCATTCATATTTGCTGTCAGGACGAGTAGCGTTTTTTTATTTTTTTAATATGAAAAAAAAAGATTATGAAAAATCCTTACATAGTGGAGATTGTAGAACGCTAAACCTGACCCCGCATCAAAGTTAGAGCCCTTAATATCTTTTGAGGACTCTAATCAAACTCAGTTATTTGTTGCGTAACACCTTTTTTGTTTGTTTTTGTTCGGGGGAAAGTAGGTCAAATACAACCGAATACAACGTGGGTCTTCCAGGAAGAAATGTGTTTGTTTACATTTTTTCAATCGATCTCGGGTCGATCCAGGGTCGATCTATTGAATCACTGGCGGACGACATGGCGACACCGGGATCTTTTGGATTGCATCCGGAGTATCCTTTGCTTATGTTTGAGAGGCCTTTTTCACGGTCGGGATCGTATCAATCATATAATGTTCATCCGATAATTCATTATAACTCATCAGAGGGATTAAATTAACTAAATATTGTATTAAAATTGCGTCGAAGAGTTGTTCAGCCTGTTGCGCTCATGACGTCATCGTGGTGTGTGAGTGTGGTGTTACAGGTGACATGATGGCGACTTGAGGAGGTTCACTTGGCTCACCATGTTTCTTTTTTTTTTTTCTGTGCAAGAAGAATTTGTATGATTCATCGGGCTCTGAAGAATATGACGGTAAGTGCGATGTCCAATGTCGTGTCCTACTATCTGTTAAACGCACTAAGCAAGGCTCACTAGTTTGATGTAAACACACTTGTTATCTCTGATCTCATTGCTACTTGTTTACAAGTTCAGCATATTGGCTTATAGAAACCTTAAGACGACAGCTACCGACAAAATTAAATAGTTTTCTTTGTTTCCATTACAGCATTAAATGTTGGAATACTAACTTTAATATAGGTTATGCGTGGCACCTCGTTTGCCTTAACTTTCGCTTGCGGCAGGGCACTGGGTCGCCGACAACGTTATGTTTACGCGTCCTCCATTAGACGATAATTTTGTTCTTTCCTGATGGACCACATTTATGAACACGATTACCACCTGTAATGTCTAACCGTTATGTGGGTTGCATCAGTTTTAGGTTAACGTCAAATAACCTAAGTCCGAAAACGTCCCACTTGATTCAGGTCTTGATCTTGGAGGTTCTCGGACAAGGTCAACCCTACGGCTCGCTCCTGTTTGACAGTATTATTAAGAAACGGTTGTCTTGATTTTTTGACGTTAATCTTTTCTCCGGGATTACGGAAGTGAACCGCGGCCGCAGAGCCACGTCATCTCGCTGAATATTTTCAATAACGGGATGTCGACGAGTTGCTTATTATTCAGGAAGAAAGCCTCATCCCTTTTCCTTGTTTACTGCATCTTCTCCGCTTTAGGCAACATTACTGCTTTTCCCGTTGTTTCCTTTTGAGGACCGGAACTCTTATGTTTTCCTGTTCTCACTCATGTGAGTTGCCATGACAAGCTTTAAATGAATTGAAAGACAAGTGCATTTTTTAGAGTGGAGCGACAGTGGAGCGAGGCACACTGCACGTCACCTAAGTGTATTCTTGAGAGACGCCGCACGTACACGGTAGCTTGGGGAAAGACTTACGAACTCTAGACTGTCGTCCACATAAACGTTTTTGAAATGGAGTTGGAGTGAAAGATGGTTTAGCTGTAGGAAGATAAAATTTGTTAACGCCCCAGCAGCTTACTGCGATCACTGACCTGCGGCCGGCGATAAGATGTCTCCATCTCGCTTGCTCTCTCGCTCGCGGGATCATCTGCACTCGCTTCTTTTCTTAGACAAAGCTTGGCCTCCTTATCAAGTTCACTTCGGGGAAGAAAATGCTCTGTTATAGTTAAGGCCTCTCGTGTTCCACCCTGGTTCAACCTTGCGTGAGCGCGTAGATAAGGTGTTGACGTAGGCTAGGCTAGTAAAGGTTAGATCACTGTTGCCTTGCTATCGTCAAGCCTGGTGCCGCTTACTTTTCGGCGGCAGTTACTGCGGCTAAGTAAGCGACATCAGGCTTGGTAACCTTAGGGTTTAGCATCCTGGACGTTTCTCCACTCTGTCTACTGAAGGAAGATGTTACACTTATTCTGAATTTGAATCAGTGAGAGTCTCTGAGATTCAGTGAAAATTCTCTGGGACTGTCACCAGTGAATCACCGTCTGTCACCAGTGCATTCTGGATCCTTAAACTCCGTTTTGTGGTTACAGAGTTTGTTTCCATCGTCGTTTTGAGCTCTTCCCTTCCGGGTTGCTGGGACTCTTCAACTTCGAAGACTTTCCCTCTTTGCTTTCGACGGAAATCAGGGAGATGAACTACACAACCACCAGCTGACGAGGAAGTGCGTCTCGTGCCTCAAACCTCAACAATCGTAAGTAACCTGCATTACAGAGAAACCTTGGGACATTTCTTGAAATGAGTTCCCAAGAGAAGTTTTCTCTGAGGTCCGTTTGTGTTGCATTTTGTTGTCAGCTGGCGCCTCTGGCTAATATCTTCCCTCTTATCTCCTTTCGCGCGAAGAAGCGTTGCAAAAAAAAACTGCAAACTGCGTCGATATTTTACGTTACTATTTTTAACCGTCCTCTGCATTCTAAACGCTTGCTGTTTTGTTGTCGCATTTACGTTTTCGGAGCGCACCCTCTGGGGCCAATGAATGATGATCATGATGCTCAGATCAATCCAGGGTTGTTGAAATATCGTATGTTAGCCTCTGCAAATGAAATTCCTGTCGTGATTTCGGTCGAGATCCTGTTAAGCTTTCGACGGCCGCCTCCATCGACGGCGCAGCGGCCGTCAGGACAGCCGTCAGAAGGGCCGCCGCGCCGCGCCGGTGGGGGCGAACGCCGCCGCGCCGCGCCGGCGATCCGCGCGCCTCTCCCTGACAAGGCGGCATTATCTATGTGTGTGCAGCAAACTTAACGGCCCACCAATCACTGCACTAACACACTAACAGATCTCTTCCGGCTCCTCGCTCCGTTCCGTTCGGCGCGGCGGTTCGGTTCAGTTCGGTTCGTGGCCTACCGCGCAGATGTCATCTGGCCCGCGCCGCGAGCCGGCCGCTCATCACTTAGGCACTTCGACAACCAATTTCGGCCCTTCTTTAAAGCGCCTGATTTACATTTCATAGCTGGATCACTGATGTTATCTATTACAGCAACAGCAAATTTGGTTTTATTTTAATATTTAAGGTTAGGTTTAAGAGAGAACGGTCTCTATGATGTAGACGGACTCCCCAAAAAATTGTTCTTTAGGAGGATTCAAAATACGGCACAAATAAAAAAAGAAACGTAATACTAGGTGAATTATCTTAATATTTTAAGGGAATTTTTTATTCTTTTATCATCTAAATATTATCCTCTCAAATTTAAATGGAATCCTCGAGGGCTTGTTAGAAATCAAGAGGAACTGCCTGAATTCCTGTCAGATGAAATCGCTAAAAAAATTTTTAAAAAATACGATTAAAAATTTTGATCAAAAATTGGGAAAAACCCAGGGGTCCCTTGCCTTTTCGCAATTTTTAATCGAATATTCGTTGTTGATTTTTTAACATTTTATGGTTGGAATTGTTTGAGGGGAACTAATAATTGCCTTTACCATTGGCTCTTCCTCGTACGTTAGTTCATATAGCACTCCTAAATTGGAATTTAAAATCCCTACCTCAGGCTCGTCCGAGCGCATGATCGAGCTTTCTTTACGGACTCGTTGTTTTTTCGTAGCGTTTTTTTAAATTATTTTTCTTTAATTTTTTTTTTTTTTTAAATATCGCTGTTATATTTTTTTCCGAGCAATATATACTTGAATATAGATATACCCCTAATAATCAATCGGAAGGAATATTTTCACGATTCCTCTCTTCCCAAGATTGCCCGTTGGAACCCTGAAAAGCCTGCCAACCATTTTCCGTCGTTGAAACAAAACTGACAGGGATCTTGTTGCGCAGATTTATAAATATTCTTTTAAATCCGCATAGGCTTGAATAGTTTGTAAAAGGTCACCTTTGGGTCACGATGGCAGCCCTGTCACACAGATAACCAAGGATTTTTTAATCAAATTTTTGCTTATTCTTGAGCGGATTTAATGGTCGACCGCAAGTTTGTTTTTTTCGAGAAATTAGATATTATGGTTCTTTGCTGAAATAGCTTGACTTTCAATACCAGCGAAAATCGGAATCGCTGTGGATATGTACCCTTCCTAAGAAATACCAACCGTCTTTTATTTATGGTTATAAAGAGAACAAAAAAAAAACTCGAAAAAACAAAACAAAAAAAGGAAACCGTAGTGGTTTGCATGAAAGTAATGAATCCAATAAAAGTATATTTGTTCACACCTTTTAATTAATACTCAATCTCGTTCAGCGAACAGGTCTCTAATTGGATTAAATCAGCGAGTCCGGAAGCGGAAATGAGTTTTAAAGCCGGAACCTTTTTTTAGGGAGAGAGCAAAGAGGTGCCTTGTTTTTTTCTTCTTTTTTTCGGATTTTCCGTTTTGATACCCGTAGATCACGTCTCCTCTTCAGGAACATTTTCTAGCTTTGTTTCGCGCACGGACATTATGCGCTTCGAGAGAGACAGAAGGCTTACGTCCTTCCCCCCATTAACCGCCCCCCCTCCCAATTCGGCGGTGAAATCGGTCTGGTATCTTGACTTGCGCCCACCGATCTGCAAATGGAGCATTTCTCTGTTTGCGAGAACTGAGTAAAACGAGGAGCGAATGTTCTCCAAAACTAGAAGTCCTTCAGGACTCCGCTTTTGAAACAAATGTAGTATATGGAGTAAATTTTCAAACGGAGTATCAGCCGATCGATTTGATTTCCCCAATCCGTTGTTCCTTGCATTTTTCCTTTATCCGCCTCTCTCCGATTGTGGTTTACCCACTGAAAAACGACGCCGTTAGACTCATTGTAACAGTTGAAAACGGTCGTAATCGTAGTAGTACTGTTTAATTTTCAAAATCTCATTCCTGTAGGACTTCTTCTTTCGGAGATCATTCGCTCCCCGATTTCATAATTAAACAGAGAAATCGTCCATTATTGTATTATTTACTCGTGTAGACCATGTCGATATTTAACAACTTGAATTCATCAAAATCCGCAACAAACTTTTAAAACTTGTCAAAATTTGTAGAGCTCTTGTATGTTTTGTGTACTAGGCCTGACGATCAGCTCATTGAGTTGTCAGGTTTTGCCCTCGCTTCTCTTCCTTTAATAAATATCCTCTCAAGGTAAGATATGCCTAATCTGCGATTTTCCCGCAAAAGAGCACATCACTTTGGTGGTTCTACGTATTAGTTGTTTTCATCGTGGTCTTAAAAAAGGGTGCGAAAGGTTTTGGGGAAGCGTCATCTGTTCAAGGTTTAAGCAACGAGTAATATAAAACAGATCTTTATCAGTTTGTCGGTCTTGCTGCACTGCGTCATCTCACGACAGCAAAAAGACTAATTGGGATTTATGTTCTGCAGAAGTAGCGTTTTTACCCAGTAGAAAACACCTCTGCACTATTTTACGATGCACCGCTACGTAGTAAATTTAAAAGGTTATATTTTCCTTATCTTGGGATCCACCCTGTTTAAATATTTCATTCATTCCGAGGATTACCGACTTCATCTTGGGTAGGTTAGTTTAAACTTGGTTAGCTGCGCTTCTGGCCAGCCGTCAGTGCCGCCGAGAAGTGGCATCTTGTTTGGCTATTATTTACGTTAACCTAGGCTAAATTTGTCTTGGAAATACTAGAGAGGAGGGTGAAAAACCATGGGCGCCGCCATCTTGTTTCCGTAAGCTTCAATGCATTTGACGGTCCCATAAGAAACAAAATGGCTGCCAAATGCCTCCTCTAGTATATCCAGATCCAGGCCTCTAGGTCAAATCAGGGTAGATCCCGCATCCGCAGGTATTGAAAAGGGTTTGACGAAGTAACTCCTTTTACGCGAGTTAAGTGTGCTTTCCCCCATTAGAACGCACATTAGTGCATTGAGGCGTCCTTAAGGAGCACACCTCGGCTGTTCCGGTTCCGGGTCGTGTGTTGTAATCCCAGCGCGGATGAAAGCGAACCCGACGCCGAGGGTTTTGCTAAACCCCGTGAATCCCTTACAAAGGCGGCTTCGAAAACGTGATGTAAGATGACAAGGCGCTTTACTTGGCCGAGATAATCTCGAGATCCGGAGTGAGAGAGATGCGTCGTCTGTTTTCCAATGTCCCATTTAGGGGGCGCGGTGGGGCCCCCCGCGGAGGGTGGGTCCCCAAATGGGATGGAATGCCGGCCGTGGCCGTCGCATTGGTTGTGCGTCGCGGTGCCTAAATTAGCGCGGCTTTCCCTCCAAGATTGGAGCGGATAAACCCCCCGCGGGGGTGGAAAAATACGCCTAGGAAATGGCGGCCCGAGGACTGCGTGACCTACATCCCCCTGAAATGATATTTAAGTCCGAATTCCCAAAGCTTCCAACATGCCTCCCGTTTTCGTGTCTAAAAACTAGAATGTTGGTCAGCCCTGGAAGAACGCACAAGTTGGATTGACCACGTCTGTGTTTCTCCGCCGCCAAACCGAGCGGAGCGAGTTGTGGTGAGGCACGTGACCTAATCTAGGTCAGCCTAGAGGAGATATTGGCCAGTCATTTTGTTTCTGATGGGACCGTCAAATACATTGTAGCTCACGAAGAAAGTTCGGAAAAGAAGGTTAGGTAAGGTCCGATTTCGTCATAGTGATCATCCTCTACTGCGAATAATATCTTGATGGTTGTTCGCAGTTCTTGAGTGTGCATAGCATTCTTCTTTGGCCAGAGATGAAATGTGTATGCGCCGCTGCGCTCTGTCGGCGCGCTCTCTCATCACCATGCTATGTCAACCACTGCATATCCCTCTTTTGGAATGGAGCCCCTCTCGTTTCGTCCGTCATATTTTTATGCAAACTATGCCATGCATTCTAGCGCACCAGCGAAAACAGTCACATCGGAATTTCGGAGATATTTTACTCGCAAACTTGGATCGGCAAGACGAATTCTATTTCGAATCAATTTCATGCACTGAATCTTAAAAATATCAACCCTTCACCTCGCTCCACTTGGCTTTGTGACTTAAAACGTAAAATTGACTGACAATGAGTTGAGACCATCGATAAACAAACGTGTAATCGCGTTGCCGATACGTGTTGGCCTGCGCAATATTATTTAGGCAAACGAGAAAACATCCAGCTGATGAGATTAGTTGATCCGAGCATACCTCAAAGATCACACAGAACTAAATAGACTTACTTGTCGAAATAAACCTCGGCAGCGCAGTGCAATAAATTAATTCGGTGGAATGGCAGTGTCATCAAAGTACGAGGCACGGGATTGGTTGAGCCTAAACCGGCCTAATAGCCAATCAGAATGTTCATCTCGGGGAACGGATTGCTTATTGTTTGGCCCAACTATTCTTGTTTCTTCCAATTTAGATACAAAATTGTCTTGAAATACGTCGTCTACGTTTTCCCGTTAAAAAAGTAGCGTGGGGCCGTAGAACTAAACATCTTTACCCTTTCCTCGAGAAAAGCTGTGAGCGTGAGAAATCTCTATTAACTTAATCTAGATCATTTCATTCAGGAACCATTAAGGAGCGAAGTCTGAAAAGATTGTCTGTAACCTTCAAAAAAGACGTGTTTTTACGTAATAAGGTTAATATCCGTTGCTTACGTTCGGCCTTATCGGAAACTATTCCCAAAGAAACAGTAAACTGATTTTCCCTCAGATGTAAATCATTAAAACTAAATAACTAGCTTTTTCATCGTTAAATTGATGGGTTTAATTTGCTTCCTCGTGTTCCGCCTTTGTCCCCCAGCCGAGCGAAAAACATAACCTAACTTCTTGTCGTTAGTAGCGACAGCTAATTTTGAGTGCCTTGTGTATCGCTCCTATGTGATTCCTCTCGTAGAAGGCAACGCAAAAGAAAATGCCGCTTACAGTGCGAAATTATTATTCATTTATAAATTATTTTAAAGAATAAGTTGTATTGATGATGACGCATTCCTCATTTTGCGTCCTAAGCAACTTCCGCCTCTTCCCCACTTGACATAATTGGGCTCGTGGGAATATGCATGAATCGTCCGTGAAACTTTCTGCGGGGAAGTTTATCATATCAGTGCGAGCCGCCTAGCCGCCCCTCTTCCCAGCTGGTCGCTTTTCGCACCTCAGGACTCCGCCTTGTTGCGTCGTTTCTCTCCTAACTATGGTCACTCATTTCTCGCAGGTATTTTCGGCGGAATGCAGACGTTTCATCCGGGAAAATACCCAAAAGAATGCGATTAACACTGCCGCGCCTCGCCCAGCGTTAACGATGCAAATTTTTCTCCCTTAACCCTACCCACTGGATCGTTCTGCAAATATTTTCCAATCGATCGAATCCTCTTAATTGGTGTGTTTTAATTTAAAATCGGATCTTAACTTACCTGTCCAAAAAATTTCGGCTGTTTTAAAATCCTCGTTCACACAATTTTAAGACGAAAAGCCTCACGCTTATATGCATTTTTAGTTATGATAAGACCTTAATTTTGCCTGAATTAAAAATTTTGGCACTTTTAAAATCCTATTTTTTTTATTTAATTTTTTTTACACAATTTATAGAATCTCCGCTTTTTAGTTCGTGCATTTGAAGGACCTCAACTTACCTGAACGAAAAGTTTTAGCAATATTCATATTTATTTTGCAGAATTTCGAGACGAAAATTTCGTCTTAATCTGTGCATTTTAAGTAGAATTGCAACTTTAATATTGTCTAAAATCAAAATGTCATCAGTTAAAAATCCGATTTTACAGAATTTCGAGACTGAAGTCTCATCTGCATTTACGCATAGCGAGTGATAATACCCAATTTTGTCTGAATTAAGCAGTTCCGAAACAAAGCTCTACCCATTCCACATTCAAATTCGAAATGCTTCCAAAACTAAAAATCCCGCTATTCCGGGAACGTTCTAAGCACTTTGATCAACTAGAAGTGAAGTCCACTTAGAGCAGTTATCGGCGGCAGTTTTGAATCGCTTATCAGTAGTGAGTAGCTTGAGGAGCTGCGTCTTAGCGGAAGTCCCTGAGAGGCTGGATGCTGGACGCGGCGGCGCGCTGGCGTGGCGGGCTCTTTAGCTGCCCAGCGGCCGCTGAGCAGCACCGCACCGCTCAGTGGCTTGATTGCCCGCCACTTGGTTCACCGTTAAGGGCCACGGAAAGGCTCCCTTCTCAGATGAAGCTACAGGACACATCGCGTTGCCGCTCGTCCTTCCACATGTGCGTCTCCGCCCCGCGCTTTCGGCT
>Ga0058701_10002246_pt1 | contig 14481 bp, 6 predicted proteins | sample AgamicOrMae_FD_97039 | JGI IMG/M metagenome (GOLD analysis project Ga0058701, IMG submission 97039) | Agave microbial communities from Guanajuato, Mexico - Or.Ma.e | ecosystem: Host-associated > Plants > Phyllosphere > Phylloplane/Leaf | place: Guanajuato, Mexico | collected 2012-06-04 | reverse complement strand
GCAGTGCGGGCTGCCTACTCATGAATGGCATCTCCTTTGTCTCTCTTACCTGACGGCGGTGGTCGCTTTATTTTCGAACACGGGGAAAATGACTTTGTTGCGTCAATAAAACGTTTGGTTAATATAGCCTCTGCAAACCAAAATTGTTGAGGTGACAATTTCTCTTGTTACGGCAACAACTGTATTTGTTGTGGTAACAATTCAGATTATTGTTGTAACAATTGCAATTGTCACCACAACGATTTGGTTTGCTGAGGCTATATTTAACAAAACGTCTCGTTGAGGCAACTAAGTCATTTCCTCCGTGTAATTGTGTGCTGGTTGTGTTAGTTGGGGCTGGTGTTCCTTTTGCTTTATTCTGTAGCAAACTATGTTGTCTTGCACTTTAAACGGCGTTGTTGCATTGAAGAATTTGCCGCATTGGGATGACCACCACCATGGCCGCCGTCACATAAAGAACAAGGACATGCAACTCATGAGTAGGCAGCCTGCACAGCTCGTTGATATCACGAGGCGGACGTGGTGCGATGGAGGCGCAACACGAATCTGCACGTTACGAACTTAATCTTGACTAACTTAGCTTTATCGTACTGAACCTTTATTAACTAACATACCTCATCTGATCTGACTAACTTAGCTTTATCGTACTGAACCTTTATTAACTAACATACCTCATCTGATCTGAGCTATCATAACTTTATCTGGCCTAAGATATCTAACATGGCAGTTTACATAAACTAAGTTAATCTACGATGGCTTTAAGTTAGCCTAACATAACCTAACCTAACATAACCTAACAAACTTACACGGTATAGAATAAGGTTTTGTTATACCAACAAAATCATTTGTTAAAATAGGGTGCCTCACCTTAACGTAAGTTCAATCTAACCTAACGTAACTTAGCCTAATGAGACCTAGATAAAACAAGCTTAACCTGACTTAAGCAGTCTTAACCAAATGAAACCGACTTAACCTAAATTACTTACCCTAACTTCACTTACCATAACTGCACTAAATCTAACACAACATAGTCAAACTTAAAACACCGTCGTCAAAAACGACGCCACTTCTCGGCAACAACTCGGCGAGTCTGCGAGCAGTATTGACATTATGACTTGGGAAGATAGGTTAGTGGACTATGCCTTACTCCACTGTCTCTTCGTAAGGTTTGCCAATGAAAAGGAAAATACACAAACTATATTTATAAAAAAGTATATAAATAATAAAAAAAGATAAAATTATTTGTATAAAAAAAGATAAAAATAAGATAAACAGATTCGTTGCGCAAAAGTCCTCTCCAAACAGAGGGCGCTAAAGGAGATACAGCTTTTCAAACGGAGTTACGGCATGTTGGAGTACTTTCTCCGTGTAAACCTTCGCTTAAACACCGTGTAAACAAAATGAGTGTTAAAAGCGCGTGGGTTAAGTAAAGTGGTACGTTGTCCTTGGACCTTTCGGAATGCTGCGCATCATCCTCTTCACGAATATCCTCTTCGAATATCCTCTTCAGGAATACGAGAGGGAGCATTGTCCTACGAGAGACATCAAAAATCGAGTTACCCCGTCCGATTTCTTTAAGTAGGTGTGGGCAAGTTGGGGTTGTAAAATTTATCAATTTCGTTAAGATTTCTATGTGGGTACATATTTGGGTATAAGGTCGATAATACAGCCCAACTTTCTCTTAACCCTTTACCGCCCAGCGATGCCGTTCGGCAACAGAAAAAAATATTTTTGAGGATCTTTTCAGCTCAGTATTGTCTCAATTTAAAAAATATCACCCCTCTAGAAACCTTGAATTTTATAATTTAGGCATTTTCAAAGGCCAAAAATTGCCCATTTTAGTGAAAAAAAAAAAACTTCCAATTTCTCTTAAGCTACATTTCACTCCAAATACTTTGGGCTGTAAAGGGTTAATCAATAAATGAATCGGTTTCGGAGTACAAATCAGCCAATTTTTTAGCCATATATTTTTGAAAATAATTTTCAATTTAAATTTGTTAGTTTTCCATACGCACCATAATCGGTTGACTAGAACTTACGTTTAAAAAAATCTCTTCATTAAATGGTGGGTTTAAACCTCGTAAAGGTATAGTCACTCATAAGGACCAAAAGGATAGGTCCCCGACTTAAACTTTTAACGATTCTTTTAGGAAACGATTATCGTCTTATTTGATTCGTCGGCTGTAAAATGCTTCGGCTTCCCAAAAGGTTGCGAAATCGGAGCCGTGAGCTGGAAAGCTCTCTTCAAATGGAAATGGGAGTTTTCCTATGGCCTGCCGGAAGTAAGGAAATGATGAGAAACAGCAGACTTTTTATGGTCTCTCCGTTAACAACCATTTTGTTGAGATAGCAATGACTTGCTTTTATTTTCCTTTAAGATACGATTTCATTTCCAAGTTCAAGGTATGACTTAATGCGGCAAATATTGGATTTTTGTGACATTTAACAACAACAAAAGAAAAAAGAGAGAGAAAGAAAAAAAAACATGGGGAAAACTGCTGTGATTCAATGTCCGTCGTTATGCGAATGCAATTATTAAACAAACACACAAAAAAAGAAGAAGAAAAACAGACACATTTGAATATTTATTTACTTTTGGGAATGTCTATTATAGAGGAAACACATGCTGTTCACTGACCATATTACACCACATATATTTCAAATAATAAGCCTGTACTGGGAAATAACGGTATTCTTTAGATTTGGCAGTTTTTCCAAGAATCTTCCAACTGAAAATACTCACACTTGCTACCAAAAAAAAAAACGCTTTTCAAACTTTCATTTAAAAGTTTATCAAATAATCTCGCGACATTTAGACTTAAATTTGTTCAATTTAATAAATATTGTTCGAAATGCTGTTATTTTATAAAAATCAACTAACGTAAAATTATTTTTGTGTCTTTTTTTTTTTAAAAAAAAAAATTTGAATCTTTGCCTTAATAAGGCTCAATGAAAAATGAACGGAAGAAACAAGCTAGTAATATTTCTTATATTAGTTTTATTTGCGCTGCGTAAGAAAAATTAGCAATCCGGTTGAGTTCCAAGATTTTTGCTATGAATTTAAACCGACTTCACTGATTTTCTATATCGCAGTCCAACTAGGCAAAGGCTGAGAGTTCGAACGATATTTCCAGCCATCGCTGTCAATCGCAAAGTAGTGAAAACAGCTTTAGGAGAGACAATGCACTCCTAAAGCGAATTTTTACTACTAATTTTTTTTAGCGTGTTTCGCAGGAGTGTTTGAAAATTTTATAGAATTTTCTATCTCTTTTTATGTTCCACCTCGGTTTTATCTTTCCCTTCGATAAACCTTTCTCCTTCGGGAAACCCTTCGATACGAAGCTCAAAGATCTACAAATGCACGGAGTAAAACTAAGTTAGGTTTGGACAACCTAAATTAGGTTGAGCATCCTTTGCGTTGTGTGGTAGTCGCTTTGCTCGGCTTGGAGACGAAAGGTGGATCACAAAAGGTGGAAAATTAGATATTTCATTTTAAGAGAGTTTCGGATGGAAACGTGCACAAGAAACGCGAAGGATGAAACGCGAACATATGCATCTTGAAGGAACGTTTTCTATTGACAGTGTTATCGCATTCACTTGTCAGAGCGCATAAACCCATAGTTTTCTATAATCATATCCAAAGTGGTACTCGCTGACAGGCCGGTTAGTGTTGAGTATTTTAGGAAAAAGAAAAAACTAGTGAAACGTAATACTATCAAAGAAGACGGGTCAGCCGGTTCACAGGCGATGCTGATTTAGGTACGCGGAAATATATTGGACACAATTTTCTTAATATTCTTGTGACTTCTTCCTTTTGTCGCCGGGCCGAGCGGAGCTGTGCCGGAGCAAAGTATAGGTTACCTAAACTAATTTTCTTAACCTACACGGGAAAAAATGACTTTGACACAGTAACAAATATCTGTGACACTGACAATCACGCTTTGTTCCTATGCAGACTACAACCGTATCTGTTGAAAAAACAATCATTTTTGGTCATCTTTACTATTTTCTTGTCACCATAACAATTTTTTTAGTAACTGTAACCAGATAAAGATTGTCGTCTGAAAATTGTAAGTATGACAAAGTCATTTTTTTTTGCGTGATAGCGTTACCAAGACTAACAAGTAAGCTTAGTTTGGGTATCTTGCTCACTGCTCATGTCGTCAAGCTTCATACCGCTTACTTCTCAACGACAGTTAGGCTTGCAGGCCATTGCCGTATTGCCATAAGGTTCTATGGTGAAACACAATAAAAACGATGTACCTGATTTCGGGAGTTCTGACCAGTTTTGGGTGAGAAACTAAACCGGAGATTGTATACGTATTTTTCCAGACATATTTATGCTCAGCCTATCAATGGAAATCCCTCAAAGAGACCTTTCAAACTACGGGAGTTACTATTGACCCGACTGCCCCCTATAAAATGTACTAGGTTGGGTTCCGTGCGTTTAAGTCACCTCCTATTCAAAATGCATTACGTTGGTTACGTGCGTTCAAGTCACCCTATATAAACCACGTCGGGTCAATAGCAACACCCTTAAAAAATATGACTGAACATAGGTCTACCTTTAAAATTATCAAAATACGTGCTAACTCCGTTTTATTCTCACAACCAAAACAGGCAAGAACTCCCTAAAACAGAGCTTTTGTTTTACCATGAGTAAGGCTAGGTTAGGCTAGGTTAAATTAGGTTACACGCTAAAACATTTAGTAGTGAAAATTCGCTTTTGCAGTGAAAATTCACTCCTAAATAGTGAAAAGTGAGCCACTAATTTGCTAACAGTGGCTCACTTTTCACTATTTAGGAGTGAATTTTCACTGCTAAAGCGAATTTTCACTATACTAAATGTTTTAGCGTGTAGGTTAGGCTAAGTTAGGTTAGTCTAGAATAGGTAAGGTTAGGTTAAGACGTCCTGCCTTGCTCCGCGCGGATTGTTAGAACACGAACGGTTGAAAAAACTGTTCAAAATGCATACAATGAGGGTACGCAAGAGGCCCGCAATTTTTGCAGATGACCGGACGAAGGATGTCCCAACGCAAAGAAAGCGCTCCGCACGTCCCCAGGGAGGACTTTCGTTAGGAGAGCGGGGCGGCCAGGCCTACGTGATGTCCCTCGCGCCTGAACTTCACCTGAATATTACGTAAGCGGGGGAGGAGTGGGAGGGGGGGCTGCGTCCAGCGGGGACGTCCGGACGGCCGAGCCGTTACGTCATGGCTACCCAACGCTCCCCGTAAGACCCGCACTGTAACAGTCGCGCGGTAAACACATAGACGTAACTCAATTCAAGGACTGCACACCTACCTCCTCCAGATGCCCCTCCTCCGAAGATCCCCTCTCCCTCCCGGGGGGGGCGGGGGGGGGGGCTCTCCCGGTGCATGGAGGATGGCGACGGCGCGCCGGGCGGCGCCGAGTTTTGCGCTGATAGCGGGCGCGCGCGGACCTATTCCCGGACGCCTGCGACGGGGTTGTGAGTGACTTGTGCAGTGCTATTTCAGTGCTACGGTGAGGTGGTGTGCTACGGTGTTATACGAGGATTTTTCCCAGAGGGCTTTAGCTATTTCAGTGACACCAGCTGACGGGATTTCACCAACAGGTACTACCTCGAGAAGTTTCCCGTTTTTTTTTCTTTTTTTGTGTATGTTTGATGCCTGGAAAACTGTTTGTCGTTAGCCCACAAAAACCGTCATTGCGATCGGAGACCCAGCTGAAAATTTGCATCAAAATTACATGATATTGGTCAAAATAGGCGTTTTTTTGTTGTTTTTAAGACTTTTTTTCAGTGCGCCTTAACATGTATATGAAACTACACGAAAAAAATGACATTGTCAAAATTATCAATTTTCAGACGACAATTTTTATTTGGTTACGGTAATTTAAAAAAATGTAAGTGTGACAAGAAAATTGTAAAGGCGACAAAACATTACTGTTATTTCAACAGATACGATTGTAGTCTGTATGGGAACAAAACGCGATTGTCAGTGTCACAGACATCTGTTCCTGTGACAAAGTTATTATCTGCGTGAAGTAGGTGTCAAAGTAGTTAGAGATAGCCCAATCAAAAAATATTAAATGCAGGGGTTCAGCTAGAGCTTTCATTTGATATGGCTAACGATTATCTCGAAACACAAAACTAAATACGTATTAGACTTGTTTTGCCTTCATATCTCAAACGCAGGTATGATATTCGACGGTACTCCAAACATGTGATGATGGCTCCACTGCGCTCCACCGCCAGTGACTTCAACGCGGGGAGTCTTCAGCGATTACAGGAGCAAAAATCGAAACGCTATCCACGAGACAAACTGATATGCGCACTTTTAATTCAATATTTTAGATATGCAGATGCAAGCTATTGAATATTTTCTATCTGCTTAAACTATGCAGCAAAACTTTGCAGAATATGATTCATCCACCCCTGTTTTAGACATAATCCCATGTCTGTTTTAGATATGAAGATTAAACAGGAGATGAGCGTGATTAAGTTTGAGAATATCCCCATCAATATCTGTATCAATTGAGAGCTCTCGACGAGACCTTTTCATTGATGTAATCATGATGATAGGTTTATCTTTAAAAAAAATAACCAAATTACGCTTTTTAAATATTGTATACCTCAAAACACGGATTATTTTAATGCGATTCAGAGCAGCGAGAATTCACACAAAACTGTACTGTACTGTAAAACAAATCAATTGATTTAAAAACTTGTCAGTATTTTACAAGAAATCGTAACTTTGCGATGCACAGTTCTTCGGTGATAAATCACTTTGATATGGGAAAGCTTTCTACGCCTTCTAGCGCCATAAAATATCATTTCCGTCGTTTCGGCAAAGCGTGCTGGTTCCGATTTGGCGACCTATCAAACATTAGAGGAGAATCAAATGACTTCGCGAATACATGACATTTTCCCTTACTTGCTCTTGTTTTCAGAATTATTTAACGATGTACAGTTATATTTCTTATAATCAAGTCTCAGTTGCAAAGGTTACGATTTCTACCTCTTGAATGAAATCCGGGATCTACCTAATATTACGTTAACGTACAATAGAGTAAAAACAAAAACCCCGTTGTGGGAAATGCTACACCTGTTTTGGGTATGAAACGAAAACGGTATTAGAGCGTATTTTGGTAAGTTTTCAACATACACCTATGTACAGCCTCATCAATGGAAAGCTCTCGCCGAGACCTTTTGAATGATATGGCTAAACGTAGGCCTATCTTGAAAAATAACCAAAATACGAACCACCCCCGTTTTGGTTTCACACCCGAAACCGGTTCAGCATTCCCCAAAACAGGGTTTTGTTTTTACTGTGAACCACGTGACTTCGGTTAGGTGTCTTATGCTGCGCTCCACTGTCACTCCGCTCCAGTGACGCGATGCTGATGCCAGTTACTTCTCGGCAGCATGCACAACCTCTGAGAAGAAAGCGGCCTAAGGCTTCATTAAGCTAGGTTAGGTACACTGTGCCTTGCTCCACTCATTTGAGCATGGAATAGTGAAACGGACTGGATTTGATTTTCCTCTGTATTCTTCGTTAACCCATGACAGCCCAAAGTATTTGGAGTGAAATTTAGCATAAGAAAAATTCAAAGGATTTTTCCGATTAAATTACGCAATTTTAAGCTTTGCAAAATGCCTAAATTATTAAATTATAGGTTTTCAGAGGGGTGATATCTTTTAACTTGTGACAATACGGAAATAAAAAGATCCTCTAAAATATTTATTTCTGCTTAAGAACGGCATCGCTGGAAGGTAGTGGGTTAAAGAGTCTAATATTGAAAAACCTAACAGAGCACACGAATGAGTTCTTGTTAGGAGAGTGTCTGAGAAACAAGTTTTGAGGCGAGGATAGAGTTGGTTTACATGGAAATGCGCGGCGCGAAATAGCTTTTTTTACTGAGTCGCTTCTCGAATGGAAGTGGTTCATTGAGTTACATAAAATAAAACAGCGCTCTTTCATTGGTTTCCTTTCCAAAGGCGTTTACCTGTCGATTGCCTCTCAGAAATACGTCTCTATTTGACGCGTTTATTACGTGCAATTGAACGTTTATCAAGACTGTCATTATGATCTAATAGTTTCCAAACCACTGCTCAACACAAAACAATTTTTGGCAATTAAAATCATAATAAAAGTCTGGTTTAACGCCCAAGAAAAAAAATCCGTAAGAGCAAGTCCTAGAAATTCAAATTGCATCAATTTTAACCAATGACGCCTATTTAAGGTATTTTATCAGGCTTTGCATAAAATTCGATATGTCTATGCCTTGACAACCCTATATTACAAAACAGAATCCATAGACTACGGTATAAAAAAATGAATACTTAACGTGAAATTTCTGGGGTATGTTCAATTGCTACTGAGATTTATTTAGTTTACGTCTCCTAAAAGCTCGGATTAGTTCACGTCTCCTGAAAAATCTAGCGACAATAATGTTGGGAGTGACTTTAAGTTGCGGCCAAGAGAAGCTTAGAAGTAAGAACTCATTGGTTAATATTTTATTTGACCTTTTCTTTGACCTTAAACCTCGTCGTTTTGAGAGATCTTTCTATTTCAATGTCAGAAAAGATAAAACGTATGCAAGAGGCTCATCCTTGTAATAGCTCACGCTATAGTTCGCACTTGACTGACTTTAAGTGTGTGCGAGGCTAGTATAAAATTAGCGAATTAGCGCTTGAAACTTTTCACGGTCAATGTTTGCTCCAGTGTCCGAAGACTTAACTTTCAACTCTTAGAATGATAGAGGTTGTCCTCTCCACCTCTTCAGCCATGACATCCGTTATTTCCCAAACCAAAACAAGCAAATACGACATTGTACTTGCCAACACGGAATAAAAGGTTTTGTTATACCAACAAAGTCATTTGTTAAAACAGGAATAACAAAAATATTTTGTTACAACAAAATGTTTAGTTCTATCAACAAGACGTTTGGTTGCTGCAGCAAAATTTTTGGTTGAAGCAACAAAAAATTCATTTGTTGTCCCTAATTTTGCTGCCGTAACAAAACCATTTTTTTCCGGGAATCAGTTCGTTTAAGAGCCGAATTTGTGGATTTCGGATACCTGTTGTGTTTTGAAGCATTTTAAATTTGTATTAACAAAAAAGTTTTAAAAATGAGTTTGCAGCAGAAAAAATGCGGTTATATTTTATTCCTTGATAAAATAGACCGAACTACTTTGTCAGAGCAATTAGAGACAAGAAATAAAATTTTGTTACTGTAAGCTAAAATTTTGTTGTAACACCATACAATTTGCGGATGCAGCTAAACATTGCTGTAATATGATTGTGTTATCTTATTTTTAAAAAAATATATCAAATATACGTTTGTTAGTGAAACAAAACCTGCAGTATACGCGGAAAGAGGCGGTTTGTTGCTGTAGCACAAGTATTTGTTGAAACAGAAACTACCGAGATATTTTATTGTTCCAACCATTCTTTTTTCTTCCGGCTCATATCGCTAAAAGGTACGTTTAAAGAACCTATGGTCAAAACATAAACTTATAAAATTGTCTAGGAGAAATTTTCTATGGTTTTATAAGCACATTACAGCAAAACAATACCAATATTATATAATCACAGCCTACACAAGAATAGCCGAATAAAAAAATTCACAACAACCCACGGCATGCACGCGGCTCCGTCCGGCCACCGCTCCGGGCCGCAATCTTCCGTTCAAGAAAGAAATCGCACACCGGTTCCGTGACATCACTGACCCACCAAATCGGTCGTATCACTGATCCGACCTTCATTCGACCTCGAGGCGCTCAATTACGTCAATTGACACAATTTTCGGCACTTTCTCCTGGACTCATCTGCACAGCAAACATGCTGATTGCGTTGGATCAATGGAGCAGTAACAGTGATGCAAGATTTCGCAATGTCAAACTTACCTGTGGTTTACTGGAGAACTGTGAGAGATGACCATGCATGTAATGGACGTTTATTATCAATTAAGGGTTGATTTGATCACACGGATAAATTAATGACTTTGTTGCCTCAGCAAAACGTTTTTGTTTTTAAAGTAGCCACAGTAAACCACAATTGTTGTAGTGACAATTTCACTTGTTACGGCGACAACTTTTATTGTTGTGGTAACAAGTCTTATTGTAGTTGAAACGATTGAAATTGTCATCACAGCAATTGTGGTATGTTGAGGCTATACTATCAATACGATTTGTTGAGGCAACAAATTCATTTTCTCCATGAGGTTATCTTTAAAGTTAACCGCGTATAAAGAAAGAAGTAGAATCTGACAACATTGAGCACTGCATACACAATACCTACAGCTTTTTCCTACAGCCGAATCTCTTCATTATTGCATACAAGCAAACATGTAGCAAACAAAATCCACCATCACGCCAACACTTTTTAGACGTGTGCTTACTTTTTCTTGTATTCTACCTTTTGAGACCAGTCGAGTAGAGCTACAAAAACGCGACGTAATGGGCACCTAACCAAACCTAAATTACCGTTGCCAACCCGCATAGTAAAGACCAACTCCTGTTACACGGAAAAAAAGACTTTGTTGCCTCAGCAAAACGTTCCATTAAATAGCCTCAGCAAACCAGAATTGCTGGGGTGACAATTTCAATTGTTACAACAGCAATTTAAATTGCTACCACAACAATTCAATTGTCACCGTGACAAATAAAATTGTCACCCCAACAATTCTGTTTTGCTGTGGCTACATTAACAAAACGTTTTGCTGAGGTAATAAAGTCTTTATCTCCGTGTAGGTAGTCCCGCATCTGTTCTGGGTGCGAAGGTGAAACAGAGGGAGGGCGTGATTTGGTTATGTTTTAAAGATAATTTTATCAACAACGATATCAATAAAAAGGTCTCGTCGAGAGCTATCCTTTGCTATGGTTATTTATTGGGGTATTTTTAAAAACAACCAAAGTACTCTCTTTCTCTGTTTTACCTCCATACCTAAATCAGGGGTTACTTTTAACTGTGCGCGAACAGCGAAGCGAGGCAAACTAACCTAACTTACCCGGGCGTACACCAACATAGCCCTGCCTAAACAATATACACCTAATCATGGTTAACTTAACCTTTGCAGTTATAAGAGCCAGGGGTCGAACACAAGACTTCGCAAATGTAACAATTTTTAATTATTTTTTTTCGGTGCAATCGAGCGGTTTTGTGATTTTGCTTTGAACAAGATTTTTTCCGTTACAAAGAGTAAGCACTACTTTCCGTGCGGTTAAAGGCCTGGATGATTTACTTAAGAGGAGGAAGCAAATCAGTAGCCGCAACAATTCAACCAGTAAAGTTATTTACTTATTCGAAAATTAAAGATTATTCCGCTTTTATAGTCAACAATTGATATTTACGTAGATTTTTGCAACAGAAAATGCTACCGAAATACTTTTGCTCTTTAGGCAATACGACCTTGACCGAATGTTTCAACAGAATACTTGTGAAAATTTCATCGCAATGCGCTGTTCTCCTTGAAAAATATTTACTAAACAAACCTCTCCACTTAAGCAGGGAATTTCAAACACAAATGCGGCCTAAACTCTACCTAAAGAAAGAACTAAATAAATTCCAAATTAAAATTTGGTGACATTTTACGGGAAATTTGGTCTCAGCGACTCACAATGAGGTAAACTAAGAATTTCACAAATTTTTATTTACTGTTATGCGATATTTTCAAAGAGAAAAAAATATAAAAAAAATCGAAAGAAAAAAATGAAAAAAATTTTCAAGGAGTATTGGGAACGCTAATCGAGCTGAATTGTTAGATAACAAACCTTGCCGGACTAGCATGTCGCTTTGACAGCACTCAGATTATTATTTATTTATTTTTTTCTGGCGCCAAGAAAATTCCTCTTGATAAAGTGAAAAAAGAAAACAGTTTTTTTCTTGCCCATTTTTTTTCTCGGCACACGGTTTTTTTTCTTGCAGTAAGAAAAATGTTCTTGTTACGAGAAAAAATCTTGCGGCAAGAAAAGAACTGTTTCGTCCCTTTATCAAGAGGAATTTCCTTGGCGTCGAAAAAATATTCTTTAAGTGAACAGAGAATAAGTGACTCGAAAAACTGTTTTCATTTGATACGAAGCAAAATTAACGACCCGATGGAGCTCTCCTGCAAATTTTTGGCTAAAATTAGAAACATCGACGTAGGAAGTTGCTGCTATAGGGGGAGAGCGTCCTTTTAGATTGGATCCGAACATGAATGTGTCGATCATAATGCACAATGTTTAAAAAGCAGCATTAATAAGTGAAAGGAACAATGGCGCACTTCCCCGTGGTGTGGCGCGGATTGTCGCAGCGGGGGCGGCCCAATAAATTGCAACATCGCCGCTTCTAAATAGAGCTCAACTGCAGAGTATCTGCTAAGTCACTGCTGACGGCTGTGTCCACTACCTTAATTTCCCGAATAAACTTCGATGTTCTGCTAGGCTGGTCGCGTTTGAGAAGAAAAAAATCAGAAATGATTTTTTAAAACATGAAACGGTGTTCGTAAAACTAGCATAATTTTTAGGCGCTATGTGTTCTTCCAAAGCAAGATGACAGATACGAATTCTGTTAGCTTAATACATACAAGGAATACTTTACATTGAAAGCTTTCTCGTGATAAAATTAGTAAAACCAAAGAATTGTGTTCCTAAACTTAGTAACTTTTTCCCTTAAAGCGATTTTTCCGCTGGAAACTGGCAAGGAATAATAACGCCAACAAAAAAAAAGGGGAAAAAAATGAAGAAAAAAAAGAAAAATAAAATGAAAAAAATTGAAAAAATGAAAAGAAAAAAAGAAAAAGAAAAAAAAAACGCTTGCGCCTACTTTAGGCGCTCGAGAATTCTTTCGAGTAATGGTAAGCGCCGAATACACCATTTCATGACGCGCTAATGGAAAAGATTAGTTTTCACTTACAGCCAGTAGACTTTCCTAAACAGCTCTTTAAAAGCAGTGTTGCCAATGGCACAATCCCACCAAATTCTCCTGTTCACCGTTCACTTTTTAATAGATAAAGGCACACCGAAAAAAAGGTTTTGTTATACCAACAAAGTCATTTGTTAAAATAGGGATAACAAAAATATTTTGTTACAACAACAAAATGTTTAGTTCTATCAACAAATCGTTTGGTTGCTGCGGCAAAATTTTTGGTTGAAGCAACAAAAAATTCATTTTTTATCCCTGATTTTGTTGCCGTAACAAAACCATTTTTTTTTCCGTGCAACCAAATCAAAAAAATTTCAATGCGGATTGCTCAGTTTGGGAGCGATCAAAACCATCTCATAAATACAAAGATTACGTCAAACGCTATCGCAAAATTGCAATGTCTGGCAAATCCTGTTCAGAGGATAAAACTTACACCCAGTAGCCACGATCAGCGAACCTGTCCTCACCTGGAACCAACAAAGGAATAAAGATTAAAATAATTGCTAACGATTTCGTGCGTAGGAAGGAGTCATCAAAAGGAGTCAGGCACACTTGAAAATAATGCACTACAAAATGCGTGTTAGGATAGCCAAATAGCCTATCTGTTTTGCTTACAATGTTGACCAGTCATTTGTGATAAATCAATCCTACACGCTCATGTATGTGCTAGCACTTCCCTGCCTTAGGCAGTTTCGCTCCCATAAACGACCTCCCATACATAAAAATATGTTGTTCCAACAGCGAAATCATTTTTTATTAAAATTTAAACTTTATGATTAAAAAAAAGGGAGGAGGGATTAGTTTTAGTTTTTGATCCTCATAAACTATTTTAAGAACCAAAAAAATGTTTCTTAGTTCATTTAAAACAAGAATTTTTTAAAAAAATAAGTACATTTTATAGCTATTTTGAAAGTAGAAGATGAAAACAAAATGGATCAATCGGTTATTCATTAGGCCTACCTGAAAAATATTTTGAGAACATGCCCGCAAAAATTTTTGGTTTAAAATTGCTTTGGGAGTAAAACATCACTTCTAAAAAGCGAAAAGTTATCCACTATTGGCACTTTAGTGGCTCACTTTTTACAACATAGGAGTGAATTTTCACTCTTCAAGCGAAATTTCACAACTATTTTTTTTTTCGTGTTGAAAAAAGGAGTAAAATTATTTTCAGTATGATGAGGAAGGACTACTTGAAAAGAACAGCTTTTTATTACTTCATTTAAACGAAACGGTCGCCAGAGGTTTCATAAGGTTTACCCAAGTGACTCTAAAAACCAACCGAAATACTTGCAACCCGTTATTAGGCGGAAAATATATGGCAGCATCTCAAAATACTTGACCTAATTTTCTTCAAACGTAACCTCACCTTACCTAACCTATCAAAATACATATCGAGGAAAAAAATGGTTTTGTTACGGCAACAAAATTAGGGACAAAAAATATTTTTTTTGTTGCTGCAACCAAAAATTTCGCTGCAGCAACCAAACGTTTTGTTGATAGAACTAAACATTTTGTTGTTGTAACAAAATATTTTTGTTATCCCTATTTTAACAAATGATTTTGTTGGTATAACAAAACCTTTTATACCGTGATG
>Ga0058701_10002245_pt1 | contig 14481 bp, 9 predicted proteins | sample AgamicOrMae_FD_97039 | JGI IMG/M metagenome (GOLD analysis project Ga0058701, IMG submission 97039) | Agave microbial communities from Guanajuato, Mexico - Or.Ma.e | ecosystem: Host-associated > Plants > Phyllosphere > Phylloplane/Leaf | place: Guanajuato, Mexico | collected 2012-06-04 | reverse complement strand
TATTAACATAGATGAATAAAATCAGCGCGAGTGGCTAGTAACTAGTTCCCATACTTTAATGGGCCAAGGCTTATATTCAAGTCTCTGTTAGTATCTCTACAAACATTGCTCAGAGGACAGCCCCCAAGTCTCTAAAGATGAGGGAAATTCACTGAGCCGCCGTTCTACTCTTTGCGGTACCGTACATTACCAAACAAGCAAACAAAGCTTTTTATCCTCAAAAATTAAGTAGTCAGAACCTCGGAATGGTAAAGCCCATTTTCATATTTCAAAGTCGGACTAACAATAAGCCGAGTTCGGCCCTTAAGCCCCGCTTTCCGTTCCCACTCCCTCCCCGGTCCATCTTTGAACAAATCCCTATGAATCCGCTGGGTTTCAACGTACAATCAGCATCAAAAGTCCTGGCCTCTTCAATGGGATACTGAAAGAATACTTTTAACGGCAACTGTGGCAAGACAAAGAGTATCCCCCAATTATGCTGCTACCCCTAATGTGGATGCCATGACAGATATGTTCATTCAGATATCAATGAAATGATTAATACCGGTATACACTCTAAATTTGAATTAATGATTCTCTGAGATTCAGTGAAAATTCACTGAATTTCAGAGACTCTCAATATTTCAAATTTAGAGTGAATTGATTTCTCAATGAGATTTTCGACTGAGGTTTTTTAAAATTTCAGGACAGATTGAGGCGAGGTAACCGTTAAATAAAATATCTCACGAAAAGCGTACCATTTTTCAGTTACTTTCGTTCATGAGGAGTTTAAAACATTGTCGATATCAGTTTATAAGTTTTTAAGGCGCCACGCGTTCAGAGCAAAAATCGTTTGACAATCTCGAGAAGCGACCAACCTTCTTCGTCTTTAGCAGCATTTGCTGAAACTGCCCTCCAATCTTTATGAGCTTCGTCGGTAAAGTAATGAAATTAGCTTATCCGGAGCTAAAGCTCCCCACCCTTCGTCTGACGCCCCCCCTCCCCGCCCCCGCCGCCCTCTGCCAATGCAGACTTGTCTTTGTTGCATTATCTTAACTTATTGTTAGCCGCGTTAGTTCAAGATCGATGTAAGTGGTACCTATGATACAGGCTCTGATAACCAATATCCGACGTCGAGTTCTTCTGGCATTAGCATAGTGAAAAAAAAAAGAAAAGAAATGAGACTTGCGGCTTCCGCACTCGGAATTTCAATGCGAAATATCGAATTTCATGTTCACGAGGACTCGTTATCTGCAAACATTGGCGGTAATTGTTGTTTATATCCTGATAGCGTATCTCCTTATGATTTTAAAAGTCGTGGAGACGCATTTAAGCTGATGCTACCGGAAAAAGTGCGACTGAGTCAGTTTGGAGAAGAGAACGCACAGCTTTGGACTCGCCCTGGATTGGTGGAATCGTTTCCCAGCCACATGCGTCACTTCTAATATACGGGCGAAAAAAAATGAATAACTGATTCTTATTTTACAAACAAAAGACGGAATTTAAAAAAATTGTTGATACATTTACAGTGCCAAAGACAAGTTCGCCAGAAATGCACACAATGTATTGAACCGTTTGGGACCTACGGCAATAATCGAAATCATTTCGGCACGAATTTGGAGAGGTTATCGTTATCATAAATATCCACCGAAAGCCAGCCTTAAACGTGTTAAATGCAAATTATACGATAACAAACACCTTTTTGAAAGTTGATGTAACAAGTTCGATCAGTGATTAAGTATCGTTTTCGCGTACTCTGCTGCGTCCGCGTCACGGCCCTACAGATAGTCTTGTCCAGGTGAGCAAGCAATCAGCATACATCACAGCCCCTTGGATACCTCGACCCGTACTCGGCTCGTGGATGCTTGCGGAAGCAGTTATGAACACTCGCACCTGCCCGTCGCGCACTCAAACTTTTTATCTTATTTACACGGAATACATCTTAATTTGAAATGCTGGTGGTTTTGTTTCGCGTAATTTATTGGGTTCCGAGGCGGGCGGCGATTATTGCGTTTCGGAAGAAGGAATGTAAACAAGATACTTCTCTTTTGATCAGATATTACAGTCCGCACGTAATGCAACTATCGCAAATTGGTTTTGGCGGGAAGTTAGTTTGCAGCGCCGCCAAGCGGACCCTTTTTGGCGGGAGCGTTATTAACGAGTGCTGAGCAGAGCACGGCGCGGCGCGGCGTCGCCCCACGACAAAAGGAAAAGGAAGGCCCGCCACCACAGCCTTGTCCTAACGAATGAAATAATCTGAAAGGCTGTGCCGAATCGAAGTCTGCCTTCAACGAGGGCGCTGGAATACAAATGAGCTATCGAATCAGGTGGATTCAACTGTCTGCAGGTCGCACAAGTCGCTCTTACTTGTTTTAGTGTGAGTTACACTTCGCAAATTAATTTATTTCGCCTCCAACCGGATCTGCTATTAATATCGCATGCGTTTTTGCCGATGCGCCTCATCAAACTTGCGGATATTTTCAGTATCCGTGTCGTGTAGATAATCGCACGTCTTAAGGAGGTTGAGTGGCTGCGGGTATTGGTCCCCACTTTTTTTCCAAGCTTCGACATTGATTAAGGGTAATTATAAATTGTTAAAACCCTGAAACAAATATACCAAAGACAAAGAAAAAAAACACCTAAGAAATCATGGGTAAAACTCTATGCTGAACGCTTCTAGTCTGGGGTACAAGATTTTTAGGATTACCTTTTTAGAGGCAATAATTGATTAATTACGAAAAAGGCAAGACAAAATTTTTCAGTTTCCTCCAATGAATTCCAACCATCAAAACTACAAAAAAAAAAGAATTTTTGGACGAAAAATGAAACAAAGGCAAGGGGTAGGTAGGTAACCCTTGTTCTTTTTTCCTTCTTTTTTTTAGTTTTCATCCAAACACATTTTTTTTTCAATCTTCGACTCTGGACGATTTGAATTGATTAAGGGGGTTTGAGAGCATGGCTTGCGTAGCATTAGTGGCATGTGCCTCGCCGTCGTCGCTCGACTGGGAAAGGTGGAACAAAAAGGCAGAACATTCACACTTAAAAATTGAGAGTGTATTAAATGAATGAGTGGGCAACGGTGAACGGATCGTGTTTATAGGCTAATTCAGAGACATTCTTAAGGAGTGCTAAGCTGTAGCATTGCTGTTGACTGTCCAGCCTCCCACTGCACGGACACGACTATTCCATTTGCAAGGGCTACTGAACATGGCTCCTGCCTCTGCAGGGGCCTTATTGCTTTCCACCTGACATCACAGTTAAAACAATACACCCGTTTAAGGGAATGCTATCATGGACTCCATGATGCTATACCTGTTTTGCGTGTGAAACTAAAACGGGGGTAGTACGTATTCTGGTTGTTTTTCAAGATAGACCTATGTTCAGCCACATCATTGAAAAGGTCTCGGCGAGAGCTTTCCATTCATGTGGCTGAACATAGGTCTACCTTGAAAAACAACCAAAATACGTGCTAACCCCGTTTTAGTTTCACACCCAAAACAGATACAGCATTTCCTAAAACGGTCGTTTTGTTTTTAGTGTGATCCTGCGATTCTTAAGTTACAATCGGCCCATAATCAGATAGAAATATTAAGTATTGTAGGGACAGTTACTCCGATTTAGTTGAGGTTTATCAAATGCTAGTTAAAGCTGAGCAAGGTGGTTTTAGTTGAGGTTAGGTTCAGAGCTTGGGTTTGGGTGACTTATTGGAAAAGTTTCTGCATCTCCTCTTCTAATTATTCGACTGATTTCCGACTGTTCGTCTCTTTACCTTTCGTTATAAACCCGACGCGACGGGCCTAGAGTAAGTCGCGAAAGCGAGCAAATACCCTCGCAAATATTAGCTTCCTCCTTTCTCTGCCTGGGCCAAACTACTCACGCATAAATCCTTTACTCCGACCACCAAACTCAATTAAAACGGGCAAAAACGTCACTAAGATTTCGGAGCCCCAATTGAAACGATTACCTAACCTGTTCCTTTATCCCTTGATTTATAAAGATTTTTTTTCGATCGGAGCTTAATCGGGGACCGGAAACATGACACTCGCCGAGCGCGTCCGGCGAGAAGCGCCAAAGATGTCCGACGGACAGTGTCCGACCGGACAACGTCCGACGGAGGGACAATGTTGGACGGACATTGTCCGCCGTGTTAGCGGGGTCTTTGAAGACGTTAATTAGCAACAGGTCGCCGCGCCGGTTCGGTTCAGAGCGGCGCCATTTTGGGTTTTGCGTTGCCCAGCTAACACAGCACACAAGTGACACGGCTATACCTCAGCTATTGGTACCGGTACATCACGCGAGTCATTTCCTCCAATTTCATACTAATTGCTTTTTCCTATCTTTTATCTCACGCAAAAACTATAAGAATTCACCCCATTTTCGCTAGATCTCAATTTTCTGACAGTTCGTACTATTCCCTTGACCTAAGTTTTCATTTTAGCCTCCGTAATTCTTTGTTGCGGCACAAATATAATCTATACACGATTACAAAAATAAAATAAAACCTAGTTTTAGGTAGTCCCGCACCTGTTTTGGGTTTGAAGGTGAAAAAGGGGTGAGCGCAACTCGGTCATTTTTGAAGATAGACCTATCAACAGCTATATCAATGAAAAGGTCTCGTCGAGAGCTCTCAGTTGATATGGTTATTCAAAGAGCTATCTTTAAAAATAATCAAATTACGCTCTTCCCGTTACACCTTTATACCTAAAACAGGCGTTAGTTCTTACTGTGCGAATAAAAAAAATCCGTGCAATAAGACGGCTGATTAAAACAACTGATATTGTCCCACCTCTACCAAAAATGAGCCAAGATAATATGTTCTTCTAAAATAACCGAATATTTTCCTTTTTTTAACAAACCGGCATTTTTTCCTGTCAAAAAGTCGGTTAAAACTCGTGCAGTAGTTTAGCTGTGAAAGATTTGGCATACTTTTTCTTGTGGTCGGAAAAGACAGATTGTTAGAACGAATCACATCCATAGAAAAAGAAAAAGGACGCAAATCAGGGACCTAACTGTTGGAAGAAGTATCCCGTTGCGCCAGCGAGTCGCCTGCCGCGCCGACCGCGTCTCTTTGAGTGTCCTAGGCGAGATACTGGCCGTGGCCGTGCTTCAGCCTTCCCCCTTGCTCTTGCTGTTTACGAACTGTGAAACGGCCAGTAATAGAATTTGTTCCACCCAAAAAGCGCCCCTGTACTATGCAAATTATCCGATCCGGGCACGGATACAGGAAATGCTCCAGTTGAGTGGAGGGAGAAAGGGAGGAGGGGGGGTGGCGCCACGAGGGAGGGGGGGAAGCGCGCGGAGGGGGAATAAGCCCCTCTCTCAGCTCATCTTATTTTTCTGAAAGAAAAATAAAAAAGGTTTGAAATCAGATGGAACTACGGGAGAGAATGTTTACCAGTTTGCTGAGAGGAAAAAGAAGGGACTTTTTTTGCAAAGAGATTTACACGGTTTAATTCTAATCTTCAGTCATTTCTGAGAAAAATTAAAAATGGGAATCGATGCCTTTGCTCAGCGGTATGAGAGGTGAGGGCTTTTGATAAATCCTGCTTGATTAATATGAAATTTTGGGAGTTGATTAGTATCACGAACTACTCTATTAAAATCGGCTAAAGAAGTAAAAATGCCCTCTAAAAAAAATCAGTGAAAACAACTTATTCCAAGTTGTTGAAGCCAACCGAAAGTTGAAATGAATTCCCATACAAAACGATAAGAGTGGCGGAGCTAATGATTACATCTACTTCTTTAGATTTCACAGTTTCTCTGTCAGCATATGATGGTCATATCCCCTTCTTCAAGCTTGGAGCTTTTCGGAATCCTTATAGCACGAAAGAAAAATTCGACAGGTTTAAGTTCGGGTTAGGTCTACTATGTTTGTATTACCTTCAAGTCACATTGCTGAGAATAAAAGCTAATATTGCTCTTGTCGACGTCATGCGACACTTGAAACAACCCTAAGCCACCCCCACCTTCCCCCACCCCTTCCGAATCATGACGCCCATTGAATATAGGCGCCGAGGCAGCGCTGACCGTTTCCGTGCAGAGTTGGCCAGGAAGGGAGGGGCTTGAGGGGGGGGGGAGAAATGAACATCCCTTCAAGCGTAAACATTTAAATCGATCTGGAGGGATGGAGGTCCGCGGCATAATCGCAATGCCAGTTCAGCTCGACTGTTCACTGGACCGAATAACTTTCCGGAAGGAGCGAATCGCGAAATGTGTCTCAATAAGGAAACAGACCCCATCACCAATTTTGAATCATTCTCCACCCGACAGGTACTCTCTAAAAACTTTTGGTGTTCACTTGTCCACACGACACACCTTAATTCTAATGAACCATCGCTAATTAAGGGAATGACGAGGTTAACAAAGCCCTCCGATGTAAGGGCGCTTATCTCAAGACTGTAACAAACCAATGGTGACGGTCGCGACTTGAGTTAAGAGAAACTATGGTACAGTACAGTCAAAAAATTAAATATGATAAATGAATTGGCGTTTTACCTGGTTTGGAGCTCCACGCTTCTCTTGGCGAACGCTTTCTTAATGCAACGATTTTTTTGAAAACCTGTAAACACACATATACAACGTGGAAAAAATTGCGTTTTTCAAATACTTCGTTTTTGTTTGATTATCAAGCTTAATGCGCGGTGTCGGCTAATCAATTCCTTGAATTTTGGGCATTTTTGCATTTTGCACTGATATCGGAAATCCGATCGGATCTTATTGCCGATCAAATTTCCTATCAACTTTCTGGTCGGATTTTATTTCCAATTTAATCCCGTCCGATAATTGTCCACTTTCAGAACGGATCCTACCGTTTCTGATTAAAATTTCCGATCGGAGATCCTGACAGAATTTAAGGCTGAGGAGCAGCGTCGAGATGAAGGGGGAGAGAGAGGGGGCATGAATTTCAAAGGTTGCAATTTCTGCCACTCATGTTCTTCCTCGGTTCAACATCTAATTGACGTAATGAGTACTGTACGAAAGGCTAGAAGAGATTTGACGATGAAGCCTAACGTTTACGAGCTGCCGACAAGCAGCAAAAAGGGGAAAAAATGGATCTTTGTTCATGTTTACAATACATTCACAAATCGTCTATAGCAGCACCGCCAATAGATCGTTTGAGTTACAGTATTTTACTCTTTTACTTTGATCGAAAATTGATTTCTTGTTAAAAACAGAAGCTATGAAGCCTTACCTGAACACAGAATAAATTCGCAAGTCTGTTGTGGCCCGCTTGGTTCACGATGTCCATCGTTGACAGATGGATTCGACGAAAGATCAGGGAAGGATATTTCTATTTGATTGCGTCTTAAGATCTTATCGGCTAGTTTCCGTAAGATTTACTTTACGCCCTACGGTTTACCGTCTCCCCTACTAAGCACTACTAAGTCAACAACAGGACACGAAATATTTGTCTACGCCGCTCTATGCAGGGCGACTAACCTCAACACTGCCCTATTCGACTTCGATCCGACATGTTTTACAAAGACGATCAATCTCGGGGATCTGAACACTCGATGAACGCCGAAATAAATGTTCGCACAACACTGCACAAGAACTTTTAGTTAAAACGTGTAGTCTAGGCATGCACACAATATAAAAGTCATGCGTGGGCGTTCGTGGAACATTAACCTGGAACTCTGACGCCATTGGCAAAGACAAGGCTCAGAAAAACATTGAAAAGTACCAACGTAATAGTTATACGTGTCGTGACTTCGGCAACGCGCTTGTGTGTTTTCTTTTGGATGCTTAGCATCAGATATATTTTTTTTAATTTAAATTATATGCTCTTAAAACTTTCGAAGCTTTACAATATGATCATGCATTTCAGCCGTTGAACTGGTATGGGCAAGTAACACTGTTAAGTTGGCTATAGTAGAAGCAGACGACACACTAAAAAAAACCGCCGAATCTCATAAGACCGCGAAACTCAAACTTCTCTTGTACTTATGCGTTGTTTCATACTCAAAACCTCGCAAAGACTTACAACACGCGGGATCGTAAAAACTTCTGTTCCCTACATAACGTTTAGCCTTCGAGGTAACTTCAATTGACTGTATAGGAAAAAAAGCCCGCACACTGTGAATATGTTTCGTAATGAAATACCGTGAAATTCCATGAAATACGCTTTTGTTTCTTCCCTATAAATTTTAAATACTACATTTGCCATCTCTTGTGTTCTATTCTACACAGCAAAACCGATTGGAGGGAGGCACAGGGCACCTGACTTAAGATTTATTTAAGATACGGGTGACGAAAGTGAGAGGACACATTCATTTTTTTTCAACTGGATATTTGAATGTATTTTTTTTCACAACAATTACAATACATTCGCAACAATAATAAATAAGTATCTCATTACAGTCACACACATCCAACCTTAAAAACTAGATAAAAACGCAGGAGCAAATAGAATATCTATTTTGCATATCTGCCAAACCGTCGATTTCATCAATGAAAATTTATTTTCGTGGCTTTCCCGGAAACTCTCAGCACGATCCATCAGGTTTACAACATCCACAAGTTACAAATAGGTCGAAGAACTAAAAACTTAGCCTGCATGTTAATGTGTAAAAATTAATGGACAGGGAAAATACTAGTCTAACTGTGCCATAAAAACCAACTTGTTTAGTTATCCTCTGTCCATGCATCCTGGTACTCTACGGACAAGACGTTGTGGAGGACACCGTTGCTGGGCAATCTAAAGTGTAACAATCTTTAGATCGGGTAGGTTCCGATTTGAACAGTTCACGAAAAATAATGTTTTAAGCAGGTCTTGAGCATTTTATTACCGTATATTTTAATTGAAGATATGCGCAACGTTCTGATCGGCTTGTCGGCTCGATTCAGTAGGACGTACGGTACTTTTACTGAAATATTTACTTGAGCACAATAAAAAAAATAAAAAAGCATACTGTGGAATGTGGCTGCGTATAAAAAACATAACTTATGCATGCCCAAAACTAAGCCGAACAATGCTGATAAGTTTTCCCACTACCACAGAAAAAAAATCAACAAATCTTAGAACTTCAAAACGATATACAAATTGACGCTCGACACTTATCAGTAGAGATAGCGAATGATGCTTTAAAATAATACGCTCATACACTTAAACCAATTCACAGATTTATCACGTATAATTTGCTGCAATAAGTATCACCGGTAAATATACTACAGCGTAATAATAAAATCGTTAATGAAAGGCTGAAAGCACAACAGTTCAGTTACCGGTACATGAAATTCCGTTCTACTTCTCACTCTGAAAACTCAGGACCCATTTCTGGATCAAACCCATTTTTGGGAACCTGATTGGGCCATTTAGTCCTCCAGTGCATCTTACTGTTAGATTATCATTTCAAACGATACTTGAACAATATTATTGATAGGCTGAAACTGTTTTAAAAAGGTTTTACAGGTTAATTTTTACTAATAATAAATACGTTGTTTGCTCTCCAATTCATAGCTTACAATTAGGCCAATTTAAAAAAAAAAAACTTGTTTAAGAGGAGAGTTTATGATGGCAAGCGACGATACCTTAAAACCAAACTGGGTCTCGTGGTAGTTTTGAAACGGACCATGTTCACTCAAAGTTGTTTTGGGGTTTTAACAGAGTGGCAAAGAAATAAATAAATGTTACATATTGCACCATATACAGAACGTAACAATTAAAAATGACATTTTGTACTCTTTTCTGAACTAAAATAAGTTTCCACTGAAAAAGAAAACGCCTTGCAATTAAATATTAGAAAAAAATGCCTATTTTACCAAAGAACCGGTACGAATGTAACAGGCAAATCAATGTTAGTAGAATGAGGATGATTTTTTTCCTTTGTAGGGTGAAAACACCTACCTTTCAGTAGCTTTGCACAGTCATCTGTTTTCATCGTACCACATTTTGAAATTACAAGGCATTACCGCGGTATACGGTAATTAGCAAGTAGAACATTTTTATCAGCATTCAAGAGGACCGAAACCATATTCGTTAGAAGGTGTAACAACATTCTGACGCATGTAACAACAATTATCAAAAGAAACATTCCAATAATATTGTTTCACAGAATGCAAATGAAAGAATGGCAGGCAGTTGAACATTATATATTGGCAGGGAGCGAGTGAAATAATCATACTGGAGTTTGATCATCCAACCAAAGACCCCACAAAGCGACATAGGTCTCCGAGAGATTATCCTCTTCTTTCACATTTCTGTCAAAAAGCTACGTAATTTTTTTTAAAAAAAGGAAAGGAACTCCCTATATTTCTACAGTTTGGAATAAATGGGACGTATTTGGACTTGAACCAAAATAAAAGAAATACGTTGAAAAGAAGATTTTCTAAATATTTTTCTGATTTCAATGGGTTTTGTGGGCAGATAAGAGTTGCTCACACAACGAATAGACGTCTATTAAACATTTGCAGTTTACATTTTGTACGCAATCTTGTATTCAAGGTCCCAAAAATCACCTAGCTTGATGCAGCACAGATGACCTTGTAGTCCAGCTTAATTAAGCTCTCTCTGAAATGACCTCGAGCCTAGTTGAACATCTATCAGGGGCACCGTTATACGGGAACGCTCACTAACACCGATAGGCTAACTTAAGCTAGGTCATTTCAGGCCAAATTACTCTCGATTGCTCGCTGAAACATGAAGTATAACTTCATCGACGTCTATTTTCTGTGTGGGAGGAGGTAAATTTTGCGCTGAGGGAACATCACCAGTGTTGACAGCGCTGTTTCTTGATGGCAACGTTGCAGAGGTCATACCTTGCACAAGTTCAACACATCATCTGGAAAAAACAGGAAGGTGCTGCTCTTCTCCAGAAGTTCTTTGGTATCAGCTTTTGCCTCACTGCCGGCTACACCGGGTTTCTCCTCGGACGAAGAATTGTCCCGGGCGTCGCTGCAGCACAGGTTTGAGTTTCATACTTCTCCGCGCATGCAGTGTAACATCGAGTCTTGCGATAGTTCGTCCATGGACGAAGCTTCCGAACCTGAAAGTAATCACAAAAATTCGTTGTAATCGCCCGCAACCCGTCATCGGCTTTTCCTATATACAAACTGCTCGAGATGTTAATGTGTGATAATTTCACGGCGCGGCAAATGAAGACGTTAATCTTACCGAGGGCAACACATAACCTTAACAAGCCACCATTATTCACGCGCGCGGCCCCATCAACCGAAATCTTTCACGTCGATGGCGAAGCGATCTCATTTTTAGGTCACTTAAGTCCATTAGGTCATGACCGTCAAGGCACACCGTTTAAGACAAGTCGTACCACTACTTCAAAGTCCTCAACTTAAAAGTAAATGAGGCGGGTAAACACAGTAAAAACAAAACCTCGTTTTGGGACCTGCTTTGGGTATGAAACCAAAACGGGGTGGTACGTATTTTGGTAATTTTTCAAGATAGGCCTATGTTCAGCCATATGATTGAAAAGGTCTCGGCGAGAGCTTTCCATTGATGTGGCTGAACATAGGTCTATGTTGAAAAATTACAAAATACGCACTACCCCCGTCTTAGTTTCATACCCAAAACAGGTACAGCATTCCCCAAAACAGGTACAGCATTCCCCATGGGGGTTTTGTTTTTACTGAGATACTAGTAAACTTCAGATGGATTGTTTTACGTAGAATTCTGCACAATCGGCCTACAATCAGTACTCAAACTCTTAAGTTAACGAGACGTTGAGTATGAGCAGGCTTTTATTTGAGAATATTTATTTTCGTTAACTCGCCTTCATTGGCAGGGATATTCTCGAGGACTCTTGCAAAACCTTTTAGGCGTATTCTACACCCTCTTCATTTTATAGGGTAGATTTCTACCTCTCTGTTTGCCCTAATTCAACCTTGGGGGCAATATGACAGTACTGGAATTATTACGATGTATCAGGAAGGCTGTTGGAACTGACCGTGATCGCCGGACGGGGTGTAAATGGGTTGCAGGACACTGCTTCCGCCGGATGAGGCTGACGACGGCGGCTTGGACGCTTGCTGCGACTGGAACGAGTAGAGGTGGACGTTGAGGCGTCCGTAAGCCCCGTTGGCGTCGTCGCGGTGCAGGGCGGCCGCGCTGTGGTGCACTGCCAACACAACGCACACAATCACATCTACCCATCAAACAGAAGTGCATCAAGAAACGACTTGTGCCATCACGGAAACAGTCCTCACGTTGTTCAATTGACTGATCCACTTTTGCTTCCAGGTCAGAAATGGGCTTTTTTGTGGGAAGACGCTGAAGAGTAAAGGAGTAGAAGAAGAAATTGGGAGGAGTATCCTTTTTTTGTTGGAGTCCTGGGAACGCAAAGTACAGTACGTCTTAAATTTTAAGGACGCGTCTTCTTTCATCGATCTCTAAGCCAGGCTATTCTTTAGAGATATTCATTACAAAAATAATAGTTTAAAAAGATTTTAGGGAAATTTTATCGTTTTTACAAGTGGAATAGTTGGGGGGCATTCGATAGCGCCAAAAACCACAAGCGCCAACGCCGCAAGCGCCAGTCCGTAACCGCCAAACGAGAAAAGTCGAAAACACCAAAGCTCGTAAAGGTTAGGTTAGGTCAAGTTAGGTTAGGTTAAGTTAGGTTAGGTTAGGTACGGTTAGTATTGCGGTTAAGACCTTTGGCGTTTGCGACTATTCTCGTTTGGCGGTTACGGATTGGCGCTTGCGGCGTTGGCGCTTGTGGTTTTTGGCGCTTATGACAGCTACCCGAAGAGTTTGAAGAAAGGTAGCTTACTTTGTGTCTTCATCTTGCCCGTGTGCATGTGTTTCTTCTGTCTCGCTCTGGAATTCTGGAACCAGACCTGCGTGACCCTTTTGCTGAGCCCCGTGGTCAGAGCGATCCGCTCGAGGTCCTGGCCGTCGGGGTTCGAGTCCATCTGGAAGTTGGCTTGCAGCACCTGCAGCTGCTCCTCGGTGAAGGTCGTCCGGACCCTTTTCGCCTTGTTCTTGTGGAAGCCCTCCGAATCCCCGCATTCTGAAAAACCAACGCCGCGCCGCGCAGGACTCGTGGTAGGTAACAATTTAACATTCAAGAGATCACACGACAAGACGAATCTGCTCAACACTACTGATCCTCAGTCAAAATCGAACCACTGATTCACTTCAGTGGTTTGCTTTTGATAGAAAATTATTCAATATCTACTGACAATCTGTAGTTTTCCACTGATTCAACTTAAGAGTGGAAGAGGCACTCGAGAAAAGCACACAGCCTGTATCTAAAAAGAAGATTTCATCAAACAAGGAGGGGTTAACCTAGGTTAGGTCCTCCGTTTGATTTCGCCCCGCTCGACTTCGCGACGTAAGCTTGTATGCATGTAGAAAATGCAAACTTTTTAAGTCGAGTTTTGGTTCGGGACACCTACACAAGAAACAGTGAGGCTGTCGCGAGTGAAACGGTGCACAAGCTTTCAACTAACCGTCACTGTCCGTGCTCCCCAGGTCCAGGGTCTCCATGTAGTGCGTTTTGCAGAGCACCCGGTTCTCGTGGAGGGCGAACTCCTCCCCGGAGGACAGCTGGCGGTGGCAGGCGTCGCACGCGAAGCACGCCAAGTGGTACACCTGGTCGCGGGCCTTCCGCACCCAGTCCGACGACGAGATGCCGCGGCAGCATCGTGCGCACTTCGCCCCGAAGCTCCTGCGAACAGAACAGAGCTATCATTAACGCTAGCCTGGCGTTATCAACAGTCCCACACCAGCAGGGTCTGACCGAACCTTCTTAAAATGATTCATATCTGACTAAATACGATCCATTCCCATAGTTCCGATGGTCGAAAGATCGTCATCTTAAAATAGGTGACGAGCCAGCAGACTCGCGTGTATTCTTTAGGGTAGGCAACTTGCATCGCACCGGTGCGTTGTGGGTCACCTAACCATAAAATGTGGATAACACCCCGTTTTGGTCACTTATGAGGGTTAACTGTGAACTGGCGAGTTTTTAGTGACATACATGAATGTGGAATAAAATACTTATACCGATTTTTAATAAAGGCAAATACTTCTTCGTGGCTAAAGCCTCAAAACTGAAAATTCCACCCAAAAAAATGCTTCCATGCTTGCTTCTACATAAACATCAAACTATATTTTTTTACCGTATGGAAAATATTCTTTAAGGGCATGCCTAGAAATAAGATCAACCAATAAAAAAATAATTTTTAAAAAAGCAATGCGGTCTTATAATTACCAAATTGCTGGTCGCAAAGTATTTTCTAGAAGTGCAGCCAGGTTGGTAGGTCGCACTCTAAATCATAATTGTTCCCAGGTCAAATTGAAGTTTGCGCAGGACCGAAAAAGCACGGCTGCCAACCGAAATTCTCTCCAAAGAACAACTTTTCAGTTACAATAGCGAGTCCGCTCGCAAAAAAAAAAAAATAAAGCGCGCGGATTATTTATGAGGGATTTTCTCTCCAAATCACGCGTTCCTTCGGTTTTTTTGTTAATTTCACGTTCCCAGCTGAGGTGTTGGCCCCCCTGCTGCGAGCGGCTGCGCTCGAAAGGGCTACCAACATGGC
>Ga0058701_10002243_pt1 | contig 14483 bp, 9 predicted proteins | sample AgamicOrMae_FD_97039 | JGI IMG/M metagenome (GOLD analysis project Ga0058701, IMG submission 97039) | Agave microbial communities from Guanajuato, Mexico - Or.Ma.e | ecosystem: Host-associated > Plants > Phyllosphere > Phylloplane/Leaf | place: Guanajuato, Mexico | collected 2012-06-04 | reverse complement strand
TGCTTAGAGAATAGCGTTCGTCGTTAGGGCTCGGTAAAGTTCGGGACCGTTCGTTATCGCCGTCGCTACGGGCATTACCGAGGCTTACCGAGTTACAGAATCCCGCAGCAGAGGAGGTAGTAACTGATCCCTGATCGCTCAGTTTGAGGCGGAAACCCAAAACCACAGTGATACATTCGAATTTATCACCATTTTTTATGATAATTTACCGCGGTTGAATTGGGCGGCGTCACGAAATCTGTCGAAACGTTACCAACCTTACCGAAATATTTAGCTGCGAGAAATGATTCCCGATTTTAATTGCACAACGGCATTGAGAAAAAGGAGTTGTAAGAGTCAATTAACAAACGGTCGTTGCCCGATTTTTTGTTTCATCCGCAAACGGAACGCCAGACTGTTGCCAACTTTCCCCGCGCGAAACTTTTCCGCCCCCCAATCGAAGCACGAAATAAATCCCCCTCGCCGCTATCACTATCTCCAGGGTTGCCAACCGATCTTCCTTGCGGCTCATAAGGCCCACCCCGTCGGCGCGATGAACTGAGAAAGTTGGCAACTATGGAAAAACAGAGCATCCTAGCAAAGTGTGCATGTTATACTATCCCTTTCCGAATTCCTGGGAAACATAACCCGCCCTTGAAACAGGGGTACACGTCGCTTACACGGGGGGGCATTCGATAGCGCCAAATACCACAAGCGCCAACGCCGCAAGCGCCAGTCCGTAACCGCCAAACGAGGAAAGTCGCAAACGCCAAAGTTCGTATCGGTTAGGTTAGGTCAAGTTAGGTTAGGCTAAGTTAAGTTAGGTAAGGTTGGTATTGCGGTTAAGACCTTTGGCGTTTGCGACTTTTCTCGTTAGGCGGTTACGGATTGGCGCGTGCGGCGTTGGCGCTTGTGGTTTTTGGCGCTTATGACAGCTACCCGCTTGCACGCATATATTACAAACATTCCCAGTTTTAAAGATTTTGCACCTAATGCTCCACCCGCTTGTGCGATCTTTCATTGCATAACGAAAACTATCCTCGTTCAAACGCGCAGATTTGGTAAACCGAAATTAGGTTAGGTACCTATAAGTACCAAAAGTAGGACTTTTGGTACCTTGTGCCTCGCTTCGCTGTTACTCCGCTTAGCCAAGTCTGATTACCGTAAAAGCTAACCCCTGTTTTAGGTAGTCCCACACCTGTTTTGGGTATGAAGGTGATAAGGGGAAGAGCGTAATTTGTTTATTTTTGTAGATAAGCCTATTAACCATATCAATGAAAAGGTTTCGTCGAGAGCTTTCAAAAGACATGGTTATACTTGCGGGTATCTTTTAAAGCAAAACATTTACACTCTTCATTTGTTTTACCTGCAAACCTAAAAAGGGGTGAGTATTTATTGTGATGCAGTTCTCGGTAGCAGCAGCCTGCCGCTGAATCAAAATTGGCGATCGATAGGTTAGGTTTAACTTGTATGTGCCTTCGGCTTGCTTCGCTCGGGTTGGAGAGATAAAACTTTAGAGGGAGAAAATGTTACCCTTCAAATAGTGTAGTCAAAACTATTTCCAAGGGGGTAAAGTTAAGTATAGTTGGGCTCGAGTAAGGCCGAAACAAAAAAGAAAAAGGAAAATAGATTTGGAGGTTATGGTGCGGTTTCTCGTTAGTTTGTCGACAGCTGAGAAAGGGCGCGAGCCTCAGACATCCCGTGTTTTGATTGTTGTGCGAGGAAATCGAGGGGGATTTGCAAACACGGCGGCGTCAGCCTGTCCGAAAAAAAAGGGGAAGGTACACGCAGGGCGTTAAACTTTACTCTCACCGAATATGAAAAATTGATCAGGCAAAGCCGCGCGAGGATGGCGCCCCATCAGGATCTTCTTCCTGTACAACACGCCAACAATTTGTTGTTTAGCTTTGGTTTTTAGACGTACAGCTTGCTGGAGGTAGTCCAAGCTAGTTATTTAGTCCCTTTTGAATTATGAATGAGACGTAGGTCTATTTTCCACATTAAATAAAATTGCTCCCATAGGCCTTTTTTGTATTACGAAATAGCATTTAATGTGGATTAAGCCTTTTTGTCGCTTATATTCAGGAAATAGTTAAGACCTAGCCAATAAGCGTTAAAAATCTGTAAAAAAAAGAGTTTCGAGGCGTATCTTGCAATTGGTTTTTTTTTCATTTTTTAAAATATATTTTGTCAAAAGTAAAGGTGTTAAAAATGCATTTTGTGAAAAGTTAAGAGGAAAAAATGCATTTAATAAAAAGTAAAAGTGCCAAAAAGTGTATTTTGTGGAAATAAAAAGTGTTAAATATGCATTTCGTGATAAGTAAAAGTGTTAAAAAAATAATGCATTTCGTGAAAATCGTTAAAAAAAGTGCATTTTGTAAAAGGTTAAAGTTAAACGCCTGCAAACATCTCCTTCAACGTGCGCCCCCTCCCCCCCATCCCCTCTCCCCCCCAAAAAATGTGATGAAAAAAAATTAAATGAAAGATTGCCCTGTTTGTGAGAATAAGTAGGTGTAAAACGGGGAGCGAATGTTCTCCGAAACAAAAGGTCCTGCAGGATTCTGCTTTTGCAAGAAACGTAGCATGTGAAGTAAATTTTCAAAATGTGTATCTGCCGATCGCTTTGATTTTCCCAACCCGTTATTCCTTACATTTTTCCTTTATCCTCCCCTCTCCGATTATGTTATATCCACTTGGGAGCGACGCCGTTAGACTCATTTTAACAGGTGAAATCGGTCCTAATCGTTTGTAGTAGCATTTACTGTTTGAACATTTAGCTCTTAAACTGTTTTATTTTCAAACCATTTAGAACTTCTATTTTCAGAGATCATTCGCTCCCCGATTTGCTTATTCAACAGAGAAATGTCCATTCGGATCTGCGAAACATATTCCAAAGAATATCTGTCTATATTCGAGCAATAAAACCAAAACTGAGCTCCTGTTAGAAATGTAGGAAGATTAAATAATTGAAGGTTGGTCTGAATGAGCAGGGGACACGCTCGCTTAGTCGGGACATAATAGTCTCCCGCGAGCGACGACCTTCCATTTTCATGTCGCACATAAAAGGAGTCATCGCTATCACGCTAACACATTTCCAGTGCGGGGCGCGAGCCGCGAGACTCGCTGCAGCCCAACGGTCGTGTCCCGCACGCGTGACCCGCCTGGGGACATCACGTTCTGCGGGACGTATGCACTCGGATGGGGGACACTAATGCTACCCACCCTATTAATTATCATTACTTGGCGAGTACTCGGTTCTCACATGAATAAGCTTGGGACCAGCTTAGCTCGTGCCTGATTATTTTTACCGCCTCAACGTTTGAATTGCTTATTTTTAACGGTTGTGTTCGTGCTCTCTTTCGTCGCCAAGCTGACAAGTGGAGCGAGGCAGAAGTACTTACCTAACCAAGGTTGACGTAACCTAACGGTTGCCAATCCTGGTGCCACTTTCTTCTGGGTGCCAATTAGTAAAAACTCGTCCCTTTTGTAGGTTTTAGGTAGTCCCATCCGTGTTTTAGGTGACGCTCAAACAGGGGAAGAGTTTAACCGTAGCAGTGGAAAGCTCTCGACAACACCTTTTCATTCCTGTATTGGCCTAGTTGGTACTATGTTTCTTAAAAATAATAAAATAGACTAGCCTCTTTCCCTGTTGTATACCTTACCCGTAACAGAAACGGGACTATATATAAGATAGGGGCTAGTTTTTACCGTAGCAGCGTGCCGCCGTTAAATAAGCGGCATCAGGCTTGGCGACAGCCGAGCGAAGCGATACACCACAACTTAAACCTAAGTAAGCGACGAGATGACGATAGATGAGGTTAAGTTAGGTAGGTTGTTAGGTTAGGTTAAGTTAGGATTGGTAGGTTAATTTAGGTAGGCTGTTAGGTTAAGTTAGGTTTGAAGTTGGGTTAGGTAGGTTAATTTAGGTAGGTTGCTAGGTTAAGTTAGGTTTTGAATTAGGTTCTAAATTACGTTAGGTAGGTTAAGTTGGGTTAGTTCGGATGCCCTGTGTCTCGCTCCGTACGGCTTGATGACCAAAGCCATAATCCAATACAAACAAAGCAACCTTTTAAATTTCCATCGTTGTTTCGGTCTTTTATGGGGGGTTTCGACTGCGAAAACGGTGCAGTGGGCGTTGTTTGATTTGAATGCAGTCCTGTCGCCGGATCGGCGGGCGGCGGACAGCGACGAGCGGCGGACGGGTGGGCACCCGCCACTCGGCCATTCAAATGAATGGAGCGAGGCGTCCTTTTATTTGGAAGGCATTTCGCAGCCTAGCCCGGCACCGCCTTTGTCAAGTGTGGGCCTCGCTGCGCTCCGGGCTCCAGGCTCACGTGACCGGCCTGTGACAGCGCCGTGACCGGCCGTGACCGGGCCGATGCTCCTCGCTCGCTCCTCCTTTGGTAATGTGTGGTGCTTGTGCAATGGGCGACGCATGCGGCTGTCCGGGGCGGTCGCCTCTCCAACAGATGGTCGTGCGCGCCGGATTGACCGTGCGACCGGCCGGATAACGGTGCGCAGCGCAGGACGGCCCGGAGCGGCCAACGGGGCAGCGGAAGGGGCGCCCCGCCGAAGGCAGCTCTTGTCGAGATGCTCCTCGCTTTGGTTCGAAATTTTGCGAGGTCTTTTCCGAGAGACCAATTACTTTTTGGGGGCTGGAAGCCGGAGTTCAGAATTTCAGGAATTTTAAGGATTTCAGGACGGTCTTATAGGATTTCCAGGGATTTCAAGGACTTTAAGGATTGAAAGTTCTAAGGGTTTTAGGCTGGATTTCAAGGCATTCAGGTCGGATTTCAGGGATTGGAAGGATTTCAGGACGGACTTCAAGATTTCGAGGGATTTCAAGGACGTTAAGGATAGAAAGTGTTCTAAGGGTTTTAGGTCGGATTTCAAGGCATTCTGGTCGGATTTCAGGGATTTGAAGGATTTTAGGACGGACTTCAGGATTTCCAGAGATTTCGAGGACGTTAAGGATATAAAGTGTTTTAAGCGTTTTGGGTCAGATTTCAAGACATTCAGGTCTGATTTCAGGGATTTTAAGGATTTCAGGACGGACCTCAGGGTTTTCAGGGATTTTAAGGACTTTAAGGATATAAAGTGTTCCAAGGGTTTAAGGCCGGATGTAAAGGCATTCTGGTCGGAATTCACGGATTTCAGTGATTTCAAGTCGGGTTTCAGGGATTTCAGAGATTTCAGGACATTTGTACACCGGATTTCAGAAGTAGTTTGCCACTCGGTCTTTTCCCTTCTATTTTCGCCCGTTATTGAACTTATTGGATAGAGCCTTATTTAATTTGTCTAACGGGATGGCCGTTTTGAAGCAAAAATGCCATTTTATCAAAACTTTATTTGTTTTGACTTAACTAAACTTAATTCAACTAAACAATCCATCCTGCCATAATGAAACACTTTCTTAGCATGTTTTTACTGAACCTGACGTGATTAACTTATCCTAATAACCTAGCCTGACATTTTGCCGCTTTTTTTCTTCTTTTTTTGACTCAAAGTAACTTAACGTTTTTAATTTCATAAAATAAAGCGTAACTTAGCTTGTCGGGACTTAGGGTAAAGGACCTAACTTAGGCTAACCATAACCTCACTGTCTCTCAACTTTCGCGATGATTTTCCTCGAAGTCTTAGGAGGATGTGTTAGGACAAAAATACGCGACTTGACATTTCCGTATCCAAACCAACTAAATAATGTAAACTGAGTCTTGTAATAAGCAATACTCCTTATTACAGTATTTTTGACAAAAACTGCTGTTTGTTTTTATGACTTAAATCGTTTTTATTTCCATGGAAAAAAACAACAACTGAAAACGCTTGTTTTTGTTGTAGGAGAAAATAAATGTAAGGGTAGCCATATCCCTCAAAAGTTTACTCACTAAAGCAACGTTTTACTACGCAAACTGCCAAGTTCCGTTTTCCATGGTGTTTCCAATTAAGCGAGCGCCGTCCGTATTTGGGTCAGAAAAAGGCTTAAACGGAGCGGATTACGAGAGGTAGTGTACAGCGCAGCGCAGAGGCTTGAACGCAAACACACGCTTGGAAAGCAGCCCTGTGTTTTGGTGCGTCTCGTTTTGTGGATTTCCGCCGAAAGCAAGATTGAAGAGAAGAGGCCTGCTTGCAAGCTGAGCAGATCTTTTCCTTCATTCATCTGACATGAGCGTCGCTCCTCTCGGCTTTGAGGGATATTTTTGAGACAGCGCAGGGCGCCCGGCCCGTCCGTCCAGGGTGGCCCTTCGCTCGCCCTTTGCCTATTGCCCGGGTTCACCTGCCTCACATACGCAGCCTCGTTATTACGAGTCTATTCGCCTATTGCAGTGTCGATCTACGCGGAAAATAATGGTTTTGTTACGGCAACAAAATTAGGGACAACAAATAATTTTTTTGTTGCTGCAACTAAAAATTTTGCTGCAGCAACCAAACGTTTTGTTGATAGAACCAAACATTTTGTTGTTGTAACAAAATATTTTTGCTATCCCTATTTTAGCAAATGATTTTGTTGGTATAACAAAACCTTGTATTCCGTGTATTAGCCTTTTGAAGCCTCTCAAAATCCCGAATAGTAACGAAAACGTAGCATTTATTTTTTTATTTTACTTTTCTTTCTTTCTTTCTTGTGATGGATAGGGGCGATTTTTTTTTAAATTGCAGTTTTTAGTCAAAGAAGAGCTCTTGGAAGGACAGTTCTGGAAATAGGCCAGTTTGTAAGCCAGGTTGTTCTGAAGACAATCCTTTTTAAATTAGTCATTGTTTGACTAATTTATTCAGTCATTTACTCATTTTTATTATTAATTAAGATATTTTTCAGCTCGCTTTACAGTTCCAAATTTGATTTACATCAAGCATCTAATTTGCGTTATGGTCATTTAACTTCACAATTATCTGTACTCGTATTACTATTGTTAAGTTTGTATGTGTAAATCCAGTCTAGTCTCTTCCACTGTTACTATTCGATTTTTTTTTAAATTTGACTGTCCAACAAGGCATTTTTGACTAATGATTTTTTTTTAGTGTCCAACGAGTCAGTTTTGACTAAGGAGTTGTCGACTGTCACGAATTTTTAAGTGTAAAAATTTTACCCTGTAGGCCTAATCTTTCGTCATATTTAACTTTTTAGTCGACTGTTGATTCAATAGAAAAGACTGACAACAGTCGGAATGGACCTTAAAAACATTAAATAGCCGAAATTTAATTATTGAAATTTCACAATTAATTCAGGCCATTATTCTTTCGTCGAATACGTGACCCTTTTACATTGAATGTTTGTTCAACCGTACTATTTGGAGTTAAAACAATAAATTGCTGTTTCTCCTCAGAATCAGTTGAAATTTCGTAGGTGGAAATTTTCTGTGCGAATTTAAGTTTATGTGAAATCCCGAGTGCGAATCTGCCTACCATGGTTATGTAGAGCGTGGCGACGGCCAAGTCGCTCCGCTGGTTCATCTCTAACCGCGATTAGCCGACTTTTAGCTCGCTTTTGGCGGCTTGGAATCTTATTGATGTGTTTGCTTGTTTTGTGTTTCAGGGCGACGATTCAGGCGATCGCGTCGTTTTTGGAGGCCTTCCAGAGGATCGCAGACGCCGCTTCCAATGCTCGTGGTCAGTATTACTCCAACTAAACCTAATGTACATAATCGAAAATGTACGCGTCGGTTAAGCCCAGCCAAGTCCATTCCGCGAGCATTTTTCATTAACGGAAAAAGTTTCGCTCCCCGATCACTACTTCGCCTCCCTATCACATTTTTTTTCTCGCAACACTAATTTGTGTGATAAAAATTGGTGCGCGGGTTAATCAAGTATTTGGTGACTCTAAAGTCGCATTGGATTTTTGAAAATGGGATAATTTTGTGCTGAAGCTTTAGGTCATATTTCATTAAAAAAGGACCCTCGTCCGAAAACTGAATTGAGCAAGATTTGGACCAGATGCCAAGTTACTTTCGTGATACCTTTTGTTTTTGTACTGTACGTAAAAAATGAATTCAGCAAGAATTTGCTTAAAAATTTACAGTTCAGTCTATAACACCGTCTTTGGTAGTATAAAAGTATGGATTGAGTAGCGTATCATAAAGTCGCTTTTTTATTTTATTTTTTTATTATTTTATTTTTAATTATTTAATTATTTTATTTTTTATTATTTTTAGTTTAAAAAAATTACTTTCTACATTCTTTTGCTGGTTTTAGGACATTTATTTCGACGAAGCGTAAAGCCAAACAACTGTAACAAGGATTCAAAAAAAAATCCTTTCAACGCCAGATATCTGATCAATTTAAATGTTTCCCCCTTGTACTTTTTCGACCTCTGTTTTCTGCGTGTTTCGATTTTTTAAAACTAGTTATCAAGGAGTTGTTAGTGTAACCCTAGTTGTAGTTGCCTCGCTCCGGCTGCACCGAAATTGGAAATTATGCCTCGTGTGTTGGGTACGCACGCGAAGTGTCGTTGAAGACTTTGTTCGCCGACACGCGAAGGAATGTCAAACAAGTCTGCCCCGGGCTTTCGAAGGGTAGGCAGCCATCACTTCACCAACGACGGCCTTGCTTGATGGACGGATGACTTTCGTTACGGAAAATTCACGTCTCTTTTTAAAAAGCACGACGGTATTTTTAATGACCACTTAAATTGTCTCTCTGTTGGGCTCAGCTCGGATTACGGGATCTTTCACTTTGAATAATCGAGTACACGGGAAAATTGACGTTTTCCGAGAAGGCATTCGGGCTCTTTCCTAGTTTTGCCACCTTGATAAAATCGTAGTTTCAGAAAAATCGACGTCTAATTTAAGCGTTTTCTCAATTTTATGTTTACTGAGGGCAGTAAAGTTTCTTTATATCTTGAATTTTTCTATTTAAAAAACCGACTTTATAAATTATAATTTTAAAAAAGTCATTGTTGGAAAAATGATTTGGGTAATGTAGAATTTTCTATTTTAGATCGATTTCAAAAATTGGAAATAAGTAGTGTTTCGAAAAATTACAAGGATAATGTAAAATTTGCTTTTTAAAATTAATTTCCATAAATAGAAAATTTTAGTGTTAACGAAAAAAATCTATACAATCTAACATTTGCCTTTTCGATTATCAATTTTTAAAATGGAAGAACTTCAGTTTTTGGAAAAATCAGTGTCCAAGTATACGTAAATCGGGAATCGATTTAAACTCTAGCCGACGAAACATCAGACGATGTTAACAAAATGTGGAGGAAAGAGGAACTTTGTTGGGCCTTTTAATAACAAATGTTATTCATCTCATTTCAAAACCCTTTATCATTATTATTTTCTCGCGCACTTTGTGAAGAAGGCCATGCTTTGCTTGTTAGATGGTGCTTATTAAAAAGATGCAAAAAACATGTTGTACAGTCTACAGTCGAGGTTAATTTAAAATCACACCTTTGACTTTATTGAAGAGCTAATTTTAAGTGATGCATGCCATGTTAGTAATCGGAAGTTGTGTCGACTCTTTTTGAACACCGGGTTTGGTTTTGTAGCAGACGGTTTAAAGTAATCGAGAATTCGATCAACTTGTCATTGTCAGCTGTTTGTAAACAACCAGGGGGAAAAAAATGCCCGCTCGCTTGCTTATACCGGACGTATTTTCGATTTTATTGCGTCGTTTTAACAGAGTAATTTGGCCACTTCCGTTTAGTTCTTTGTTGGATGTCCTTTAATTTCCTTCAGTAGACTAATTATTTTTCCTGTTTCATTATTTGTGGCTCTGGACGGTGACGGTCACACTGAAATATCCTTTCAGCTAAATTTACCCAATATCTTCGGAATTCAGATCAGCTGCAACGTTTGTCAACATGCCGGAGCAACGCTCCGCGCTATTTCGGGACATAGTGTTTGTGTCGTCTTCCCAAATGTCATCTGGGACTGGATTCACCTCGGCCCTTCCTTACTACTTTTGTCGATCACGCTGTATCATTCCCAAAAATGGTTTCTCTATAAATTTGATAAGTTTGATTTTGTACCTCTTGTGCTCTACCTTTTGTCGTCAAGCATATCGGAGCGACGCACTGGACACTTAAATTAACGTTGTCCATTCTCCCTTTCCCATGCTCTTCTGTATTTTCGCGATCTCCCCTCTCTCTCCCCCCAACCTCCTTATTTTCGCTCGTTCAGGTCCGCCATTTGTGATCCGGAGAGTTCCAAATCGATGGGGATGCCCCGTACAAATGGTGCGGACTCGAGCGAGCGAGAAAACGGAGTTTGGGGGAGAGAGAGGGGAGATCGTGCAAACCCAGAATACCCTCCGCGTTGTGGGTGCGAAGGTATAATAGTGCAGCTCGTATTTTCCTTGGTTTTCTAAATAGAAAGCTGGCTGAACCCTTTGATGTGGCTATGAATAGGACGGTCTATGCGTTAACCTAATTCACTGCGCTTATTTTGGTTAGTTAAGCCTATAAATAGCCGTATCAAATGGAAAGATAATGCCAAGCCCTTTCGTTTGATATGGCAAGTAAGTCTTTAATCAGCCAACCTCTTCCACTGACTTGATCCTCAAAAAATAGTTACAGAACTGCTCTTAACAAGCATTTCTTTTCGTGCTTGAAACCGGCGCCTGGCACACTTAAAATTTTAAGTTAAATTGGTGGAATTTCTTAATCGTGTGTTCCACCTTGACTCTCTTTCATTATGAGAAGCAACGACAAAGAATCGCTTTAGGTGATGTTTACCTAGGTTATAGGTTTGGTGGGTCTCGCTCACTCGTTACCGCTTCGTCCTTCTGTCGCCAAGCCAAATGCCCCGCTTATTTCTCGGCGGCAATAGAAGTAAGCGGCATCAAGCTTTGTAACTCTATGCGGTGAGGCGACACTAACCGAGGTTTAGTCAGCGTGCCTTGAACGCCGAAACGAAAAATGGCGTACAAGTGGAGAAGGCGTCCTTCCAAATTCACTGTGCGTTATCGCTAAACGTCCCTGAAACGTCGTGCGTATTAGCACGCGGCTCAGTAGCGAAGCGAAGCGAGGAATGTGTGCAAAGTTAGTGGAAAACGGTGGACGAGCAACCGCGCGCAGCAGCCGAGCGGGGCCCGACCGGAACCGGATGTCCTGCGTGGGCGGCGAGCCCGGACCGGATCCGGTCCGTGACCCGGGCAGAAGTCTCGCTTCCGGGACCCGACTTGGGATGCTGCGGCGGCGGCGGCTACGCAGACGAAACGTGTGTCACTGCGCCCGCCGCGCTCCGTTTTCACGAGCGGTTCCAACAAACTGGGTCAGTTGTGTTTTGGTTCTTTTTAAGAAAATATTTGGTTTGTTTCGTCGGAGAGATTTTCGAGCAGAAATACTCGGGCGGGGAAGTGTGCTGAAAATCATACTCGTAGGTTTTCGCTTTGTGGAGTTTCTTTCCGAAATTTAGATCACTTTTCGTGGAGATAACGTTAGTGGTCGTACAAAAATTACGTTACGGTAAATATGCCACTTTTTGACCCCTCCCTCCTTCCCTTTACTCTACCTTGTAGATGGGGCGTGACGCTGTCGTGACCCTCCCTCCCGTGATAGAGCGTCACGTAATTGCTGTAGGACCCGTCAGTTTTGGGACAGATTTCTGTTTGGGACAGATTCCTGTTTAAGTCAGTCCTCTGTTTAAGGGAATCATGCCGACTATTTTTAAAGCAATTTTTCTTTAATTTAAGACGATGTATTGCAGACGTGGGTGTAAAAATCGCAATCCTTAATTTAGGAGCAGTGTATCTTTTTTTTCGGACGACTATTCTTTTCAATTTTCTGAGGATTTCCCCTGATTTTAAAGAATTATTCCTCAACGTTGTTAAGAGAAACGCTCCTCTCGATTTGAGAAGTTCATTCCTACAATGAAATCGAAACACTTGTTTAAGGAATTTCTTAGCTTCTTAGGTTGTGCTAAACATATTTGAGTAATTTTACATGATATGCCATCAGCCGCATCAATTGAAAGATCTCATCGAGAACGTTTGTATGATATTGCGGGGGGCATTCGATAGCGCCAAAAACCACAAGCGCCAATGCCGCAAGCGCCAGTCCGTAACCGCCAAACGAGAAAAGTCGCAAACGCCAAAGTTCGTATATGTAAGGTTAGGCTAAGTTAGGTTAGGCTAAGTTAGGTTAAGTTAGGTTAGGTAAGGTTGGTATTGCGGTTAAGAACTTTGGCGTTTGCGACTTTTCTCGTTTGGCGGTTACGGATTGGCGCTTGCGGCGTTTGCGCTTGTGGTTTTTGGCGCTTATGACAGCTACCGTGGTATTGCTAAACTAGGTCTGCGTTGAAAAATAAGTACAAATCCCGTCTGATTTTCATACCCGGAACAGGTAAAGAACTCCCTAAATTAGATATTTCGTTTTTACTGTCTTGCAATGAGATCATTCATTCTTTGCTCCTTTCAGAAGATTATCGTTTTCAATGAAGAATATTGTTTCTCCCAATCCCAGACGATATCTTTCAAACTGAGAAAATAGATTTTTCATAATGTTCGTCGATCATTTTAAAGGACTAGTGCCCTACGTTTGAAAAAGGTTATTGATGATTGATCAGTCAATACCTATTTTCGTGTAAATCTTACGTTCTTTCAGCGAATATCCAGTTCTAGTTATTCGTCGCGTAGTCTCATATTTTTCGGAATACAGATGATGGAAGTGAATCTGTTTTCGGTCGACGCCGAGGAACAAAGAGCGGAAACAAGTGTGGTAGGGCAGCCTGAGGGAGGCAAGCGCAGGCACGGAGCGTAAAGACTGCGGCACGGCCGAGCACGGCCGAGCGCAGTATACGGTAACGCGGTATAGCGCCATGCGCCAACCAGCTGAGCAGCTGGCCGCGCGGTTTCCCAAGGACTCGAGAGAGATTCTGCGTGCTAATTGCTCAAGGCGGGTCATTCTTGTTGGCACCACGAGGGAAAGCGAACTTAACCATAGACCACACGCCCATAAGCGAGCAGCCGCCACGCGGTTTTCATTCCCGCAAATCTAAACCGGAAGGAAGCCACCAATAAATATTCCTCATTGCGTGTCTGGTTCCGAGGCGAAGTAAAATCACGGTCGCCGTTCACAGTGAAAACGGAACACCTTTTTAAGGAGTTCTTACCTGTTTTGGGTATTGATATAAAACGAGGGTAGTACTCATTTTGATTATTTTTCAAGATATATACCTACGTTCAGCCAAATAATTTGAAAGGTCTTGGCGCGAGGTTCCCACTGATGTGGCTGAAAATAGGTTCTTGAAAAATAAGGGAATAGTGAGTGCGTATTTTGGTTAGTTTTCAAGATAGACCTATGTTCAGCCACGTAATTTGAAAGGTCTCAGTAAGAGCTTTCCATTGATGTGGCTGAAAATAGGTCCATCTTGAAAAATAAGGAATTAGTGCGTATTCTGTTTATTCTTCAAGATAAACCTATGTTTAGCCATATAAATTAAAATATCTCGGCGGGAGCGTTCCAGTGATGTGGCTGAGTATAGTTCTGTCTTGAAAAATTACCCAAGTAGGCTACGTAGGCCTGCCTATTTTATTTTCATGCCCAAAACAGGTGAGAACTCCTCAAAAATGGTTTGTTTTTACTGTGATGTATACCACTGACAAGATTTTAACTGTATTTTTACCTCGTGTGTTCATCTTTTCAAGACGAGCGGGGCTACTGTTGAGCGTGAGACTCAACCTAATCCAAGTTAACCTAACCTAACGGTCGTCAAAACGAATGCTCCGTACTTCTCGGTGGCAGTTTTATTGTAAGCGACTGCTGGAGCCACAGCGAGGCCCAAGGCGCTTAACCTAATTTAGGTTTGTCTGAGTTAGGTTAGGTGCCTGGTGTCTTTCTTTGCGGTCGCTCCGCTGCGCTTGACGATGAAATGCGAAACAGCAAGAGCTTAAAAAAAGAACCTTTTTAATGAAGTGTACCATCACTAGATTTGCCAGATGCGTTAATAAGGTCCTTTCGTGTGCTTTCGGGAATGTCCGTGATCTCCCGGACCTACAACCAGATTAGCCCAAAGACCACAGCCTTGCCCCACGTTTTTCGTTTCGGGCAGTTTCGGGTGACGCGCTTTCCCACGAACACGGCCGAACGTTTGAAAGCGGCACGCGCCGATTCCAATCGGCGGCTGATAAAAAAGCAATCAGCTCAAATTAATTGTTGATTGATTCCGTGTTGCAGGCGCGACGAGGGAGATCGGCACTGCCCTGACGAGGATCTGCCTTCGCCACAAAGCGGTGGAAACGCGCATGAAGACTTTTACGAGGTGAGTCAACAGCCCTTGTTAAGCTCTTGTCTGTCCCGTCCCCGTCGTGACGAGACGGTACCCAGCCCGCCTGTGGCTGTGCCCGGCCGCGAGGCAGCCCGGCCGGGTGAACTGTAATTTTTTAAGGTAGCATTTTCAACCTTTTAGTTTAAATTTGGTGCTACCCTCCGTCTTCAAGCCGAGCGGAGCGATAGCGAAGCGAGGCACAAGGCACCTAACCTAACTTAACCTAGGGTTACCCAACTAAACGGTCGCCAAGCCTGATGCCGCTTCTCGGCGCCCGCTCAGGGGCGCCCAGAAGTAAGC
>Ga0058701_10002242_pt1 | contig 14484 bp, 7 predicted proteins | sample AgamicOrMae_FD_97039 | JGI IMG/M metagenome (GOLD analysis project Ga0058701, IMG submission 97039) | Agave microbial communities from Guanajuato, Mexico - Or.Ma.e | ecosystem: Host-associated > Plants > Phyllosphere > Phylloplane/Leaf | place: Guanajuato, Mexico | collected 2012-06-04 | reverse complement strand
TAAATTTTACTATTAGGAGTAGTAAATTTTTACTGCTAATTAGTGGCTCACTTGTAACTGTTATTAGTAGTAAATATTTACTGCTAAATAGTAAGATCTACAACTATTATTGGGAGCGTGTAAGTGCCTCCCCATAACCGGGAGCTAGGACCCACGATGTGGTCAGTTTGAATGAGGAGACCTACACTTAAGAGATTATACAACTACTTTAGTGAAGACAACAAACTTTGCGCTGGGGTAAACTCTCTCAGCTTTAGAGACAGCGTTTCCCACCTTTGGTGCTCCATTCCTGTTCTGTTCACTCTTCCATAATATCTCGATCAACTACGTATAACCGAGTAGGGTAAGTGAAGACAGTAAGCGGCGTCAAAAAGTAAGAGTCTGGCACGGTGACTAAAAGTTAACCACACAGGGTAACGCAACATTCTGAGCTGAGAAGCGCGTTTTGCGAAGCATTTGGTGTCCAGTTTTGTTGCGCTGCTTCTTGGTATTCATATCACAGAGATGGAGGTACTTGGGAACAAAAAGACACGTACCGAGAAAAGTAGCTTTAGTATTTGTATGGAAGTTCCGTGCGAAGTGTAACATATTTTACTAGACTTATCTCCGAGAAGAGAATCTTGTTTGATAACAACTCGCTCGCGAATATCAGTGATCAGGTCTGCAGAGCAAGTTACAAAGCCCGGCTTAGATGTCGGGAGAAACATCACCGTAGTAATTCACAGCAGTTTATGCCTTGTCTGGGATTCCATCTGTTCCGGAATGGCAGTCTATCTTCCCTTTAAGGCCGTAAATATAAAAAAAGCGGAAAAAAGGATGGAGAAACATGCGTCTAGCCCAATACCACAGCGAAAAAAAGAGAAAAAAGATGGAAAACTTTTTCTGTGTGGTCCTGCCAAGGGAACAGCGAGCAAACTTTACAGCTTAAGCCCGACGCCGACCGCCGCTGGAAGCCTGTACCGATGTCTGTTTCCCAATTCATTTGATAGCTGTGCGTACTATTGCTTCTGATCAAAGGACCTTGCAATTTCTGAGAAAAAACGGATGATCCGTAATAAAATGAATGACTTCAGCGGCTAGAAGTTCAAGCTTCGTTTATAGCACTTAACATGGTTCGTCTAGTCCAGACAACATCTGAAAAGTGCGAATATGTTAAATATTTTGTTACGCGTCGATTGAGCTACCTTTCTGGCCATGGAAATTCAAACTAAAATCAAGGAGAGGACAAAACATTTTGTATCACTCCGACTTAGCAAGTTGAATCTATGTTGTATTTCTCACTCTCAAGTTTGGGGAAAGCTTCAGCGGGTAGATTCTCAGGATTCGGTCGAAGTACTCTGTTCAAAGACCTTGTCGATTGATCACTATGATATGAATTTTTCACACCTCTCTTGGCTGCATGGGTTAGTTTTTAGACCCGAACAAAAATACTGCGGAATCCCAGGCAACACAAGGTACGCATTTTTAGGGCTTTTAAGACACTATGAAACTTTACTACATCTTTCGTAGTCTCCTCGTTAGTGGTGTACAACTCTGTGAAAACTTCTCTATCCAAGAGGTAAACGTGCTTAAGTGTATCGTTTTATGGCAATGCACAATCTTATATATTCCTATAGCATATCGTGAATTTCTACGGCTTGACAATAGCTACTTTTTATAAAGAATGTTCCCACACATTCGTAGACCATTCCTCCCGACAAACTTTCAAAGGATCGCGTATTTCACTCGTTATGTTCTACCATGTTCCCATACTTAATTTACCTTCATTATCACATCCACGCAGATTTCATAGATCAAGTTTGGCTCAAGGTCAGGTCGATGCCACGTCCTGATCTCACTGCACACGGATTGATGACAAATGGCTTAAGATGAAGGAATAAAAAGTTGCCACCGTTCACATTAACGGTGCACAACTCATTGCCAGTTTTATTCTAACATTTCTGCTAATAAGAAAGTGATCATCTCTGCAAAAAGCGTTACTTGGTGCATTGCTGGGGACAACGTAAAGGCAGACGGAATGCGATTTACAATATCATAACTTAAGATAGAATGAGAACGTCATCAACATATACACTAAAAGCCTGCCTGAAATAAATATTACTGAAATTGACTGTCTTACTGGAAATACTGCGCTATTAGGGGGGAAACCTTAACAGAGTAGTGCGTTAACGGTGGGAATCGGTGTGGGTAACGCTGATTAAATTAGCTGATTCGAGTTGAGCAAAACGTCACAGAGCGCTGCTGGCGGTTGTCTATGGGGGCGAGGGTGCGCCGAGGGTGGTTTGAGGAGGGTCGCCAAGACGAGACCTCTGATTGTAGGATGGCTGGTCAATATTGCACCACAATTTTGTTGTAGTTGGGCCGCAGAGAACGTCCGCTGTTTTACAAGCTCTTCCTTTGACTGTATAGGGACACCAAATCTATATCATACTCGTGTAAGAGTCCATATCCTTTGTACATAATCAGAGTTTTATTTTGACAAGTTTGATTTTATATTATCGTAAAGTCCACGCATCTTTATTTGAGAGGAAATCACTTCCAAGTGACTTAGGTACAGGGACTTGCCATACGGTCAAAAAGCGTTGGTCATTCATAGGGTTGTTGAGACCATGCTGACACGAAGGCACACCAAAGGCGGTCCTTGATCTCAACGAAGTGAACAAACTAAATGAGTTCTCCATATCCTTGCAAGAGGTAGTTACACTGCCAAAGGCCAAGATGTCTCAACGAAATATAAATTGATATCCACTTCATTTTAGGTACTTTTCCTTACTATTTAAAGACCATCAAGCCGTAGTTGATGGTGAGGCACACTAACCGTATGCAAGAGTCAAACCACAATGAATCCCTTCCTACTTGAGCTTGACAACTCACTCGCATTGACGTGACCCACTCGCGTAACAACTTCCTATCCTCTGGAGCAAACTAGAACCAACTAAATCCTCGATTAAAAACTGAAAATTAATACCACGGAGTGTATCGACGGCTCTGCCCTATTAAGAGCCGCGAGTCGTGCGACGAGAGGGAAGGGGGTTCAGGAACCTCTTGACACTCAACCGGTGAAGATACTCCACGTTGTTGATATTATCAGCGAATTGGACCCCTGACCTCCCAAGATATTATACCTTCCGTTCACCTGGGATTTTTTTTAGGTTTCACGGGAATAACTATAACTTTCTTAGCAGTTGATACCCAACATGCATCGACGCAATTTTTTTTTGGCAAGTAACAAGCTCCAACCGCGATTCACTATAGCTGCTGTAACATCCACACTGTGCCTTGTCTGATGTGCTGTATCAACGTTAGTAATGGGGCCTCGTTGCTGTGCAAGAGCAACATGGATATGGTTAAGTGTGTTCTAGAGAAATGAGTCTTACAGTTTTAAATTTATAAGGTTGCATTTTCAACCTTTTGGTTCAACCCCTACGACGTTAAGCCGACCGGAGCGAGGCACAAGCCACGTAACCTACCCTAACTTAACCTAGGGTTACCTAATTAAACAGTCGGCAAGTCTGATGCCGCTTACTTCTAGGCGGCCGATTTAGAGCCGCCGAGAAGTAAGCGGCATCCGGCGACAGCCGAGCGGAGCGATAGCGAAGCGAGGCACAAGTGACTTAAATAATCTTGGTAAACAAGGGGCTTGGTAATGATAGGATAAGTTACGTTAGATGTCTCTTGCCTCGCTCCGCTGTCACTCAGTTCGATTTGACGTCGGAAGGTTGAACCAAAAGGCTAAAATTGCTACCTTAAAAATTAGAGTGTAGTTTCTGCTTAGTAATTCCAGAGGTATATGCACCTGTTCTGAGTAATGGAAACCGCAGGGCCACTGTCCGTGACAGTTGAATTGAACAAGGACGTAAAGGGACGCTGCAGGAGGAGTGGGAAGGGGGCGTAGGAGGGTTTCGGTGTCCCCTTGAGCGAGACCCCCTGGAGTGTTGGGATCAAGGAGACGAGAGGAGAGTCCCGCTGACAGGTGAGTGCCTAGCCTCCGCCTTGCTTGTGCTCGGACCTTCTGGACCAGACCGATATCACAGCCAATGGCGGGAGTGCACGCACAATTGTGGCTCCAGCAGACGCAAACAATGTCGCGAGACTGCCTTGACATTAGGTTGGGTTGAGTAAGGCGAGGTCGTGCAAGCTTGAAATGGGTCAATTTCGCCTGGGGTAGACTGCGTTGGGCTTGTTCAAGTTCGGAGGGTATGAAATTTGAGTCAGGTTGGTCCGGGTACGTTGAGTTAGGTCCAGGTTGGCTGGATCGAGTCCAATTAGGTCAATTTTAATTAGATGAAAGTTTGGTTGGGTGGAGGTGAGTTATACAGGTATTATAATTTGTAAGACGTGAGGTGGTTTGACTTCATGGTCAAGCCTACTTAGGTCGTATTAAACTCTGTTTGGTTAAAGATTGCTTAGATTAGGTGATGTCAAGATTGTTTGTTTACGGTAGGTGAGGTATATTAGATTTGTTGAGAAGAGAGCGGTTAGGTCGGATCACGATTTTCCTGGATCAAGATTTTCTTGGATCCAGTTTTTCTTGGGTCAAGGTTTGCTGGGTCACGTTTTGCTAGGTCATGTCTCGCTAGGTAATGTTTTGACGGGTCCCGCATGTTTTGATAGGTCATGCGTGTTTTTCTGTCATGTTTGCGTGGTCAAGGGTAGTTTGGTGAAGCCTGATTGCAGGGTCTTATTTGATTCAGGTTGGTCTCGTTGTGTTCTTCGAGTCTCCCTGTGAAAAATTTTATTTCATCCATTTGCCGTTACAAAAAAGAATACGCAGATTAGTGAAACCTATGAAAGGAAGGCTAGCCCTCCGATGTTACCGTAAATAGTCTTTGCTAAACAGCCCTTCTTTTACCAAGAAACTGACCAAAGTAATCACCAACCGTTGGCTGCGTTGTAGAAGCTCGACTCACGAAGACAAGAATCGCCGTTTCGAAAAAGGGCATCGCATCAAACTTATAATCATGATAGCAACCCGTCAAACTCTTTTAAAAAGAGTGTCTTACGGAACAAGTTTAGATAAACCGTCAGCAAGTGATTATTTTTAATGTTGGCAATCCGGAAACCATCATTCACACCCCAATAGCCATCCGATTCGGAAGCATCGTTGATAAAAGGCCCTAAATCACAATAGAAGGCCTCGGCGCGCGCCACACCCACATCTCATTACGATCCCATCCATACCTGCACTGCACTTCAATTCAAGATCTCATACGTCAATCCGAATGTTACGTACTGTACATCACAAGCGGCCGCCACTATTTTACCTGTCAAAACCCGATCACGGGAAACGACAAATCGGGAGGGTGGAGATGGATCGTCGCGCGGCGCGCCTTTGACAGTAACGATCATAATTGTGGTCCAGTTACATCTCCGCTGGCGGAAACTGCGCAATTGCTTGCAGGTCAGTCTCTAACAAAAGAGCAGCCTAACGTAACCTGAACCTGCCCGTTATAATTGCACCCAATGAAACATGAGCTTATGACCTACTATGGTATTATCGGCGCAACCGACCTTGACCTTGCGTACTTTGAGCCGACCAATCATGACCAAACCAAACCAAAGCTACCATGACCCTGCCTAAATTAATGAAACTTGCCGTAATCAAATCTATGTAACCTTTTGATCTGACCTACCTTGACCGAACCTATTTTGAACAAACTTATCTTAATCTAAACTTCCTTCACCTAACTTACCTTCACCAAACCAATCTTTGAACTAATTTCACGAGAGGATCACGGTAATTACTAGACCCTGTTATAGGTATAGCCCCACACTTGTTTTAGGTATGGAGGTGAAAAAGGAGGAGAGCGTGTTTTTTTTTCCCTTCTTTTTTTTAAAAAAGATAAACCAATCAAGAACCATATCAATGACAAGCTCTCATCGGTAGGTCCCCATTGATATGGTTATTCATAGGGGTATCTTTAAAAATAACAAACTTACGTTCTTCCCGTTCAACCTTCATACCTAAAACAGGGTTTAGTTTTTACTGTGATAGAGAGGACGCTTACAACGGGTTTCCCCAGCTTCGAACCTGCAAGCAGCGTTTGGAGCCTGTCCCTATTTCGTCGACTATGCCAGAGACAGAATCGAGGAGAACATAAGTTCTCTTTTTACTATAGGCCGCTATATTGGTGTAAGTAGACATCTAGTAAGTCTAAGCCTACCAAAACTAAATTATTATTGTAAACCCTCACAAATTTTCCCTCAAAATATCTTCACTGCGATCACAAAGCTCCTTTCTATGATGTATAAATGAAGAAACGTCTAAGTTGGAACATCTACAATTTAAATCACTTACTTGCAGCATTAAAAATGTACGTACAGTTCAACTCATAATACCACACAATTCAATGCAATTATGTCAATCGATCGACGAAATAAGGGGTTTCCGCATTCTTTTCTGATTTAAACGAACTCTATAGAGTTGTCTTCCTCCCAAGCACTACTTTGATTAGGAACTAACTAGGCCACGTCCAGTTCAGCGATACAAGTCAGCGATCTCACGAGAGAATGCGTACTTACACTGCTAAAACGAAATCTTTGAATTTTCAAAACCGGTGATTGGAATTCTTATTCACTTCCCGGTTATGAAATTTCAAAATACTTTTCTTGTAAATTTAAAAAAAAAGGTACTTAATTTTCAAATTAGGCTTTGAAAATGCGTAACTTTTTTGAAAATTCACAAGGAAAGTATTTTGAAATTTCATAACCGGGAAGTGAATAAAAATTCCAATCACCGGATTGGAAAATTCAAAGATTCCGTTTTAACAGTGTATCTAGGGGCTATCAACCAAACATAACCTCTGAATAAGAGGAAGGGGCCTAGTCGCTTACGTAAGGCCCCCTATTACGATAGCTTTAGGTTTTAAAATGGCTCAAGAACAGACATTGCGTTATGAGATGGGGCCCAAGTCAATCCTACGTCACCTTTTGTAACCCATATGGGTCCACTAGGCTGTGGCAGCCAACCCCTGGCTGTCACAAACACGTCATCAGGGCGGCTCACTTTACAACCATTCCGTGAGTCACGAAGCTACTTCAGTCCCGTCCAAATTAACGCTCCCGTATCATTTGCGATGCGAGACTATAGTAAGCGAGCCCAAGCCCTTTGGGCCGTATGCATAATGTAGCTCAGTGCATTTTCACTCATTACTCCCGTCTTTTACTTGTTTTCCGAGTCATAATCAAACCCTACAGGTACGTTCTGTCCCACAAGTTGCTTGTTAATAGGACCACTTTTTCTAGGGAGAGGTTAAAAGACGGTTGCAGTCCTAAATATTCATTTTAATTCTGATTTCTAGGCTGTCTCACAGACAGTCTCGTTAGCCAATGTTAAGCAGATAGCCAATGTTAGCAGTAGGAAGATGTTCGGCTTGTCTAAGGGAGGTTAGGTCCAGTTAGGTGAGGCCACGTAATGCTGGGTCAGGGTAGGTGATGTGGGGGTAAGGTTTTTGATATTGTGTTAGATTTAGTCAAGTGACATTGGGTCATTTTTAGGTTGGCTGAGTGTGGTTATTTCCGACTAGGGTAGAATAAAACAAAAGTCATTGCGTTCGTTCGAGCTGCACGGCAGAAAATAAACAGGATATGACAATCACACTGTCTTAATTGAAAAAGATTCCCGTAAAGTCGTGCTCAAAAATGGTTTACTAAATAGCAAAACCGTAATAATTTTAGACGTAAGAGATTTTTTTATAAAACGCACATTTTTTTTTGGGTGTGCCACAAGAAGTTACTTGTCAAAAGCTACCGGTATTCGTACGTAATAAATAAGAACTTTGCCTTTTTTTACATTAAAAAGCATTTGATCCTATCTCCTTTAACTACATTCGCAAAGTTATATCATCAAATCAAAAGCGAACACTCCCAGCCTCGTCGTTGATGAAAAGTTAGGTTGAATGACGTTTGCTTGGGTTAGCCAAAATAGGTTATTCATATGGACAGTTGAGCCATAGGACGTGATGACTAAAATGTAGGCCAATGTACTACCACAGATAGAAAAAAAAACACTCCCCCCACCCTACCCTGCAAGCACCGATCAGTGCGTTGCGGTTGCCTACCTTAGCTCGGAGTCGGGCCGGTGGTTGGCTATGATACCGAGCTAACTGTAAGGTGGGCAACCGAATCGCACCAATGTCTACATGGTTCCAGGGGGGGGGGCGTTTTTTCTGTCCATGATAGTACACGCTCTACAAGAGCCATGGCAGCAAAGTGATGCAGTGACACCAAAAGTGTCTTAATTTTAAAACAAACACGAAACTAAAAGCGATGATACTTTAACCGCTAACACAAAACTATTTTTAAAAAGCATATAAAAACAAAGACACCGAACGAATGTTAATCACCTCCAAAATCAACAGCGCTTACGCGGAATGAAAAAAAAATCTGTAAGTGTGCCCCTGGGGATATCTGGTGCGTCACTAGAAGGTCGACCTCAAATCAAAGGAAGGCCACTGTTGAGGAAAAACCTTATCTGCCACCTAAACAGCATCCCCCTCCGAAGGTCACCTTGATTTAGAGGAACTAGAGCAAAAAAAGGAAGAAACCATTAATTAAACGAATTCCACGAAAAGGCTAAACCTACTTACACTATGCCTGCTACACGAAGTAAGTGTTCTGATGTAGGGGCATTTAGCTGGTGACAAAAAATAAAAACGAATCCCTGAGCTAGGTAGACAGACGTACTATCCGTGTAAAATTTTTACGCAAATTATCAACGGATTTGGCAAGTTGGTAGCAATAAAATACGTGGGGTACCTCAGGCCGACACAGGAAAAACTTACCCCTGTTTTAGGTCGTCGCTATTCGCCCGTTGGCGCGAATACATGGAGACTTGAACTCGCGTGATGCATTTTAAATGGGAGGTAACTTGAACGCACGAAACCCAACCTAATACATTTGATACGGGGCAGGTGGACGAATAGCCACTTCGAATGTTTCAAAGTCCATGTGTTTCGGGTAAGGCTGTGATATAGCAGAGGAGCAAATGAGCGTAGTTTGGTTGTTTTTATAAAGTAATTGACAATGTTTAGGGGGTTATCTTCGAGAGCTCCCGATTGATGGCGGTATCTACCAAAATAGTCAAATTACACTCTCCCCTGTTACACCATCGTACCTGCCTAGAACAGGCATGGGTCTTACGTAAAACAAGGGTTTGTTTTAACAGTGATGTTGAGGGTCTTAGTGATTTTCTTGATACAAGGAATTTTAGCCGGGCTTATTTTAGGAATGAGGAACAGGATTTTCTTAAAGTTCCCCTCGGCCAAAGCGCCCACGCCATTAGAATATTTAACAGGCTAAGCGGTATAGTAAATGCTACACGGTCCGTCCATTAGGTATGACCGCTAAGTTTTGACCACTACTGCACAAGAGGAGGGACACTTGTAAGTCGACTTATCGCCCCCATGCATCAACTTCTTGCCAGAGTAAACAATCTGATCAAGAGGAGATTCGCATCTCTAAAACTACGTAATGAATATGACATTTTCTAAAAGCAATCGATAAGCCGATTGGTATCAGGTCAGCAGCTCTCAGGGGCATCTCCTAAAAACTCTCTCGCCCCTTCCCTTTCCGCCTAAACTCCCTCTCCAAGACCTCCCCACTTCCACTTCACTTCCCCCGCCATTTACCTTCCCCTCCTCGCTCAACTTCCCCCACCCCGCTACCCTTTCCCCACTCCTCCTCGCTTCCCCCACTACGACCTCGCTTCCCACCACCAGTCGCGCCGCTATCATTCAATTCGTGACAAGTTGTGTATGAAAGTCGCACGCGCGCTGTACTAAACATTGACACTAATTGCGGTAATGGAGATTGGTAAGGGAACTTATTGGACAAACATGCCATTTCCGCCCCCCCCCCCCCCCCGAAACAAAGTTTTTCGTTGTGACGGAAGCGGATCTTTAAGTCACGTAACGATTTTTATCGCTATGGAAATCATAAACGGGGAAATTCGGAGAGATGACAGGTAGATCGATGGCTTCCCCGCCAATTAGCACTTGCCACTCAGAAAAACAATCTACACGAGAATCAGGGAAAATGCGCTATTGATCAGCCTGAACACGTGTCCTGTACCTCGTATAACACAACTTTACGAGTGAAGCCGCTCGTATGGTGAAAATAAGCTCTGTGCGAAAGAGATTTTTTTTTTTAAGATTGAATTTCTTAGCGCCATCCTCATTGCAAAGCCGAGCGAAGACGCGCAAGACAGTAACCTGACCAACCTCAACAGTAAGTTAAATTAAACCACGCTACTTCATGTGGTCGTTTGATTTCAAAATGGAATACAAAACGTTAAATGACGCATCTGAAAGAGGTGGTCAATGCAACGTGTAAGTAGAGTTTACACTGCGACCCCTGATTTTGTTTATTCCAAAAAGGAACATTTTTACTTAAGTTTTGGATGCACTCGTACCCTTCCTTTATCCTTTTAAAATGTAGAAAATAAATTTTCAAGCAAATCTAGTTTTTTAACTTTACTATAAGGTCGTCCCCAACAACTTGCCACATGAAAGGGTCCTCCAGACATAATATCGAGCCGAGGCAAATACTCAGGCAACCTAAAAGTACACTATTTTTAAGGTAGAAATTTTAACCTTTCGGTTCAACCTTTCGTCGTCAAATGGAGCGGAACGACAGCGGAGCGAGGCAAGAGGCATCTACAGCTCCTCTCCTTCTCACTTCGTCCGTCTCTTTTACTCATATCTCGTAACCAACTTAACATATCATTATCAAAGCCCCTTGCCGTTTACCAAAATTAGTAACAAGTCACTTATGCTTCGCTTCGCTGTCGCTCCGCTCGGCTATTTCCAAGCCTGATGCCGCTTACTTCTCAGCGACCGATCTAGGGCCGCCGAGAAGTAAGCGGCATCAGACTTGGCGACCGTTTAATTAGGTAACGCTAGGTTAAGTTACGTTACGAGGCCTGTTCCTCGCTCCACTATAGCTCCGCTCGGCTTAACGTCGTTGGAGTTGAACAAAAAGGTTGAAATTGCAGCCTTAAAAATTTACTTTACAGTGTGGGTTAATGTGAGCGAAAATCCGAAAATTCGGTCCACAAAATCAATACAAAGGGCACCCGTGAAGGCCATCAGTCACCTCAGTATGCACATTGCTCATACGATGGGAATCGGCGAGGCAGTGGGTCTAAAACAGGGAAATATATTCAGAGGCTTCGGAATGAAATACAAGCCCATTTCACACCACACTGGCTGCCTCCCTTTCTTCCTCGCCGATTTTTTCAGATCCTGCCCAAAATACGGCTCCAAGGACGGACATTTAACATTTTGCCATCAAAGTTGTCAACACAAAAGTGATTTCCTTCGGGCTACATACCCTTTGAAAGGCTGCTGGGCTTAATTCTATACCTCAATCCAGTTGCCAAAAGAATTGCCAGATTTTACATTTTTGTGAATTTTAATTTCTCTCTACTGAAGAGCCACTTGAGATAAACTTGGATGTCGTGTATATTTTGGAACGCTCTCGAGGTGAGCATTCAAAAATGAGATCGATTACCAGGTTTTCTTAACTGATAAAAAAATAAGCGCGTTTTTAAATAATGGAATTGTGAACTTTGGAAACACTGCTAAACCGATTGGAGGCACGATGAACTCAAATCTACTCGGTTGTATACAACGAAAGGTTTCTCCGCAGTAGAACGGTGGGACTCTGAACAAGTGAAATATCCAACCTTCAAAGCTGACAATGAGAGCGTCGAGCTTCAAGGACGATCACTTCCACCCATTGTCAGCCATCAAAGTTGTCAACACAACAGAGCCTTCCAGCCGACTAATTTTGATTTTAAGTAGAAGGGACTTCGCGGCCTTGAAAAGCCGATAGCCATCTGATAAAGAGGAACGTGCTCGACGCGCTGGAACACAAGCAAAAATAAATCTAGAGATAATCGGCTTGATGGCAAGAGCGCGAAACGCACAAAGTTGAGGTAGCTGGCCAAGGTCGACCAAATAGTTGGGGCTGAATTATAAAGGCCTGCTGCTGCAGCACTGCGAGAGGTACTGGGCTAAGCACCCCCGCCCCCCCCCACGTAAGAACGCCGTCTCATCACCGCTGGGCATGGGCATACCGAGCCTGGTCCTAACTTTAACGATGCCAGATAACAAGGTTTTCAGCGCGCCCCCTAAGAGTACTCTGAAGGGAGGAAAAAAAAGGAACATGAAAATAAGCCTTCACCTTTCTGTAAATATAAGGTTCCTTCTTTGGGCCGACACAGATGGGTCGAACCACATGTCTGAACGCTTTTTCAAATTTTCAAAGTATTAAGAGGTGGAATATCAAAGTCGGATCTTGAGTTCCACCTTTTGTTACAAATCTGAGCAAGGCACAAGGCCACCCTATTGAGCTAAGGTCGTCCTTACTTAGGTCCTATTTTTCAATATAGGGTGTTGCTATTGACCCGACGTGCATTAATATAGGGAGTTTTGAGCGCACGGAATCCAACCTGATACATTTTATATGGGAGGTGACTTGAACGCACGGAACCGAACCTAATACATTTCAAATGGGGCAGTCGGGTCAATAGACACTCCCTTTTTCATAATGCCCTTGTGATTAACACAAAAATCTTTTAACGTCCAAAGGCAAAAAACGCTAAGTCCTTTCACGAAGCCAGAGCTTCGTTGTTGGTCACTACGTCACATGGGTTCTCTTAGGGTCTTTGAAAGTGCGAATATAAACTTCGAAATAGGTAACAGAGAGAATATCATACGTTCGACGCACTCACTTCCCTATGTAGAATGCTCTAGCCATGCTATCGAGAGTAGACCTGCTACAATGTATGTTCTTGATCTTTAACATATAATAATCAAGATACCACGTGGAAATTCCGATTCCTTGTAAACCTAACGAGATCAACAGGAAAAATCATGAAAACTACGTCTTTTTTTTACAGTTAGGTTTGTTGACTGACCCCAAAATTGCCTCCGTAAAAATTTACTCTATTTTTGCCAAAATCTTAAACTAAACGATTTAGGGTCCTTATCTTCTCTGGAACAGGTTCCGGAATATGTCATTCCCTACTGAGCTCGCAGTTACCCAATTGATAGTCCGTCTGGTACCCGCCGGGTTCTAAATAACAGTCGGCCTCAGGATTCTGGTCACGGTGGGGTCAGCAGCAGCGACCATGGTACGGCAGCACTATTGTCATAAAAAAGTGCAAAACCCTATGGTACTATCGTTCAGACTTGGGTCGTAAATTCAAGAATCCCCATTACGGCTGTGGTAAGTTTACTGTCGAATTTCACTCACGCCACGCCACTGCTTGGGTACTCCGCGCTCGAAGCCCGCGAGCAAAAATGTCCGAATTCTGCGCGCGCTTAAAGTAGGTCCGCGGTTTCGTGGCCGTAAATCGGCCCTCTTCATAGACGGATCGAATATCTTACCATATTCACATGACTGTCACTCTTGAGGATAAAAAACATTGAGACTTGCCAAATTTCTTAGAGGAATTTATGGAAAACAAACACTTGTTTTCTGCAAATGTAGACATTTCTAGTCTTTGCATTTCTAGAGTTTTAAAAGTAAAGTCCTACATAATAAAAAAAACAGAGAAAAAGGGGGGGAAATGGGAAAAATGATTTTTCTTCACCAAACAGGACTTTTTTTTCAAAGAGCTCCAACGCATGTTGGAGAGACTACTCTTTCGTACTTATTTTTAAATTAATTTATCATAAAATACTTTAAAAAACAGTTTTTGATTTTTTTTCCTTTTTAAAAAAAATTAAGAGGACCTTTGCTCTCGTACTGGGGGATTTTGAGGTAAGCAAAAGAGGCGAGTCAGCGAAATCCCAGGAAAAGACGATTTCGAAGCGAAATCAAAGGCCGCAAAAATATATTGACGTTTAGTTTTGTGTAAATCCCTGCGCAAGGCCGAAGCGGCGCCGTAACGCCACAGCCGCCGCCTGTGATCTCTGACTATAAAAGGAGTCCTCGCATGAGGACGCTCCAGATTTGAAGGCGAAAGAATTTGGACAACAAAAGACGCCAGCGGAAAGAAAGATCTTTGATGTGACAAACTCGGCGAGGAACAAAGAGAAGGTGTTAGGAAGGAGGAGATGAAAGAATGTGAGGTTTCGAGGTTTCGGGCGGAACGAAGACACAAACAGATAAATCGCTGGTGATCGAGCGAGTGGCAGGTGCCCTCTGGTGCCACGCGATAGAACTAACGCATGGCTGCACGTTGCGGGCTGCACTCGTTAGCTTGTTAGCTATATATACATAATATAAACTACCGAGAAAATCTGAGTCTGCATTAGGCGGGATAATAGGGTTATTTTATACTGGATAAATGGTATCAGTTTGAGAATCCCCTCCAGCCGAATCCAGATTCTTCCTCGAAATAAAAGGCATTTTTAGAGTCTGATAGTTAAGCGTGCAGTAAATCTAATTCCGTGTCTGTGAAGGGAAGAGAAGGGAAGGGAATTGATGGAAGTGTGTCGTAATTGAGAAATTTTGTTGGAAGTGCGTTAAGGG
>Ga0058701_10002241_pt1 | contig 14484 bp, 10 predicted proteins | sample AgamicOrMae_FD_97039 | JGI IMG/M metagenome (GOLD analysis project Ga0058701, IMG submission 97039) | Agave microbial communities from Guanajuato, Mexico - Or.Ma.e | ecosystem: Host-associated > Plants > Phyllosphere > Phylloplane/Leaf | place: Guanajuato, Mexico | collected 2012-06-04 | reverse complement strand
AGCGGAGCGATAGCAGAGCGAGGCACAAGGCACTATATTTAAACTTGGTATACCGCAAGAGGCTTGCTTATGATACAGGTTGGACTAGGTTGGATGCCTTTTGCCTCGTTCCGCTATCTCTCCGCTCGGCTTGACGACGGAGGGTAGCACCAAACTTAAACCAAAAGGTTGAAAATGCTACCTTAAAAAATTACAGTGTAGGTACATTTGACATTCGCGCTTAAGAGAAACACATTCCTTTGAAGTTTAGACTGATAAAAGGTGTGAAAAAAAATTGTAGCGGTGGCAGTTCAGTGTATTGGTATTGGTCAGGAAGAGAGAACTTTATCGTTTCCCAAATATTAATTATCGGTCGAGCTGAACTCCATTAGGATTTTTATAAAATGTTTTGGTGACAACTTACAAATTACGAAGCTGACAACCATGATGCCGCCTGTAGCGGTAGCAAGTAGAAATCTCAGTAGAAGGAAAACCGAAAACCAGGGTACAACAGCAGTGGCCAAACCCGTGAGACTTTGCAACACTATCGATGCCATTAAGGGTTTCTTCCGTCCGAACCTGAAAATTAAATGATTGCGTAAGGTTCTTCCAAAGTCTAGCGGGGACCGGTACTGATTGTGAGCGTAAGTAAACTTGGTGAAATGAAGACAACTTTTACCTGTCTGCTGCTGCGCCAAAAACAACATTACCAACAAGCACTCCGAGCATGAATACCATCTGAGCTAAATTAGCCAGCTGGTGGCGGTCACCGACCAAGTTCCACTAAAAACAAAAACAAAAAACGATGTTTAGACTATGAAATATTTCAAGTTACACATAATAAAATTTATTTTTACCTCAGTGACTATCGTTTCCGAGAAAGTCGAACGATCGAAGCTGTAAGAAGTACATGGGATCGATGAGTTTTCCTGAAATAAAAAGTAAAATATTATAAATATCATTTGTTTACCTTCTTTACGGACAGGAAAGTACGGTTCTTACCGTTTGATTGAGTGGCGAACTACAGGTATGATTCGTCGGTGGAGCAAGGAAAAGAATAATAAGTTGAAACCAGGCTATGGGCAGTTTTAGCAGAGACATATAAAATGAGAGTCGCGCTTGCCACTGACCCCATGGACCAATAGCAGCCTCCAGAACATCGTCAGGTAGTTCGAAGCCCTCATCTTTGATCTCTTCTTTTTGTTTTTCACCCATTGGTTTATCTCTAAAAACCTGAAATCGGGAAAACAAGCAAAACCTTTGTAGGTCACGTGACTGAAAATAGGCTAAGGGCGGCCTCACTGAAAATTTGAAAATTTCCCGCCTCTTGTGTTGCACGTCGGAGTAGTGAGCGGATAGGTGCAAGACACGTGACAATACTTACAAGAGCTAAACCTGTCAACCTGCGAAATTTAAGATGTATACTTAAAAAATGCATTTCGATGTCTTTTCCGGAGGGTGAAACTACAGAATCAGAAGCTTCTGTATTTAGAAACTACAGTAGATCAGTAAAACTAGACTGGAAACTGTAGGTCGGAGCGAGTGCGTCCCGAGTTAAGACTAAGTGCTTATAGGGAAAAACCAGTATTTTTTTATTTTTTTCAAGAACTATAGTCTCGGATTTCGACTGTACACACATGAGACAAGGACACTCTGTTTAATATTGTAACTTTTTCCCTGAGAAAGTGTATGTTTACGTTGGCACCATTGGAACGAAAGTCTTCCACAGTCAGCCTCTGTGACTGTGACGTAACTTCTGACGTTTTTTAAAACAGCCCGGCTCGTCATCCGACAGCAGCAACCCAAAATAAAAAAAAACAAAAAACAAAATACTAACGCATGATTCCGGACTCCGAACTTAAAACTCCAAAACTATCTCGATACCGGTAAGTCTAACTTAAACGGGCGAAAAAAACAACTGCTACAAAAGATACAGGATACATAAGAAATTGAGTCTCCGTGTATTACCGCAACAATGCCGTCTCCCTATGGGAACAGCCAACTTAAGCATGGTCAGTTCTACTCGCACGCCTATGTTACTAGAGAGACTTGAACGCACGGAAACCAACATAATGCATTTTAAATGGCAGGTGACTAAAACGCACGAAAACCAACCTAGCACACTTTAAATGGGGCAGCGTGTGAATAGCGAGGTTTATAGTCACTTCGTTTTAAATTTGGAGCGCATCATGATAAGTGAAAAAAAAGAAGAATGTTTTCGGTTTTTCTTAACTTGATATTTAGTTATTTTCAAAAAATCAAAATGGTATATTAAAAATAATAATAAAAATATTTTTTAAAAGAAACTTTAAAATGCTCAAATCATAAGAATACCAAATACTTTGGCGTTAAACGTTTCAAGAAACTGTGCCACCTTTTAAGACTTTAAAAGGAACCGAAACTGTATAGTAGAACATACAGATATTATTTTATGTAGCGTATACAAACAACCTTGTCAAGGCCGCGGTCATTTTTGATTAGAATTCAGCACGAGCTTGATAAACTTTCTCACTAACCCAGTTTGTTTCGACGTCCGAGGGTTCGCTTAAAGATCCATGTTATCAAAGGTACCCGCATTGCACAATTATTCATAATGACAGTAATTACCGTGTACCACTAACGTTAAGATTTATATTTAATGTTGCACCTTGAGACCACCCGTCATCTTGGGTGAATGAAACTAAGCAGAGAAGCATTAACGGTACATTTGCTGTGAAAACTATTTTATAGAACTTGACTCGCTACTCGTCGTTCAGCATGCTTATCATTACTTGCTGTCAGAAATATGTATCTCATAACTTGGGTAACGGTAATGAACAGGACAGTCATATGATTTGACATTCATATGATACCCTTATTAAGTTTGGGCGAAACCGAAAACAAAAGATTTTCCCCCGAAACGCGCAATATTTCCAAATATTGATACCCAAAATTCACCCATGATACTACAGTATCAAAAATCGCATGTCACTATTTTTCATGCGAAATCGTAAGGAGTTTGACAAGTGCGTTTGATCTCGACTGTACAGATCAGAACTGTGCTGATGTGAATACCGGCACCACAATTTTCAAGTCTGCTCGCAACTTTTACAATAGAAAACTTTTAGGTGGAGAATGGATTTACCCACGGAGAAATACCTTCTCCGTGATTTACCGTTTGCATTCACATTCAATGACTGAAATTGGGTCCCATGTAATATTTCCTGGGCGAACTGCACAGATTTCCGTATCATGTAAAAAACTAAATCTGGAAGAAAATCTGCTTTCAAAAATGGTATTCGCACGCCTTCTTGTGAATACCTTTGAATCATAGCCATGAGTCGTCAGTGAAAGATACAATGTTGCCAGATTTCGCAATTTTGTCAGGTAAGTCGGGTTGCTCGCGAACGGAGAACATTTGAACATGGGGTTAATCACTTGGTTGTCTTCTACTGTTAAAAATTTTGCCGCGTTTAGATGACGGAATCGCGAAATCTGGCGCAGGTTGTGACTCCTTTTTTTAACAACAGAGCATCAGTAGGCTACGTCCTTTTCCAAAGCAACTCTGGAGATAAGTCACGCCGCGCCGTCTGTTAGCTCAAGCCCCGTTGTTACAGTGCTGGTCCATGCCGGAAACGGATCTCTATGAACCAAGCAGAGTGACGTCTGCGGCTCCATTTAGGACTCCACATTATCTTAATACATTGTTGTTGACGATGACTGACAAGTTTTGCCGTCACCAAATAGAGCTATTTAGCTCTTTTGCCGTAACCTAGGCGCAGGAGCGATTTCACGTCGATTTCATGTATATAGAACGTTCAGATCTGATCAGTATCGTCGAAGAGACGAAGCAAACATTCATGCATATCAACTCGCGCGACACTATTAAGCCCTGAAGGCGAGCTTATTTTAATTAAACACAACTCCTTTAAGACTGAGAGCACACTTCGCGTTGCGATGAGAGAGAAAACCCCATATTTTTAGGTTTCGATGATTGCTAAACCTTAAAGGAAATAAATCAAGAAAGCGAGTAAATCATAAAAGCGAACTTTTTTTGGGCAGTAATTACTGATATGAAGCTAATACAGGCCCTACGCGACTATGAACTCTGCGGTTATATGTTCTTTGAGACTTCTGTATGAGCAACAAGATCTCCCTCCCATTAACGTTTGAGACATTTTTTTAGGTAACACGGCTTAAGTAATAATGCTGTCAAAATAATACAGTACCGGTACCCAAAGAGGTAAATCAAGCTGCAACAAAAAATATCAACCAAAAGTGGTTGAAAATGGGCATTGGCTAACCAGACTGCAGCCCATATTCACCATTGATTTATGGTGTCTAAACGTAAAAGCACTTCCTTCCATACTTCAATAAACGAATCTGGATAGAATATCTTTTTTAGGGTTTTAAAAGTCTAAATCCAAACAATTGAGGTTAAGTTAGGTTAGGTAGTTTCCCCTAGAGGAATGTTTCTACTAGTTACCTGCTGAGAGGTGTTCAGTGTTCACTTACGCCGTAACCTCGCTCTACATCCCAAAGAGCACAAGAATATGTCCACTTCAGTGCGCAAACAAATTTACCTTGAATATACTTTTAAGTGCCCGATACAGAGACACTGTTTGCCGGTGAAGGTGGCCAGACACTACACAGTACACACACACAAACACACACCCGGAACCGGCACCCAGTGAAAAGCAACGCACGGTTTAGTTACGCGGTGGAGAGCAGGTGGTGAGGCACCGCAGGTCCTCTATGGAGTCCCGTTGGGAGTTGGTGTCCAAAGCGAACTGGAAGTTTTAAAAGGCTTACCGAAAGGAAGAGATTGAGGAGGGGGGGAGGCGTTTGGGAGGGGCGGAGAGGGCAAAGAAAGGAGAGTGATGTATGAAATATTTCGAGGCTAACAAGCTGGCTGCATCCAAGATCAAATCGTAACATAATCAACGTCTGCCCATCAAATCATTGAATGAAAACTCCTTTTTGTCTTAACAGCTTTTCGCAAATACGCAGGCAGGCCTTTCAGAAAGTTGTATTAAGCGCATTTTGACATTATTTTAAAAGTAACTTATAAATTTGGTACAACGTATTCCTTTTTGCTTTGCTTCATTTATTTAATGATCATTTGAAATTATTCTTGATCAAACGAACGTTTTCGAAAATAAAAGCTGCTTGGCCGCAGTGACAAAGTCTCTTAGATTCGGTTATTACCGGTAGGTGAAAACATGCCGGGCAATGAGTTTTCGGTGGGAATTTTTAGCGGGAATTTTCGGCGGGAACCGCGACTGCCTCCATAAAAGAGCAAAAAATGTCCCATACTTATTATTGTTCGTCTGGGGCGAGGAACCTCAAAATCACTTGTTAACTTCGGCAAACTCGACTGTTCGAGGGGAGCCATCTCCTTGGTCAGAAGAAGGATCTATGACAACCCGTTTTTTTAGGTACTGGAACCGGTATTTACCGAAAGCCCCTTTCCCTACAATTTTTGTTTCTGATAGCGAGCACACGGTACGATTTTCGAAACTTATCAGACTATTTTCGTGTCATCCACTGACCTAAAAATTAAATGCACTGACCTATAATCAAAAAAGTTCTATTTGCGATGCGGCGTTCCGATAAAAGAGAGTTACGTCGAACGCAGCTGGGCCCATCATGATAAGAAATAAAACTAAATTAATAAAAGCCTTCATAAATCAATAGGTTCGTGTTAATCCATTCTTCGGAATTATGTTTGCTTTTTTTAAGTGGGGCGGGAGGAAAAAAATATTTGATGGTATATTCTCACTTAATATATGTTCAATAAAAGTACAGTTATCCTGAAGAAACTGTTATTCCTTGTAGTCAAGCTTTACAACTTCGACGAATTTTAGGTAAGGTAACTCAGATTTTAAACCAATTTAAAAAATAGCTAATTAAATAAATGTTGTAACTATTGGCGTTGAAAATACATCCCATTTTTTCGTTTCTAAAGCACTTTTTGAGGGGTCGAGAGTCGAGAAGCAGTTACTTTTTCATCCAGTCCAATAAAAAAAAACGATTTATAAAAGCGTGATATGAAGTCGTTTTGAACGGTCAATGGACTACCGAAGAAAATTTTCGCAGAGGAGGGGAGCGAGCCAGAGTTGGAGCGACTCCGCGCCGCGCGTTCCGCGTTTATTACAGAAGTGGCGTAATCGCCACACTGGAGAAAGTAGGTAAGAGCGCGAGTGTCCCATCTTTCCCCTTCCCTGCCCCTCTCTTCCGTGGCTACAGCATTCGACGCCGGTTAGCGTTGACCTTGAGAAGTAAAACACCATTCGACTGACTGTGAGAGATTCCGTCCCGCGGGGTCGGTCCAGTTTTACTGGCATCAATATTAACAGAATAATGTATCAAACGGTGCATCTGGAGACAATATTTTATTCAAAATAAAGAAGAGCGGCGCCATTTCTTTCCCTACACTGTATTGAGTTTTTGTTCGGTAACAACATGGCAATGTCAGGCTAGAGTGCGGGTTGCATACCTACACAGATGGTGATTTTCCAGATAACGTCGTGGGCTGTCTGAGTTTACCAATACGCGCAAAATCTTTCTGAATCTTTAGAAATATACCCTAACCCGTCAAAAATATTATGATGTTTAGGTAATTCAATGTTTAAATGCTGACTTCTCTCCGTTTGAAGCATCGCTATGCTTGAAAGGCGCATTGAAAAAGTCGCTCCGCGTATGCTCATCGGATAGAACCTCTAAATCTCTAGAAAATCTCTAAAATGCTCCACCGAAAGACCCCCCCCCCTTATTTTTATCCTCGATCCTAAACCGGTCTAGTCCTAGACGACTCACAATGAGACCCAAATTTGGAACGCCAGTGCACGCAGGGCATCGATTTTTTAGGATTCGGTAAAAATCTTCTTCACAAAAATATCGTTAGTATGAGAGTATTACGTATGTTTTTCGTGGGTATACCATTACGGGCTGAAAAAAAGAGTGGGTCCGTTGTACCAGTACGATGCAAATGCTTCTGACTTGAAGTTTGCTAGTCAAGATGGCTTTCCGGCGACATGCTGAGATGACTAATGAAGAATATGACGGGCTGAAAAGATTGCCGAGTCAAAACTAATTTGTTCACCTGGTTGGAAAATAGGTCTCCAAGGGCATCAACAAATAAGTCTCCACTCCACCAAGTCGTGTCAAGGAGTCAATTTACTCGTATGTGTGTCCGTCATCGTAGAGGACTACACATGTTTTATTCCTCCATGGTCACACCGTCTAAGTCATTAACCGCCTGGTTAAAGCCCCATTTTTTAACATTTTTTTAACTCCATTGAAGAGGCCCCATGAACCTCCTTCTCCCCTCGCTTCGCTATTGGTACAAAAACAGATTTCTTAAAATTCTTAATATTCGGTTCATAGATGCTAATAATAGTAGTAACATGTTATGAAGAAAGAGTCAAGATAGAGAACCAACAGCCTCTTACCTCATAGATCGTCTATGAATGGGTGAAACATACAGCCCCCCCAGCTCGTTGATAAGGTACGCATCATGCAAGCAAGAGAGTAGTGCGTACTACTCTCATGATGCAAGCCTCCACTAAATAGCCTCCACCAATCAAGGACAGTGAGTAACGTCAGACGTTGACGACTCTCTACCTTGAGTCTCTCTAATTTTAGGGCTTTGGCTAAAAACTTTGAAAATACGAGAATTGGCATTGTGATCGAACGACGTTTTTGATTTATTAAAATTAAGTTCTTTCACATGCAAAGCTTAGAATCATGGACTTCTCGATGTTAAAATAAGATCATCGGTTTCTTGATTATACGAGGTTAGGAAATGAAGGAGTCACAAAGAGTTCCGAATTCTATCTTTTTTTTTTATTCTAGAACTATGGCACAATTCTTATTTCCACTGTCTACTCAGAACACTGTGAATCATTGCGTCCTACAAACGTGGACATTTAAGACACTGGTCCCACGATGAAACCGTGTGGAGCTAATGGTTGGTGTTTGCCAATTAATTTTATTCAAAAATAACATTTGTCCCTCGTATCTTACAGGACTTAACTCTAACAGTGATAATTTAAAAAATATCTTCAATGATCTTCGGGCGCATGCAACGCGATCTTTATTCCGAGCTTAACACAACTCCAAAACGACCTCAACAATTCCTCTCTAAATATTTTTAACATGTGAGCAACAGCACTACAAAAGTAACCTGAGTCCAAGCATTGCGAACGTTCGACTCCAAAAAACTGACGCGTAACATGTGTGCATATTGATATCAGGGCACATGTGCCTACTTAATTAATTCTGTGTTTAAAATAACAAGTAAAAAACTCATACAAAATCTGTAAAATAAAACGTCAAACACCTTAGCTTCCGGTATGATAACACAAGAATTACAACTTTCGTAATTGAAATGTCGGCGAATATTCACACATGTACATGAGTACATCGAGATAACCTTCTTCTTACCTTTTCTTGTGTTGGTAATACTAAAATTTAAGAACACGTTATGAAAACCGTCATTCACCCTCGAGAAAGGCGGGTTTCCAATACAGATTCAAAGTGGCGGGCGAATTACACGAAAGCCGCGCAGTACACACACAGTTCAAGTTTCGAACGGGACTACCAGAGTGAAAATACAGTACAGTCAGATATTTTTAGCAACCAGACGAATGGAATGAACTTTTAAACGTATGGAATGGATAAACTGCAGTCTAGATTCATAGAAAAAGTATTTTTTTAAAAAGTAAATCCGATAACGTTCACGGTTTAAACCACAGTTGAGATAGCGTCTTACAGCAATCACATCGCACTATATCAAATTAGGAAATGGTGATAGAACCACAGTGCATTTGCTCAAAACATAACCTGTCGCTACAAAATTACAAGATAAAAAGTATGAATAGCAGACACGTTTGTACGAGAGGTTTTCTTTCGTAACCTCATGTGTCTTGTTTAGTATTATGCAAATACGTACGTAAATATTGATAAATCTATATACTTTGTATTTTACAAAAATAATATCGATCAAGCAGATCCGTAACTTCCCCAGAAGAAAAGAAGATTGAAACTGTCTGAAAAAGAACTACAGCTCAAAAGAGCAAAGTAGTCTTGTGATAAATCTTCAAGCTTGCCCATAATTAGCAAGTAATCCTTGCTGATAAAATGGTGCGCAGCAGCTCTTATTCTAAAGGCCTTCTTTGATAGATGGAAAGTAAGGCTTCACTATGTAAGGTAGACTGTACTCATCGAAAGATAAAATATTTTTTTTTCTATATAATGCAGCTTTCACCGGGCAAGTTTGTATCAAAATTATAGAAATATTTTTCCGTGTGACCACTGGAGTCGACACTGTGCTACTGTGAAAATTTCAAATATAACCGGGATTCAATTATATGGAATTTTCCCCCTCTTGTGTTCTACTCTGCTGTCATTATTCATTATGATGATAAACAACGATTGCGTGACGCAAGATTACATAGACATTATTTAGGTAGTGTCAGGTGCCTCCTGCATCGCGTCATGGTCCCTCCGCTCGTCTGTCTCTAAGCCTGATGCCGCTTACTTTCCGGACTTCGAAAGGTAAGCGGCATAAGGCTTGCTGACCGTTAGCGTAAACCTACGTTAAGGTGACGTGCCACGTGCCTCACTCCGCTGGTGCTCCGCTCAGCTTTTCAACGCAAGATGAGACAAAATGGGCGGAAAATTCGACCTTTCGACTCTACAATGTACGGTAAAATAATATGGCAAAACCTGTCCATGACGACTGCGGATGTTAAGGTAGTAGACTCGGCCTTGGTCGAGTGATCAGAATCGCTTAATATCTATGGCATGCTCTTCAGGATACGCCGAATCCATTTCTTACAAGGAAATTCACTGTCACCCTGTTCAATTTTGAAATAAACAAGATTAAATTATTCTTATGGAAATTGTTCTTATGGAAAAACGCACATTCCTGCTTTTGTTTATGAGATTTTTTTTTGGTTTACGCTATGTTTGAATGATTAGAAATTCTTCGAAACAAAACCTAAGCTCTTTTCAAGGTCGAAAACAGATTGAAAAAATTGAGTGTTGATGTCACTGACCAAATAACAAGAACTAGCTTTAAAAAGCTTGTATTAGCTATATTCATGCAAAATTTGCTTTATGCGTGTTTCTGGAGCTCGTGAACTCGTCCGCACGCACGATAGGATAGATTTTTAAGGCTCAAAATGATGATATGGACCCTTCGTAACACACACAAAAAATTTCAAGGGTTATGAAGCACCTTTTTGACTGATTTTTTTTACTCGTCCCGCATATCAGGCCGGTCGCGAGTGTACTACCTAAATCAAACAAAAAAAGAAGGCTTTCGAGAAATTCAACATATTTTCACGGCACTTCGTAAAGAGACGATAGGATTCATTAAAAAGTTCTTTTAAACAACGAAATATACTCTCTTCATTAGGATAGGTGCCACACACGAGGTACACTCGTGTGAAAAATGGCAGCCCCTTCTAAGACTCTTCTCCTCTACCATATTTCACCGCTATACTCGGTACAAAAAATATGTTTCGATTTGTGCGCACTGTTCGGACAGGACACCTATCGGTACAGAGATCAAAGACAATTTTAAACAGAACCTTGTCAAGAGTTTCAATCCACCAACAACGCCACAAGGAAACTGATCAGCGGCCAACATCCTACAATGACAATCTAAACCTTTTTTTTTCTGAATTCGCACGAAATGAAATATCTAAAAAAGACAAACATCAGGATGAAAAAGTTTCCACCGCATTTGACAATTTATGAAGATAACTCATACGATGCAAAGCTACCATGAGCGAGAAACATTACAAAGGAATTCGATGACTCATTTCTAAAAACACATGTCCATTTTTTTAGCAAAATATATGAATTCTAAAATCGTCCTATAACAAGAGAATTCACATTCGGATTACGAAACATAATTATCGCGAAGCTAAGGTGGACTCAGGTTGTCGTCAAAAAATCCATCGTAAATTTCTCCCCGAAACAGAACACCAGTGAAACAGTAAATATCGCCACTCACTCAATCTGTGCTTCTTTTTTTTCTCATGTTGATGATAAAGACCAGATTCTCTGATCAATTACTCAAGATACGACCAAAACAACACAAACACTCAGACCATGCGAACAATTTTTGTACTCGACGTAAAAATTAATTCTATTGCTTGACTTTATCACTTTCCTTCTTATGCTGTCATTCACCGTAGTGCTCATGTATGTTTACTCTTGCAGTAAACGTTTAACAGACTTCAGGCGTCCGTTCTCTGCATAACAAACGCACTGTAACATTCCAGAGCGATTCGAAACAAGCGTCTAGTATTCCGAACCCATTAACTGGAATCGGACGGGTTGAGGCAAGCGAAATTGCTGGTGCTAAAAACTCAGTACGAACTAAATCACAGATTTGCCGTCAGAGAAAAACAAAGTTGACCAATTTTCGATGTTGTAATGGTGCGATCGCTGATTAAATGCGATCATATCAGCATAAAATAGTCAATGGTATCATGATTTCACTGGTTTGGGTACGACTACCAACTTATAGACCTGTAAAACGAACAATCTGTTTCCGACTTAAAGGAAAAGAACGGTTCTCGATACATAACCTTAAAAAAAACACAACGCACTTACTGAGGGTGTTGTGATAAGATAACTTAGGGAAGGCGGAGGGTGGCGGCAGACCGAAGAAACGGTTGCGCGCCGCCTAATCTCAGGACAGTTCGCCGATCGGAGCGTTCTGAAGCCACAAGTCATGGATGAAAGTGTACAGGTCGTCGCTCACCGCCACCTGCAAAATTCAGGAACATTTCAGAAAACCTTTCCTCCGCATTCGATGAAACAAACCATTTCCTTCTTCCAGCCGTTATAAAATGTTGGAAGGATGAGATTTAGGGTGTGGTGTATCATACATAAGAGTATGTTTCGTGATACAGGCGATTTTTTTTCGGTTATTTAGTTACCAAAAAACTTTTAATGAGGACTCTTTCAGTGAAGTCACTCTCTTTAGAAAAGTGTTCCTGTTTAGGGAGGGTTTCACTACTACACCAGAACTAAGGGTTTTTATGAGTTGCGGGACTCAATATCATGGTTCTGCATGCTACGACTCAAATTTATCAGTCTACGCAAAGATTTTTACCCTTGATACACGTCAATACTCCATAGTTATGGGTTGCTCGACAATTTACTAATTTAAAAGGAGCCCCTCGCCACAGTACCGGTAACGATTACAATCACATCTTAGCTCTGTTCCGGAGAAAAAAAAAGTTCTGGACTTACCTTGTACGGGGTTGGATTCAAATTCCGCTTATGATCTGGCCTTAAGGTCTGAAGAGATGACTGAACCCTTTGCCTTACTTCTTCTAATGTTGGGAGGCGGCAAGCGATTTTCCCTTTCGTCCAATAAACCTGCAAGAAAGAAAAACAGTCATTCTTCGTATGTTCTTTAATCTTCGCGGGCATTAGAGGTCAACTTAACCTCATTCATCAGAAAAGCTAGTTTCGGTAGATTCTAGATCACTAACAAAGTATTGTACAGACTCGCTAATGGCAAATGAGTTGCGTAAAGGTGCAGTAATACCGCTTTTAAAACAAGTGAAGCAATGTTTAGGACTAACCTTATATAGCGCCTCCACTCGAGCAGGAATCACATAGGCGCGTTTTGATTCTTCAAATGGATGTCTGCATAAGATTCGGTTCCCCACCATGGGCGGATCCTCGATTGATCGCTGCAAAATATCGATCAAGGCGTGACCTGAAAAATACGACAGGACATCAGTATTTTTCCGCGATACCAAAGCGAGTTACACTTCCGGTTTACGACTTACCTTGGCCTCCAAAAAGTCGATACGCGTTTTTACGTCCTGGCATCGTTACTTTTGAAACTTCCTGACTTAGCTTTATCCTCGGCCGTTCATTGATTTCGACCATTTTGTACACACATCCCAACGCGGGTTGCCTTTGACATGTAACTGAAACCACAACAAATCCAGTCATTTCAAACTTCTTGCATCCAAACAAGAAAGTTCTTCTCTGGAGAGGAACGGATAACCCTCGGGGACTGTTTCCGAACGTAGCCCTGAGGCGACCGATGCATGAAAGCACTTATAGGGAACATAGGAAGTTCTTTTGTACAGCACTTAACCCGGGTGCGAATACAGTAGTAATCTCTTCGTGGGAAAGTTAAAAAATCTTATGAGCATGGGATAAAATACGTTTTAATGTCACGAGAGAACTTAAAAAGACGGCACTCACCGAGGTGAGTACCAATACCAAAGGAGTCTATTTTATGGCCTTGGTCGTTGAGGCTCAAAATGGTTTCTTCGTTGATATCATTGGACGCAACGATTGTCATCTTCGCGAACCAAGGCAAATCGTAGGTCTCGGCGATGAGTTGGAACGTTTCCCGCGCTCTGTTTGAGAGGTAGGCCAAGTCGCCGCTGTCGATGCGAATCCCGATCGCTCTGTACCCGAGCTTATTCAGCGCCATTGCAACGGCACAGAAGTTCAGAAGACCACTCCTACGGAAATAAAAACAAAAGGCAATCAGGGACACAGATTCGAGACGAAAAATCGCAAGACAGCAACATTTCCCCCCATTTTTCGTGATTTTTAAGGTATCTGAGTTAGAAGGGTTAAAACGAGGTTTAATCTTATTTTATCCATTAGAAAAAAAGACGCCTAAACAGAAATGAAACTTAGTCGAATGGAAATATTTAACCCACTACCGCCCAGCGATGCCTTTCGGAAACAGAAATATTTTAGAGGATCTTTTCAGTTCAGTATTGTCACAATTCAAAAAATATCACCCCTCTGAAAACATGAACTTTAATCAATCAGGCATTTTCAAAGTTTAAAATTTCGCATTTTCATGGGAAAAAAATCCCTCCAATTTCTCAAAAGCTAAATTTCGCTCCAAATACTTTAGGCTGTTGGTGGTTGAGTTACATCGTGAAAAAGTGATTTGATAAATATACAAAAGAGGGGTTAAGATGGAGTCATTTGACCCTCAACAGAAACCGTATCGTTTTCTAGATAATTTTTTTTGGAAGTGTCTATTGACCCGACTGCGCCGTATAAAATGTATTAGGTTGGGTTCCGTGCGTTCAGGTCACCTACCATTAACAAGACATTCCGTATTCTCCCGTCTATAGTACGCACTTTTTTGTCTCTATTTTGGTCCCAAAAACCCGGATGCGTACCATATTCGGGTGCGTCCTATCCAAGGGTAGTTTCTGCTGTTTTGGTGAAAAGGGTGAATTCACAAGGGAGCTTACTATACATGGGTAGTTCAGCCTTTTTTTTGAGGGGGGGAGTCAAATTGATAAGATCGGTTTTCAAAATACACATTAGTATTTTTGTCGCTAAATCCTAGGATAAGATTTGGCGACATGATCTTGAATCAACTGGCATAAATTTCGCTTCTTATAACAAACTCTCTGTACGCACACGAACTCCGTACATAACACAACCTGAACGCAACAACATACGATAAAAACAACCGCGGACCGGCCTTTGCACTTCGTT
>Ga0058701_10002240_pt1 | contig 14486 bp, 14 predicted proteins | sample AgamicOrMae_FD_97039 | JGI IMG/M metagenome (GOLD analysis project Ga0058701, IMG submission 97039) | Agave microbial communities from Guanajuato, Mexico - Or.Ma.e | ecosystem: Host-associated > Plants > Phyllosphere > Phylloplane/Leaf | place: Guanajuato, Mexico | collected 2012-06-04 | reverse complement strand
TTTTCCCCCCACCCCCCCCCCCCCCCGATATTCACATGACCTCGTTTCTCTCCGGATCTGGGCTTATCACATGGGTGTCCTGGGTCGGCCGGGAGGGGGGTCCTGACCCCCCTTTCGGACCCCCGTGGCTACGCCACTGGCTATTATAGGAGAAAGTGCGCAGTCGGCAGACTTTGTACAATCGTCACGAGACGAGATGGGAAGGGAGAGGTTAGGTCAGCTGGTTAAAGTTGAATTGATAAAGACGTGCCTTTGCTATATAATGAGATCTTGTAATGCTGCTGGGCCAGTAATAAGTCAGTGTTTTTCTTCCATCCGCCAGTCAAAGCCACAATCATGCCTGATCAGGTTCGTAATTTATTATTTAAGAAAAAGAAAGCTCTTTGGAGATATCGGTATTATACCAGTACTTCCTGTACTGGCACATTCTTAAAAAAGGAAGAAAATAAAAAAAAACGAAAACATATAAGTCCTAATATTTTTTAAATCCGGTATAAGAAAACTGCGGTGCTCATCGAAATTCCATAATATTCCGAACTCAATCTCTTTTCGGGAAAAAAATCTCGTTTTTGGGTTCTCATGCGACCTACCAATTCCCGACTATAAATATTGGGGATGATCCGGGAATGAGTGCGTGGGCAATTCAGGTATCACGGGCGCTAATGGTAAAGATATCAAAATATCTCATAAAAGCAAAGCTATACTAACAATAATTTTTGTATCCAGTCTGTATTTGTTCGATCTCTTCTCGATGCCACACCCGGTTAGCCATGTGATTCAGACTGCGCGGAAACGGTTTTTATTCTTGTATCGCTTCACTAAAACAAATATTTTTTTTTAAATCATAGTATATCGAAAAAATTTATTAGCAGCAAAGTTATGGGCCATAAAATTTCTTTTGGATGGATTCCCTCCTCTTCGGTAGCTCGTTAACAAACGAGCGAAACACTGAACCCTCTTAATTACTAGGCTGCGTTAGAGAATTCGCAAATTCTGCTTGAGTTAGCTAATTATGTAGCTTCAACGCGGCTGCATGGTTACGAGGGTTCAATTTGTCTTTTTTTTTAAATACCCAAGGTACGCAAAAACAACCCTCGGAGGAACTGAGGAGGAACTGAGGAGGAACTGATACGCGGATATCCGCACGGGCACGGATGTTAAACGGACAGTTCGACCCGTTTTTTTTTCGTTTTTTTTCCTCCAAGATAAACGAAAATTTCCATAAGAAATGGTTTGGGAGATACATTATGGAAATACGTAGATATGTTCACTACTCCACCTGTTGGTTATTATGCATTCATATGCCCAGAAAAATGTGTGCTAGTCCCACTTAAAAAACACTGCGCTAGGACTGCCTACACGCAACGTGGATGTAATATTTGTCCTGCTCTAGATTTCTATTATTTTTTTAGTAGGTGTTGCTATCGACCCGAAATGCATAAGTATAGGAAGACTTGAACGCACTTAACCAACCTAATGCATTTTAAAGGGGGGGTGACTTGAACGCACAGAAACCAGCCTAGCATTTTAAATAGGAGGTGACTTGAGCAAGGGGAAACCAACCTAATACATTTCAAATGGGGCAGCGTGTGAATAGTCACTTCGTTTTTTTTATTTTTCGTGGCTGACGGATTTTCTACAAAATAACTTATATCCAGATACTTGGGTGGAAATTACCGACTGATTTTCTACCCTCACGCTATATAGGCTTTTTAGGGTATCGTCGCTCCGAAAAAGGCATAAGATAAACCTGTGTTTAATTTGGGTGATTGTTAAACAGGAGGGGATCACTAAAATCCAGGAGCCTTTCCTTGAGCCATCGGAGCTCCTCCGGCCAGAACTTGCTTTCGCCACCAAGCCCATTGCAGCCTTCCGAGACTACTCCATCAACCCGCAAGACAAGATCAAGGAACGAGTGCGCAAGTTTTACTACGATCAGCACACCAACATGACAGTTGATTTCGTTAAAAGTAAGTGCGGGCCATAAATCTAGAGAATCTAGAGCTTTTTTAAACTTTTTCATTCAGGCAAAAAAAGAGCAAAATATTTTTTTTAAAAAAGCGGATATTTCGCACCCCCCCCAAAAAAAAAGCGGATAACCGCAAATTTTTTGCGGCTCATTTAAAACTGTCCAACGATCGATGAAATAAATTTAGGTTTAGTTACAAAAAGGCAATCCACAGAAATTTCGCGGTTATCGCGATTTTGTATGAGCGGTGCGAAATTTCCGCACTTATTTTTATTTTGGTCCGCTCTATTCGTAGGTACGCTTATTTTATTACAAGCGAGACTTGAGGGCACGCGCGGTCACCAACCTAATGCATTTTAAATGAGAGGTGACTTGAACGATAGGAAACCAACCTAATACGGGGCAGCGGGTGAATACTGTAGCCACTTCGTTTTATTTTTCACCCGGCCAATTTTTTCGTTGCAATGTTTTATTTACAATACAGTAGGCTGACTGGGATTTATATCCCATTGATACAACGATGCTGAGTGAGATATCTTGTGATACAGAGCAGCAAGAGAAGTGGTGCCGGTTCGATCACTTCAAGGGCACCGTTATGGAAATCTTAGAAAAGCTCTCCTCCATGCTGGACCAGAGTGATCCGGACGTGGATGTTCCCAATATTGTCCACGCCTTCCAGACCGCCGAGGGTATCCGCAAGGAACACCCCGACAAAGGCTGGTTCCAATTAGCGGGGTTAATTCACGACATGGGCAAGGTAAGCCCCCAGGCACATTGAAATCTAATACTTGACGATCCAATGAGTCCGCAAATCGGTCGTCGATTTGACGTCTATTTTGCATCTATATACACGGATAATAGACATCTATTAGATGTCTAGTCCATAGACTTCAGAAGAACCTACCAATCGTAGATTTGTATAGATGTCTATTAGCAGCCAACAGATAATGTCTAGAAGTTTAATGGAATTTCAGGTCCGAAATTCCGCAACTGATTTCTACGTAGCGGATCCGCTAAAAATCTTACCGGATCCGCTTAAATTCTTACCGGATTCAGCCACTGAGATGGGCTTGTTAGCGGAATTTTGGAACTGGGAAGGACTGATTTGTGGATACTTTAGCACATCGATATATCGTCTCGTTAGTATTAGACATTAGACGCCTACATGCCATCTGGGATAAAATGCATACATCCAGTAACTAAAAACAATCTTCTGTAAAAAAAAAAAATTAAATGGGAGGAGACGGAAGGGAGCGGAGGAGAGGTGCTATGAGTTATCAGTTCGTAAACTAGGCCCACTGCTGCAGAGCTTCACCCTACTTTTACCTTTCTTTTTTTTTCAGATAATGGCGCTGTTCGGAGAACCCCAATGGGCTGTAACTGGGGACACATTCCCAGTCGGTTGTGAATGGGGTCCTTCAATCGTATACCGTGACACTAGCTTTGAAAACAATCCAGATCGCAACCACCCAGTTTACAGGTTGGTTACAAGAAGTTGTAGAACACTACGGTGCCACTTTGAGTAAACCGATGCGATGTATCTTTCTAACATTGTTCACTTCCTTTACCGCAGCACTAAGTACGGAATATACAAACCGAACTGCGGCATAGAAAATCTGCAAATGATCTGGGGCCACGATGAATATTTATACCGGTTTCTTATCCACAACAAAAGCAAGCTACCCGAAGAAGCTCACTGGATGATTAGGTACGTAAGATCATGGAGCTCCATGGTAAGATCATGAGAGGAATACAAATGTTTGTATTCCTCTCTTGGTAAGATGTTCCCTGAGGACTTAGAGAGGCTTATTCATGTCCAAGCCACTTTTCAACAAAAATAGCGCTTCGGAAGTGAATCTGTTAATATTTTTATACGATCGAAGTGGACCTATATTTTAATACAAAACGTCGTTACATGTTTAAATACTGCTTACGTAGAAGGAGAGTGGGTCACATAAGTCATGCCCCCTGCATCCATGTACCTTATGGAAGCAGGGGTCATGACTTTTGTGGTCTACTATACAAAAACAACAACAAAATCCAGCCACCGCCCCAAAATACCGGTATTTTTAAAAGCTGTTATACAGGGTGTTTCAAGTTTAACAGTAGGGTGAAGCGGGGATTCGTAGACAGCGCAGGGACGATTTTAAGAATATTACAACATAAATGTACTCTTTGGTCCAGACGCATACTACTCGCTTTTCAATACCATTGCAGTGTCCGCCTTTTAAGTTACAGTCGGTTTTAACGATATGTTCATCTCACCTTGTCATATTTATACAACTGTCCCGGCTGTGAGTGGTTCCGGGAATACCACACCCTCAAAGTCATTTAACATCCTGTAGATTTTATTTCATGCGAACTTTTTTTGAAAGGTATCACTCTTTCTACCCATGGCACGCCGGTGGAGACTATATGCACTTCTGCACTGAGAAAGACAAGAAAATCCTTGAGAATGTGTTGGAATTCAAGTAAGTTATGCCAACCAAACAGTACGATCAAAACTCGTCGTCCTTCATCGCGGCTTCTCATCCAGATTATCCCTTCCCCAACTCCTTTCAATTCTTCGAGCTCATTAATTTCGTTCACTTCATTCATTTTTGCATTTTTTTCTACATGTTCACAGTAAATATGACCTCTACACGAAAACAGATGACGATATTCCAGATATTGAAGCTCTGAAGCCGTACTACCAGAAGTTGATCGACCAATATCTGCCAGGCGTCCTCGAATGGTGAAAACAGGGCGATTTCAACTTGGACCACTCTGCTCCAGCCTTTCTTTTTAATCAAATATTTAGAGTTAGCGTTCGGTCTGTTATGTTGCATTTTGAATACTTAATTTAGGTTTAATTTTGAGAAACGAAATAAGATGGCCTTACGCCTAGGTTGAAGTATCCATGCAATGTCCATGGTAATATCCATGCCGAGGAATCCATTCACTTAAAAAGACTTGGATGAACATCCATGGTTTGTGTATGTAGCATAGAGACATGGATATCCATTTGTGTATTTTCAATAAATTGATACCGGTATTTCGGCATGGATATCGCATGGACACTTCAACCCGGGCGCCGTGTCTCCGTCCGCTGTATACGCTTTCGGATACGTAGAATCCGAAAGTATTTTAAGATCATTAGTATCGATGACGTAAAAGTGCAAAAGACTTGTAAGGAGCCGAAATATGCTTAAAAGGGCGAATCATAGAAGAGATCAGATTGTGAGTAATTAAGGACCTATTAAATCCTCTATAACTGTGGGTTGATGAGGAAATAAGAGTGAAATAAACGAGTTCAGCGAGGAAACTATGGTTTTACTTGAAAATAAATGCTGAGTCTCTGAAAAAGGTTTTCATTGACACTTCACAATCAGAGTTAACATTAAAGGACAGTCTCTTAAGTTCACATGCTAGCTTACGATCCTTATACATCAGCGATCTCAAGATCACCCCAACCCTACACAACAGATAAGATATCAAAACCAAATCTTTGAGAAGTGGAGTAGGACCGGCTGTCTTACATCAATCCGGGTTATACTCACAAACACTGCTGCAACATTCATTTACAGCATCACTATAACTTCCCTGCACCTAAGACAGGATCTATACATTGCCCAGGTTCTCACTTTGTTTCTGCAACAGCACGGTAAACATAATCACTGTAAATGCAAGCTTTGTACTGAGAGTAAGACAGACAACTTGACCAGTTGAAACCGGTTCATGGCTTTGAGCTTGTTGAACTACGGGAACAAGGATAGCTGTTGAAGGAGCAGCTAAAACTGAAAACTTGTATACAAAAAAGTTCTTTCTTACCATAAAAGGTAAATCTATCAAAGCACAAAATTTCGAGACAGTAACGAGGATGAAAGTCGAAGGAGATTCAAAGAAAGATATATAAAGTACAGGTCGGGGTGCCAATATGTTCAGCAGCGTCGTCATAAAAAAACGGGAGCGAAAAAAGTAGAAAGATCTACAGGCAAGTAAAAAAGTCCCCCCGCCGCGCCCCCCGAATCAAAAAATAGAAGGTTTACAAACGAACTTTTTACGCCAATGAACGTAGAATTTAACCACAATATACTAGGGACATCAGTACCTAAACCGCATTTTCTACTTTATAATATAAAACATTTATTCTTACAACCACTAAAAGGTTCATTTATTCACATCGCAATGACTATTTTAAATAGTAGTCATCACGGCATAAAACATCTAACACCATTGCATAACATTTTAAGTTCTTACAGTCAAATATTTCTTACTTATATTTTGTTTACTTTCACATTTACAGAAAAAACAATCACACTTTCTCCCGTACGTGACAAACATATAAAAATATGTTAGAGTATATATTTCCGGCCTATAAAAACGATTCATACAAATTACGCATTATTAACAAGGCACCATTACTCCTTAGAAAATGTCTTCTTGCTCTGGCATACGCACAGAGCATTCAAAATAGGCTACGCGATGTTAGAAAACCCACGAATACTGAAACTACTGGTAACCTCGTTGCCGTCCACAACTTGGAGACAATCATCATGTCAGCTGACAGCACACAAGACATAAGTGGAAATCAAGAGTTAAGTGCTCAAGATTGTGACGTAAACAGTTACAGTTTTGACCGTAAAAAATATATGAGTAAATATTAAAGTAATACAGTAAATCATAATCACAACTTATTTGGCTTACAGGAAGCACATTTTGGTCTCGTTATTAATAACAATACATTTGTAAAATAATTTATGCAAAAGAAAAAAAGGCATACCTCTAAATTAACAAAACGGAATGTAGAAAAAAAGCGTCAAGACAACCAAATTGATGAAAATTCGATTGACAAAATAACGTCTTCTCCCGATTCTGAGACGCATCCAAGTAAAGAGACATACGGAAGTCTTAACATGTTCAATGTATGCCCGACAATCAGCCACACCCGGTTATTTCTGATGACAATTAGAAAAAAAAATCGTCCGACTACAACACGAGATTTTGGTTTTCGGAGATCAGTATCAATGTAGAAAAAAAAATAATTAATTGCTAGTACAAAATTTTCTACTCGCAGAATTGAAGAGTTCAAAGAGCGAGTCCTAATTTTAAACAGACCTATCCACATAAGCTTTTGGGTAATAAAAATGGAACTGAGTTGCTGATCGCCAATCAGCAAAGGTTAGTTATATTTTTTTTAAGCCCGACTCCTATCGGAAAAGGGCTTTACAGTGTTTTATTTATTAATTAGGACCGAAATTTTGGAAACAACACGCAACTTCAATAAAATGCGATATTTTTTCCAAAAACGACACTCTTCGGAATAGGTCAATGCCATTCTTACGATTATTATGGTCCCATTTCGTTCCGGCTATGACCACTTCTTTGCTCAAAAATTTTTCTTTTTTTTTTCTTCTTCTCAAAATCTTCCCCGCTCCAACCTGGTAAAAAATCTTTTTTCTTTGCCAAATATCTCAGGACATTCTACACATTTCCAGCAGAAGAAAAAAAATTGCTGAAAACAAATGAAGTTAATCATAACTGGACAAATCAAACCATTGCCTAGTTGATAACGAAAACACTCTTAGACAACTCAGATGCTTACAACTCAAATTGCACCGACAATTATCAAAACTAAGAAATGTTACAAAATTGCGGACAAAAATCACAAAAAACCAGTACGCAGTTAATTCTTGTCTTTTTCCACCTCTTGTGTTCCACCTTGGTTTGAATTTTCATTACATTTTGAGAATTTGCGACCTTCAACCGTATATATTAAGTTAGCAGAGGTTAGGTTAAGTTAGGTCACGGGCCTCGTGCCCCGCTCAGCTATCGTTATGCTCCTATTGGCGACGGGTGAAGAACAGAGGAGTTTAAAAAAAAATATTATCGTTCGGATAAACTGTGTCGACACAATAACTGTTGTACCAAAGACATGTATTACGTCGGTAACGCTTAATTCTTGCCAAAAGAAATGAAATTATCACAGAATATTCCAGCATGGAAATGGTACCCAAGTCATGTTCCGTCGGGACGGTGCACCTCTTCACCTTACCTGCAAAGCTTGATAACCTTCCTAACACGATATTAGCTTCTAATTTCTGGGCCAAAGTTATTTCGCTGGAAAGAGCCTGCACTTTAATAAGGCTCATCAAATTCTAGACAGAAGTGGAGCATGCTTTCACACCTGCACAACTGATTTTTCGAATAGCTACTTGTCGTTTAAAATGATGGTAAATTACACAATAATTGACGACTGAACTACGACAGGAGGAGAAACACGTTTCCTTTAGCTCTAATGCTGGCTGAATATTTACATCATAGCGTAAGCACCGTGAGTTAGACTCTTGAACGAGGCAATTTTTTTTAATTTTTTTTTTTTGCATTTTAGTATTAGCCGAAAAGAGAGCTTTTCAAGTTCCAAAGATAGGTTATCAGTAATAATGAGAAGAAAACCCACTTACTCAGGCTTGAGTTCACAAGCAGGTCAATTTTTTTTCTTAAGGGAAAACCTCACACACGCCATTTTGGAAGTTGATTTTTGGCCTGTTAATGATTTTGTTTACTAAAGTTCATCGGCCGATACTGGATATCGCAGCCATAAAATAAGTAATAGACCAAAAACTGACTTTAAAAATGGCATCTGTTAGGTTACCCCCTGAAGTAAAACTAAATGACCTTCTAAAATTTTCTTACATAAAATGTTAGGTTGCCGAAAGCTTCTACACATGTCAGTCAACGTTTAACACAATGTGTTTACCTTCAACTACAGTTAAATCCTACACGTCAAATTGCGTTACACAGCAGAAAAAATTAGCTGCCTCGTTAATAGAGCAAAAAGGATTCGCATTATTAACCCATAACAGCCCAAAGTATTAGAAGTGAAATTTAGCTTAAGAGAAATTGAAATTTGAAGTGAAATTTCCAGCTTTGGAAAATGCCTAGATAATTAAATTTCAGGTTTCCAGAGGGGTGATATATTTTTTTAATTATGACAATACTGATCTGAAAAGATCCTCTTAAATAAATTTTTCTGTTTCCGAACGGCATCGCTGGGCGGTAGTGGGTTAAGCCGTGTTCTCCACAAAACTTTCCCAATTACTACGTAAGAGAAAAGGAAAAAACTTCCACTTCCGAACGCAGGTTTCAAATGATTGTCTCGACAAGCATTGCAGGTAAGGCCAATTTAATCCTACCTTCGATTAGAAAAGTGAAATAAATAAAGAAAAAAATCAGTCATGATAGCAGAAGAGTGCTAAGAGAAGGAGGGCGTGTCCCCATCCGTCGCATCTGTAGTCTTCTTCAGATTCTGAGGGTAGTCCACAAAGGCTCCCGCTTCTACGGAGTTGCGTAGCACTTTTTTCGTCGTGCTCCCCGTCGGCACGTTATCAACGAACACAGGCTGTTGTTGCAGTCCTGCTGGCCGTCTATTAATTCTTTTGCTATGTGTCACTTCGGGAGTCCAGGCCGGCTGCTGGCGCACATTGTGACGAATGTCCGTCGGCTCCGCGTCGTCGGCCAGCGCTGTGCGCCGCCCGAAGTCCGGGATGGTTTTGTGCAGCTTCTCCAGGGGCTCCGCGCCGGCGAAGGCCCCGCCGGGGTCGTCCGCGTCCGCAGCCCCGGACGACGACTTCTCGTTGGCTTGCGCCATTTTCGCGATGCGAGTTTGAACTATCTTCAAGTGGCGCAGAACGTAGCCTTCCTCGGGGGCGAGTTTGTGAGCGCGCGCCAAGCACGCTTCCGCCTCCGAGAGGTCGCCTCGCTCCACAGACACGACGCACAGGTTATGCAACCCTTGCACGTTTTCCGGGTCCACTTGGAGGATACGTTTGTAACACTGAAACAAAAAAAGGTGGTCGTCGTTATAAATGTCTTCGGACGATTAGTTTATACCAAGCATTTAGAAGGGTTTACACAGCTCGTCCGGTATGCCAACTTTTTCTGTAAACGATAATTAAAAAAAAATATAGGGGAAAAAACAAATACTTTTTATGCTTTTACTAGAAGTTTTCTAAATGAATATGGGCAAATCCGAATTTTCGGTAGTGACCAAAATTAAAACTAAGGAATTTTAGAAGATGACAGTTCTTGGTATTAATACCGGTGTCAGCCTACAAAACTTCGTTCGAAAGGGTAAATTTGTCTACGTATTAACATAAAAAAGCTTTACTCATACGCATCTAAGACCTTCAAGAAGCTGGCAACCCGCAAAGCGAAGTCAAGTCCAGAATATGTGCGAAATCGCAGCCAATTCACACGATTCCACCGGATCCCAAAACCGAAATGAGTGACTTTTAGAGCTTACCTAGACATGGAATAACTACGTCAGCACCGTCCAAAATCGAGAACGTTCCTTTCTTCAATTCAAAACAACGCAGAGAACAAACTGCATCGACCCGAAATCTATGCCTGGCTCGTTACGGGACGAGATCGCACTGTGTTCATACCACTGAGCTGTTCTCCTCCCACAGCAAAGACGACCATATCGACTTGAACTGTGTATGCTTCGTATGAAAGCGACCTGAATTTTCGCCGGAGGAAGTATGTGCTCGGTCCAAAAATGCATCCTTCCAAAATGTTCGGGCGAAAAAAATGCTAATTTCTTGGGATAAACCTCGAGAACTTTCATCGGTAAATAAATTCTTAACACCTCATCATCCCGGCCCACGCGGTTTTCTTCGGTAACCAAACACACAAACACACTGGTAAAAGGAAAGCGAGGATAAGGATTTTCAAACATACCATTTCGGCGGCATCGAGGTCTTTGATCGTGTTGATGTAAATGTCTCCTAGGAGGATGAGACCCTTGATGTGGTCTGGATGATATTTGACGAGTTGATTCAAAAATGGCGCCGCTTCTAAGGGGCGATTGTCGTCGGCGAGAAGCAACGCCAGGTTGAACAGCGCAGACCGGAAATCCTCTTTCAGCTGAACCGCTTGTCTGAACCAATGCTCCGCCCCGGCCACGTCGCGATCGTCCATGGCTAGCATGCCTAAGTTGAAGTAGACCCGTTCGTTGGAACTGTCCTGTGAACGAAAACCGACTTTCAGCGGAAAAAGCCGAGCAGAATCGATCGTCAGCGGCCGACGAAAAATCCTGTAATAATTCTCAAAGTATCGTTGTAACTACTGATTTGGCTTACTTTTCTCCCCAGATAGAAATGTTTGCAGGGTTCCGAAAAAAAAAGGAGATTGTTTTTCGATGAATACTTCGAAGAGAAAAACCTTGTCGAAAGTTCCGGATTTAGGTTAGGCAACATGAATAACAAAAATATATGGGATGATAAGGAAATGCCACTCGGTCGAAGCAAGTTGCTTGAATGAAGCACCTCCTTCCCATCTTAAGGTAGTGACAGCAGGGTAGAAGTGAATGAAAATGGTCTCAAGTCCCCTTAAAATCAAAAGGCGTATGAAACGCCTTTGAAAAATGGGGGCAAGCACGCAAAAAAAAAAAAAAAAGATTGGAAAGCTGTTAAAAATGTACCTGATCTTCTGGCGGAAAGCTTTATGGGGCTTAGTTTTTGGTAGCCAGTTTTCAATTTCAACACGGTCCTCAACGGGAGATGCAGGTCAAAAACCATCTTAAGTAGTTTTTGACGTAACACATCAGTACAAAGAAAATTTAGGGATCAACACGGATATAACAAAGAAAATTGGAGCTAAATGCTTAATTTTTGGCAAAATTTCGCCTAATTTGCGTTATGATTGTTTTTTGAGCACACCAGCTATCCAGAAATCACCGTAAACGTAAATTTTAAAGCCACCATAGTTAAAAAAAGACCCTTACTTAAACGCATTTATTTTTTGGCGGGTTTTTAAAGCCATTTTGTTCTACCCGTCACGCGACTCAGGAACAGACTTGTTACGACTACGGTATCTTAAACTGCTCAATTAACCTAAAACCCGGGAAACGTTCCAAATTTGAAACGGAAACTTAGGACAGAAATGCCACTGGAAATACCGTTGCACCGAAACAGCGTTGCTTTGACGGCAAGAAGAAAGATACGAACCTTCTTCAAGAGTTTGAGGAGTCTTTCTCTTGCCACCTTGCGAAGTTCCTCCCTGCCGAGCTCCTGAAGAAGAATGGCCGAGTTGAGAAGAGCTTGTTCATGCTCGGGGTCGAATTCCAGGGCCTTGTCCAAATAGGCGAGAGCTTGAGGCGCCAGTCCTTGCTCCAGGTAAACAACACCCAGCTGGAACAAAACGAAATTACATCAGAAACACGCAAAAAATAGAAATATTAACACTCAACTGACATAAATCGCTCCGACCATGTAATCTTAAAGGCGATTACGATGACATATCTTACGTAGGAAAGATCACCAAAACAGATACCAAAAAACAGGAACGCTGTTTAACACAAAGGACATTCTCGATCAATCTGAAACGTCCACCGTATTTCACGGATTCTCAGGATGAAAACCTTTGTGCTGTTTTTCTTAACAAAAAAAAATAAATAAATAAATAAAAAGTCTGAAACGCCTCAAAATCCACAGCTTTAGCAAACTGGAAGTCTGAATCAGAGATTATATCTGAATGCGTCACTTTTATCCGGAGCGATAATTCGCACTCTTAATTATGCAAACAGTGGCCGAAGTAGTTAACTGCAGTTTCTGGAAAATGCGAAGCTGAGCTCATATTGTTATTTGCAGTTCCCAAAAATCTGAGAGGTAGGGAAGAAGAGATTACGTTAGAGTAGACGTTGACGGATTCACGTTATTAGGTTAAGGGTAGATTAGGTTAAGATCGGTTAGGTGAGGTTAAATCACACAGGTTAGGTGCAATGGGATGCTTTGCTGACATCAGGAAGTGCGGTTACGTTGGCCTGTCGCTGTCACCTATTAGTGCGAATAATTTTTCTTTTGTAAACCGCAGTTTAGCGCTGCGTAATATTGTTGGTTTCTCACGTTGTAGTAAATATCGGGGTTATTGCTGTCGTAGAAGAGGGCCCGCTCGTAAACTTCCTGCGCCTCTTTCGTGCGGTTCAGTTTGAGCAGCACGTCTCCCCGGTTGATGTAGGCCTGTGTGTAGTCCGCCCTCATGCTGATTGCCTGCCGATACAGCATATCCGCTTCCTCTAGCCTCGTCTCGTTTCTGGCTATGAGATTGGCGAGGTTGAGGAACACGTTCAGGTGGTTCGGAGCGATCCTTGCTTGGTAAGATTCCCCTGGCTTGGCTTTGGGCAGCAAAGACTTCGCCTGAACACAAAACAAATTTACGTCAACAACTGTGTCGATTCATCCTCCTCAGGCTTTTCGGAGTACTTACCCTTAGATATGCATCCTCCGCTTCTTTGTACATCTTCAGGTGGTTAAATGTCCTCCCAACGTTGATATGGGCTCCAATATCATCTTGTTGGACACTGAACAAAATATAAAGTAATCAGGTTTGCTTCCACGATAAACTCTCTCAGGAGTCGCTCATCGTAGAATTTTAGTCTTAAAGTTAGAACGGTCATGAAAAACTCTGGACTTAGGCGCCATCAAGCGGCAGCAGCCCAAACAACCGAGTCTCCCAAAGCCGCATTGACGTCAGTTTGGACCGCTGCCGCTAGATGGCGCTCACATCAGGGTTTCCGATTCCATCGTACTCCCACGCTATACTGAAACGTAACCCTCCACGTATCTAATACATAGGCATATTTTTCAAAACATACAAAAGTTGTGACTTATGACCTTAACTGCCTGATGCTCACAGAGCTTTCCAGTAGTGCACGTAATGAAAACCATTGTATACGGCGCTTATCTTTAATGGTTTTCGAGATATGAGGGTTCAAAGAATTGCAAAAATCACCCCCCCCCCCAAATTATGGGGAAATACTGGTCCGATTGTACTGGCTAGGGGAGGTTCTCGATTCGAGGCCAATTGCAACACACACAGAAATTTTCATTCAAATCGGGCAACATATTCGTAAGATATCCACTGACAAACTTTTGCGCACAGACAGACATATACATACACACACACGTCAACCTAATAACCAGTTTTCTTGGCGTTTCGGTGTTAGTAAAGTCAGGAAATGTGCTTAGCTCAACTTCTAAGTTTTGACGGGATTCCAATTCTTCCATTCGTTCTACGTACATAGGAGTAAAACATTAGAGTAGTCCTTAACTAGGGCTACATTCCCTCAGCGTGAATCTTGGTACCTCACGAAAAAAAAGAGTGGCCATCAAACGCATGATTCGATTTTTTTTTTTTTGAGAATTCCCATTTTTTAGATATTTGTTTAAAACAAAACGCATGACGTCACTCTGAGTGACGTCATGCGTTTTGTTAGCGGTGAAATGACAGTTAATGAAGTCCAGCTTTCATTTCGCGCTTCGCATTTACAAAATAAGAGACTGACCTGACGGCTTTGTGGAAAAACTGCAGGGCTTCCTGGAAGCGGCCCTGTCCTTCCAAAGCATGTCCAACGTTGTTGAATAATTTCGCGTTGCGCTGGTTGACTCGGAGCCCCGCCATGAAAATGGAGTACTCCGACTCCCAGTCCGCGTTGCGACGGTACGTCTTGCAGCCGTGGACCAGCAGCAGCGCGCAC
>Ga0058701_10002239_pt1 | contig 14488 bp, 12 predicted proteins | sample AgamicOrMae_FD_97039 | JGI IMG/M metagenome (GOLD analysis project Ga0058701, IMG submission 97039) | Agave microbial communities from Guanajuato, Mexico - Or.Ma.e | ecosystem: Host-associated > Plants > Phyllosphere > Phylloplane/Leaf | place: Guanajuato, Mexico | collected 2012-06-04 | reverse complement strand
CAAAGGGGGAGGAGCCACGCATGCGCAGTGCACTCGGCGCACGAAGGTTTCCCCCACAACTGACGACGGATTTTCGAAGGCCATTTTGTCCGAAGCTATCCGTCCTGTCTTCTACTGTTCATAGTCATAGAATAAGTAGTTTCTTTACCGCCTTGCCAAACCCACGGTTACAAACTCCTTTCCCTTCTTCTCTCTTTTCCGTGGTCGGTGACTAGAAATTAGAAAATTCAACTTTTAGGGCCTTGAAGCTACAGCCATTTTAAAAAGATGGAATATATTGAAGAAATGGACGTATTCTTAATTAATATATTAAAAAAGGCACTTTGTTTCGAAGTTCAGAAATCCTGCGGGCCTTGACGTTGCTCCACGTCACCGTACTTCCGTTCAACGCACTTCCGGGGCGCCATTTTCAGTCGTAGCGTCTTTTGTTTTAACTGAAAATGTTGTTCTTGTTTGGCAAAATATCAATTATTCTAAATTAACGCCGCACAAAATGTCAGCTATTTAGCCTTTGCTCAAATTGGCCAATCTTTGGACAAGTCGCAGTTCTAGGAATGCTGATCATAAGTGCCGATACGCTCAACGTCCGAAATTGATAATTTTGGCGCTAATCACAGTTACAGAGGCAATGCCAACGTCTGACCAACCGGTCAGAGCAGAAAAAAAGAGAAAAACGGTGACACCAGCTACAATACCGACGGAGTCATTCGTGTAATTTATACTATTTTTTTCTTTTTCGTTTTTTTCTTTTCATTTATTTTGTTGACTGCTGTTGCTGCTGTTCTAAGGCCAACTGGTTAAAGAGTGAAACGAGCGAAAACAAACGATTTTGGAAGTCGACTGACGGTAGGGATAAGCACCAACCGGTACCGGGATGATAGCGCATGATTGTGAATAAGACACATAAATGTTGGTTTTAAATACGTACCGGTATCTGGTAACTGATCTAGACTCTCAAGTTTGACCGGATGAAGTCAGCGGCGGTCTATTTTACGGCGCGGCGTGGTGCGCGTAAACGTTTAAATCAAAAACAGAAATGACGAAATGGTAGATGAGACATCAGACGTAAGGATCGCGTTTTTCAAAAACTGTCTATTTCCAAACTTGTACCCATCGACACTTTTGATCAGCATTGCTTTAAAACATACCAAAAAAATAGCGAACTTAACCCAAAGCCAATACATATTTTTATTTTTCGTTTTTACATTTATTTTGTCCGCCAAAAGTCATGTTAGAGTCGTCTGCGATAAATCACCCAGAAATGTTCTCGCGCAAGTTATCGATTCGTTTTGATTTTGAACTCACCTCTCACGTCCGACCTGCAAGTGCAAGGATTATGAAGTAGGCAATGTGGTGATCACGTGTGTGTTGCGGTTGCCTATGCATCTCATTGCAGGGGCCGTCATGACGGCGTAAGGTGCGAGGCCATCGCTGGGCGGTGATAACAGGTTCTTTCCCCTTGCTTTCGTTGATCTTTTTTTGTTTTTTTTAATTCATTTTTGTCATTATTTTTTACATTCATTTTTGCCTAAGGAGAGTGAGACAAGTGGATAAAAATGGGACTATAATTCCGCGGACGTGTCCTACGGTATCTCATAATCAACAACATTTGAGTAAGTTGAGTAGGCCGATTATTGAATCGGATTATATTTATAAGTTCACAATATTGTGCGGAGCGATGAAGAAAACGTTTCGTGTTTTTAAGGCTCTTCTAAATTGAAATTATTGAGGATTTCGTATTTGGATTAGGTTACAGCTGTAATCTAATCCAGGGATGCCATTTTCTGTCAGCCTTTTATCTCGAATAAGAAGTCATCACGTTTTCATATTGACCATTAGAAAATTCCGTTTATTGTGCGCAGAATACTTTTTTGGCACTATCATCCCAAAGGTTTCTTCGAGCAAGAAATATTTTTGTGTATTTTGTCACCGCCTGCTGGTTGCACACAAACGAGACAGTATCTTCCTTACTGTTCCGAACAATCGTCACACAAACTCACTTGACCTCTCCAAAATCAGTCGGCAGTGTACTTATAATTCTGATTCGTTGGCCTACACCTCAACGTGCAATGCCATAACTACCGAAAAGTGAGGTTATGGCGCTGGGAACTCTTACACGCGGGATACAAACTTTATAGGTTGGTGTTCAGTCGAAACACCTCTCTACTGGCAATTTTGTTTGTTGGAGCACGGATTATATTTACTGAAACAAAATTTAGTCAATGGACTCAATAGAAGCGGCTGCGGAGCTCCGAAACGGGTTCTATTAAGTTAGAATATCGAAATGTCCCTTCGTTTGGCTGGAGCATCGCGGAACTTTTCCTATCAGATGAATTATGTATCAAGTCCTTCTATAAAAATACTCGTACAAATAATTTGATCTCTGAAATAGGGGACTGCCCTCCATATATTTATCTCCTCGGTTCCGTGCAATTGCCACAGGGTTCCAAGAATTGAGTTTAGGGGGGGGGGGGGCTCAATCTTTCCCTAGCCCCCCCTGGCTACGCTACTGGCTGTAGTGTATAGGTTACGATGCCGCACTTTTGGAGGAGTTTAAAGAGAGGACAAATAAGGTGTGTTGAGGTTCTAATGAAAGGAAACGAGGAGATTGATTCTATCTCTGTTTATCTTTGCAATGACAAACATTACAGGCCAAGAGGCGAGGCCAAGAGCACAGGGAACCATCAGCGGAGCAAATGTCTTGGCTTCACAATTAATTTTCTTTCCTAAAATTCGTTTAATTCGAAGCTTCGTCTTGTAATTGAGTCTGTAGATGGACACTTAAGAAAGTATAAAATGGCTTAGGGCGTTGGATGACGTTTTAATGAGTGTCCTGTAGGCATTCGTTTGGACCCATCTGACGCGCCACACGCATGTCAAGACAGAGTCACGGGTATTGTAAACATTGTAAACAAATCGAGGACATAAAACTATGATACATCGAACTTTCATATAAGTTGATATGTGCATGAAAGCTAGGGTAACATAAACAGTTTATAGTTACCTTTTTATCGCTTCTCTACGTATTACAAACTGTGCATAACCACATTCATGTACAAGATATTCATTAATTCGCCTAGACTTATGTAACACACTCTCTCGCCTTGGTAACCATACATTCTCTGTACACGCTCGGTGACAGGTCAGGTAGAAAAAGTAATTCAAGCCATGTACAAGTGGAGGAACGATATTTAACAAAGGAGATAAAATCAAACTGGACCCAGCACAGCCTTTACCTGCTCACTCACTCGCAGGCTTCTTTGTGCAACACAGCTCTAACCTAACCTAGCCTTCACTACCCCAGTCCACCAACATGAAAGTATGTTACCCCACCCAATGAACTCATACCCGCTGCCGGCTGTCTTTATTTACCTGCGACCTTCTCTTGCTTTCCCCTCCGTATAGGATAGACTATACCTACTTATCATGCTCGTAACTCATTTAGTGCACCTCTATATTTTTACACCCATCTCAGCAATGGACCTTAAGTATTTACAAATTCACGACAGATGAAGTACAGAGCAGCGAGTTATGACAAAGGGTCTCTGTTTCTGAGACTCCCAGCAGGTAGGCAACCCGTACAGCTTCGAAAATATGTCTAGCTCACTTGCGAAGCAACCGTCTCTGCTGAAACACGATTGCAGAGGCCTATCACATTTCGACACGAATTTCCACCTCTTCTCTTTGAAACCATCCCCAAAAAATCGACGTTTCCCTAACCTCAAATAAGGAAATGTACCTAAGTTTGTGACTGCTTCCAAAATCACCGAATAAAGAAAAACTTCGCAAATATTCATTGGTGAAAAAAATTAAGAGCGCTTACGATGAAAATGCGCTTCTTTTTCAAGAGAGGCTAAAAATATTCCTCATACTTTTTTTTTCTAGTCTCTATCAAAAGACAATTTCTAAGAGTATTAGAGGCAAGAAATGAAAGTTCCCGAAAATTTCAATGAAATTGAAATGAAAAGCTGATTTCGGGATATTTTTTTAGCGTCTGCTCTTGTGTTTCGACATAGACGGTTTTTGGAGTGATGCTATCCCGCTGGGGATGCGTGTTTGTTGTGTTCCAATGTCGCCTGAAATGCGATGGGAATTGAGTGTAGGCGAAGTAAGGTTTGGTGATTTTATTAACAGATGCATATAAAAGAAGTTAGTAGGTACATCTGGTGAACTAGAGTCGCAGTGCATTTGATAAAGCTATACCAATGAAGGAACACCAATTCGCTAAGAAACCCAACAACATGATTGTACAGTACAAATGCTATTCTTAACTAAGAGTTCCCGACCCATTGATAAGCAAGCATACTCATCTTTCTCACGTCAACTTACTCTCTCTACAAATAATCTCCACAGGTCCTCCCCATAAAAATGATAATTTGACTCGCAATCAGTACCAAACAGCGATCTTCTCCCAACGTTTTGATAACCAACAGCGCAATGTTTCATACTTCCAACTCGTAGACTACTAGCGCGATTTCTCATAATTGAAAGTAGGAGCTTCATTTTTCATAGTTGAAAATCGCGCCGATGAGCGAATCTAATTCAGGTAACCAATGAAAAGCCAGCAGTTAGCGTCACAAGCGAACGTCTATTAGACGTGAAGACGGCTTGATTTAGCCAATTTTATTTATGTTTTCTGCAAATTTATGCTTTAAAGGTGCGCTTGTAACATTTGTCGAAATTCGATTTTAAAGAAAAGTACGATTTGGGCAGAAGAGTATTTTGAAAAAAAAGAACTACTTTAGTTAGGATGTAGGCTACCCTGCTGATACTTGGGCCAAGAGGAATCTTCTGCCCAATCGCCGGAGAGGGTGAGGTCCCCATAAGGGATATCCTCGTCGCTTCCCATCCTTATTAGTCCCTTGCGGGCTTTGTACTTGGCTGCTACAGCTCGGCACGCAGGTTAGGTTATGCAAAATGGGCAATGGGTAAGCGTCGCTCTATATATAAACATGACTTCGTATATACACAAATAATTACAACATTGCTTTGCCCGTCGGCAAATGGCATAGCACCATTTCAAAACTTAACGCTCCTATCGATCAAGTCGAGTCTCTTCGTATTGAAAAACATGCCGTCATTTAGTCTACTTCTGACAACCAAAATCAGGGACCAAAAAACACGAGCCACAAGTCCTCTAATGAGAGCGCTTTAAGCCTGAACCGCAGAGCCACCGAGTTGGCCACCAGTCATCTGGACCAATCCCAGACCTCCGTTAGGCCAAAGCACCTTTGAAACGAAGGGAATTCGGGTATAGCGGGGTGGGAGGCGGTCCGAAAGAGATAGTCGGTTTGCTGCCATCTTGCGGCTTTGCGCAACGACGCGCGGAGTGTTGCGGCCATCAGCCACTAGATGGCAGTGCAAACTGGTGTCTCATTTCGCTCCCCACTCCCACCTGCTTGCGCTACTTAACCTCTCGTCACAACACAATTGAATCTTAACTCGAAAAAAATAAGCACATTGGTCACATTGAATTATTTCCTAACTCATTTTAAATTATCTCGTATGTCAATAACAACTAACAAGTTTATATCATTGTATTTTATGTACACGTCCGCTCCGTATTGAGTATGATTCACTAATTGACAATCTTAAACATAGAGGCAAAAAAATTGACTTTCCTTTTCCCAATAGCAATGTGGTTATTTTTTTCTTCCGGCTTTGGAATACTGTAGGATGCGGGGCGGGATGTGTTATGGACTTGGGGTGTCCGCGAATAGGCCCATACTTCTCTTCCCATACCAACTTGAAATCAGTGAAGCGAAACGAGAATAATGGGGAAATGTTCCTGGTAAAATAGTCTCTACGAACAGGCCGACTTAACATTCATCCCTCCTTTATTTGGAGTTGGAAAAAGTCTCTTGCTGTGCGGGAACCTAGCAACTACACAGTCAAATTTTCGTCTATTTTCTCAGATAAACGTCAGTCGAATTTCACATCTAAAGCTGGGTATCTATGATATGTCTATAACACCAGAGTACAGACATAAAACAAAATATACGGTCTGGGGAAATGATTTAGACGTCACCGTGACCATGCTAAAAAATTATTTGTACTCTTAACCCTTTCTTGCGAGTTTAAAACAGATCTGGGACGTTTCCAATTATGATCTAAATTGTGTCATTAACTAAAGATTTATTTCTAACATCGCTGAGTTTGTTTCTAGACGAGAAACACCTCAGCCATGTTATGATAATGGCAGTGTTTCGCAGTGGGGATCGATCAAATATTTACAAATTGCCTTATCTCGTCTCATATCATTTTAAAGAGCAAACAAGAGGCTTTTAAAAACGTACGCATTAATTTATCTCAGTGTATCCCGGATCCAAAAGTTATTGCTTAGGAAATATACTTTTTACAGTATTCTTCTGGGAGTCCGCTTTCAGGACATACATTCGATTTGTACTTGCACTCGCTCTCACCGGTATGTCGATCGCTATTGGAGCAACTATTTTTTATGGACAGTTACAGTAACAAGTTGTGGCTTTATTGGGAAGTAGTTTGTACAATTTTCTTCGTTAGGTTGGCAACCGTTTCTTAATACCTCACGATGGACTTCAAAGCAAAGTTTCAAAAGCTTCGAACAAAAGGTCACAACTTCTGGCACTTAAGGCAAAGATTGTTGGTCTCCGCATTCGCTATCTCATCAACCAGTGAGCAAGCCATCGCGTTCAGGACCAGACTTTTGTCGAGAGTGACAATTTTTATGACACGAGTACTACTTTAGGCTATGCATCAAACATACTGTTTGTAAGTCTCGTTAGATGCGAATGAATGTAGGGGTATTAATACGATGCGATTCGGCGCGCGGCAAGAGGAGTCAAGTCTTAATCGAACAACCCTAAGAATAATTATTTGTTTTTTGGTTGTCGATGAAAGCGACGCTGGCCATAATTCTCAATCCATGGATTCGGCGGCCCTTGAGCACCACGGAAACTTTTCCCTAAACACTCGAAACTGATGAAGAAAGTGAGGCCAGTAGAATGTTTGGCAATGTTGCCTATTGATAATGGTTAAATTGACATGGGGTACAGTATTTAGAAAGTAGCGAGATTGACCGAAGCAACGTTTGAGTAATCATCCGGAGCTTTGATATTCCTTGACAAACACTCCTCTAACGTTTCTGCACGATTTCGTGGAGTCACTGCCTCAGTGACTTGAGCACTTGACTTAACAGCAAATTCAGCGCCCACTGTGCACTCAAAGGACACAGACACATTCGTACAAAACACGAAGTCACAGTTATAGAAAATGAAGACTGTGCAAAACTCTATCATGGTGCCTCCTTTCCGATCCTCTTGGTTGTGCTTTTCTTTTCGCAAAAGAAAGACTCGAGTTACTTGAATTGAAAATATTGCTCAGTTAGGCCCGGCAGGAGCCCGTCGTCACCCGGCTTGTCAACTAAGAAAAACTTACTACTCAAATCACAGATTTACCCTCTTTGAGAAATGAAAGGGAATTTAACAAGTTTGACGACGAGGTACGGTGAATCCCACCCTCCGTCCCCCTCGGGAGACCCCTCGGGAGACCCCTTGGGAGACCCCTCGGGAGACCCCTCGGGAGACCCCTCGGGTTCACGGAAGCGTCTTGAAAGTAGGAAGACGTTAAGACGGTGACCAAAGGAAAGAAGGAACGAAATGAAGCTCACTCTTGGCGCGAGTCGCGCACGTCCCGCATGACGACGGACGTGCTGCTCCCGCGGCCCGACCGGAAGCGGTCGTCGTCCTCGTCCTCGTCTTCGTCGCTGGCCTCCTCGTCGCCGTCCGCGCCGTGCTCGTGCTCGCCGCCTTCCCTCCGCGAGTCCTCGGTGCCCGTCGACGACGTGGGCGTCTCGATCTGGTCGCTGGCCGCCGGCGACACGTCGCGCTCGCCGTCGCGGCCCCCGGGGCCCCCGGAGCCCCCGGCCCCGGGCCCGGGCCCGGACCCGGACGTCGACAGCGCGGTGAGCGCCATGCTGCCGCTGCCCGGCGACTGGCCGTTGCGGCTGCCGCGCGGGGACGAGGCCGCGCTGCCGCTGCCGCTCCCCGCGCCGCCCTCCCTCTGCGCGTCTGCCTGCTGGTGCTGCTGCTGGTGCTGCTGCATCTCGATGTTCTTGATGGCCTCCATGACGTGGCCTCCGCCCATCCGGCCGCCCCCCGGCGGGTTCGGCAGGGGCCGGTTGATGCCGTTGGTGGTCCCGTTCTCTCCGTTGGGCCACTTCCGCTGGAGGGTCGTGCCGCCCCGAGGCGGCAAGGGCAGCGGGGAGCCCTGCGGCACCTGGCGCGGCAGGGTCTGCGGGCTCCCAGGAAGGCCGCCCTGCTGCTTGGCCGCGCTCCTCCGGGGCTCGACCCGCGGCGGCGGGCCGCGCTTGCCGACCATGGCGCCCACGCCCACGCCGCCGGCGCCCGCCGTGGCCGCGGCGGCGCCCCCCGACGCGGCTCCACTGCTCCCCACGGACGCAGGGAGCGTTCGAAGGATCTCAGCCTCCTCCGGTGGAGAAGGACTCGCCGAGGAATCATCACTTATCGGTGACGATACTACGACCGGAGAAGAAGTCTGGACTCGTGAGAGCGAGGTTAACAAGCCGGCTGGCTTGGCCGGCAGCGCTGGCGGCTTCGGAGAGGGACTTTGGTGGGCAGCGACGGAAGCCGACAAAACCTCCCGAACTGTCTGTGAAGAAGGAACGTGTGCTCATTTCTGTCCAACCCTCTCTCTCCTACTTGAACATTATATCACGTACACATTACCTGACTTGCACGGCCAGATCTCCAACAAGTAGCGGAGCACGCCGATGGTCTGGTTGAAGTCCAGCTCACGCCCTTCCTCCGTCTGCAACATCATGATGGGACCGAAGCAGACGGCAAGGTTCTGCGGATTCATCTTATTCCGCTCGGATTGCGAGACAACCAGTGCCAAGTGGTCCAGGAGATAGATCAGTGTCGCCTGCGAACAACCCAGGAAGGTTCAGCATATCAAAGAGAACTTCCAAACGTGTCTCCGATACTCACTCTGTTGACCTTCGGAAGACAATCGAGAATGGAGAACATTAGTTTCGCGTTGCCCTCTGGATCGTCGGGGAGACACACTGTCAGCGCGTCGAGCATCATCTGATATAGACACTTGGTGAAGAGCGGTTCCGGCAACTCACGGAGGTAGTCCTTCAGCACACCTGGGAAGAAGAACATCCAGTTAAAGCCGTTCTCTATGATTTCACGAGCAGTCTACGTACCTGTTATCACGTTAATATCAGGGACGTTATCTGGTGAGAGGTCCACCGTTCTCGCATTTCTTTCGAACGCTTCCCGCAGGATCCTCTTCTTGGTTGCTGACCCGCATAACCTGTACAAGCCTACGGAGAAACGGAGATCAGGACACTTGTTCTAGTAAGTGCGCCAATAGTGCATTGCCTGAAACAGTGAACTTACCGATTATGTCCAGCCCTCGCCTCTCGACCTCTTCAACGCACCGTCGAACGATAAGAGGAACAGCGCTGATGCCCTGAGAAGCCAAAGCCGTGGGCACGCCTCCAGGAACACCTCCTGAGAGAGACTCTCTCGAAACGACTGTCTCTAAATCCACACCGAACAGCAAACCGCTTCCACCTGCGCACAGTTCGAGGATGAAACATCATACCTCCGAAGAACAGACCCGTGTCCTTCTCACCTGAGAACTCACCTAGTCCCTTGGGTCCTGTTCTGCTAAGCAAAGGATGTGATAAGGAGGCCGATCTTCTGGCAAACGTTTGATGAGGATCTGTATGACGCAGTCGAAGGTATAGCGTCCCTCTGGGCTCGATCTTGAGGGCCAACTGGTGAATCGGCGATTGCCGGAGGAGAGATGCGAGGTGAACCGAACCCTGAAAAGAAGACATCCGCGCTCTAGCATGAAGGTCGAATTTCTCACGTCTGTGATACATGTTCAATTGTTTAGACCTGCATGTTTAGAATAGGCGCGACACGCGAGGTGAAAAAATTACAGTGATGCTCCGCGCTAGGTCTTCGTATCATCAGCGCCAACAGTTCGAGACGATCAAGATGCATCACTTACCTTATAACAGAGTTTGTGCCGATATTGTGGGTCCCACGAGTATATAAGGAAATCGAGTTCTCGATTGGCAACCAAGTCGAGCTCGAAGGTCTCGTCCCAGTCGAACACCAGGTCTCCCGTCCGAACCACCGTCCGGGCCTTGTGGACTCTGTCGCACTCCAGGACGCAGTACAGATCTCGTAGAGGCGAACTCCCTGCAAAGACTCAACGTCAGTCCAGCGACAGCTTTGGATACAAGAGGTCGCAAATCACCCCATATCCAGGAGTGAAAGTGCAGATTATAACCCTCCCGCCTACTCGGGGGCGTGGCAAAGAGGGAACGCTCACCTATTGCGGATGGCCCTGAAGGTGTTGAGGGTGTGGTGGCAGCCGACGAGCCGCCGGATGGCCGGAGTCCCCGACCAGCCAGGAGGTGCACCCAGAGGAGGCCGCTGACGCCGGCGGGCTCGCCCAGCGCCGCCGCAGCCGCCGCCGCCGCAGCTGCTGCTGTTGATGACGAAGGACCTTTGTCCATTTTGTACTTAAGGAACTCTGAAATCGAACGAGAACAATATCAACCACGTATTCAACAAAAAAATTAATACTCAGAAGTGAATACCTACGAAGTCCCCCAATGAGGAGAGGTTGGTTGAATTCTACGACACATCGGAGCCAGGTCAATAACGAAATAAAGTCAAAATTTTTCTATTATCAACGACTTTTTTATGGGAAATGTACTCGCTAAAGATTTGGCGGTGAAAATTGCCTTAGGAGTGAAAATTCACTCATAAATAGTGAAAAAAGTCACTGCTTCGTTGATAGTGACCCACTTTTTACTAATTAAGGGCGAATTTTCACTCCTAAAGCAGCTTTCACTGCTAATTTTTTAGCGTGTATATTGGTTTTACGTGCTTAAAACTACGTGAATGTTTTTTTAATTTTTTTTCCGCGAGAGACCTGTCTGTTTGTTACGATGATGGGAAATTAAAAGGTACTTTGTAATTTTGATGTCGCGTTGTGGCGTCGTAACGACGTCAAAGTGACAAGTTCGTCGAAAATTCGACCAATTTTCAGAAGCTTATTGTCGGTTTTGACCCAGATTTTCCTACCTTTTTTGAACGCCGCTTCGACGTTGAACTGACGTTGATTCGACCAACCGTTTCTAACTGGGTGTATAAAAATCGTCCTCATTTTTTCAGTTTTCCACCAAAATTAGTTCGTGACGAAGGAATTTAGGGTCCTTAGTAAGGACATTCCATTTTTTATACCTGGGCAAGGACTCCTTATCCATATATGAAAGCCTATCTGGTTGGTTTTCTAACTGTTCATAATACCACTATTTTGGGAAATGCGGGAATATTTGTTAGATGAGGTATGACTTACCTGAAGGGTTAATTTCCATAATGCGTCCCCTGGTGGACTCGGGCACGACGGAGATGGGCGTCCGGAGGGCGGCGGCGGCGGCGCTGGCGGGGCTGTGCCTCGCCTCCAGCTCCAGCAGCTGCCGCATCCGGCGCAGCGACTGCGACCGCGACGCGCCGCTCAGGCCGGCCGACGCCGACGACCGCCCCGACGTGAACGACTGACGGTCCAGGGTGCCCGTCAGCGGCGTGCGGTACCCGCCGTACGCGTGATCGGGCTGCAACACACAGACATTCAGGCTAGACACGTGAGCGGGGTTGAAGGGGACAACGTCTTGTCTAATGGGCGAAGGGCTCACGTTCGTGGTAGGTGATCTCGACAAGATTTTTTCTGGCCACATAGAAAAACAGATTGATTTACAGTCGAATGCGGGGCGTACGTGAATACTCACCTCCCTGGTTCGTTCTAGTAAATTAAGGTTTTCGGCGCTGAACGTTAAGCGACTTGCTCTCTGCTGCGCCAAGGCGTCTCGACTTGCTCGTATCCGCTCGTAGATGGCGCTGGTCGACGGGGTGCGCTGCAGCCACGCGCAATATTCGTCCGCGGTGAAGACGCTCGGCGAAGAAGGTAGTCGTCCTGAAAAGATCGTACATAACATTCATTTTGTAAATCGGCTATTGCGCAAATCATTCATCGAGGCATTCTATGGAACGAACCACTGGGACGAACTCAAAGCCTCAGCTATGTGTACGAATTCACCCTTAGCTTTTTCAATTATTTCCGATGGCATGACGTCGTAGGTTTGAATTGTATTCAAGCACGCTCGAGAAAATAGTACAGTCACCTTAGGGACAGCCCGATGATAAAAAAACACTACAAAAGGACGAAAACGAAGATTTTTTTTACCTCTCTCTCTCCTTAATGGCAGCTCAGGAGCGGATAACGCTCCATCGCTGTCGTATTGGTCTAGAGCTCCGGATACGGATCTTGTTGATGACTGTTCTCGATCGAATCTCACAGCCTGCTGACAGAGAGAAATTCAATCAATTTTTCCGTTTCATGGATCCATTTAAACATCTCGAATTGATTTTGCTTGATCGGATTACACGTCTGTAATCAAGTATCATTCCAAAGCATCACGCAAAAAAATGACTATGTCAAAATTTTTAGACGACAATTTTTATTTGGTTGCAGTTACTAAAAAAATGGTAATTGTGACAATAGTGAAGGTGACAAAAATGATTATTTCAACAGATATGGTGGTAATCTGTATAGGAACGAAGCGCGATTGTTAGTGTCACAGATATTTGTTACTGTGACAAAGTCATTTTTTTGCGTGACGACTGATCATCACAGATGGATAATATCCATAAATTCTAAATTTTGACTTATTCTGTAAACTTTAACCCACTACTGCCCAGTGATGCCGTTCGGCAACAGAGAAATTTATTTTTAGAGGATCTTTTTAGTTAAGTATTGTCACAATTTAAAAAATGTCACCCCTCTGATAACGTAAAATTTAATAATTTAGGCAATTTCAAAAGCTTAAAATTGCGTAATTTAATGGGGAAATTCCTTCGAATTTCTCTTAAGCTAAATTTCGCTCATAATACTTTGGGCCGTTTTGGGTTAAAGCGTAGTTTTGTAAAAGGACTCCGGGTGTCGTGTGTTATCGCTCCGTCTGTCAGGCGTCGCGTTGCAAGCAGATATGAAAGCGGTTAATCGCGAGTAACGAGTAGTAGGTACCTGTTGCGCGTGGCGGGCTGCGGCGGGGCTGGGCGGGACCATGGGGCGGCCGCGGTGGTCGCGAGGTAGCGAGTTGGAGCGCAGGCTGCCGCCGCGGGTCAGCGGGGACGCCGTGAGCCGCGACAGGGTCGACGCCGTGCCCGCGCCGTGACCTAGTGCATGGTGGTAGTAGAAAGACCGCGGCGACGACGAGCAAGTGGCTTCCGTATCGCTGGAGTAGTCCAGGGGAGGCCGATGTCTCCTCGAACTGCTCCCGGTGCTCATCGAGGACGTCATCGCCGAGGTGTAGCCCCCGGGCTGTTGGCTGTAGCGCGACCCGTAGTGGCCTAACGAAGACTTCACGCCGGACCGGAGCATCGTGTGAGCAGCACGGGGCGGAGGAGCTGAAAGAATATCGCGATTGGATGACAAGGTTTCCATAGCAATCTCCGTGTTATTAGGAAGTCTTACAACCTAAGGGACGAAGTAAATAGTGTCGAATCGTTCACCGTGCTTGTAGTCCTAAGCAACGACGGGAACTTTATTCAGTTCTATTCGCACGCATTTATACGGGGAGACTTTAACGCCCGTCAAGGAGGCCCAATGTATTTCGAATAGGAGCTTGCGTGCGTGCGGATACGTCGTTTATTTCATCGTTTTGCCCGCAGTCGAAATGAAGTCCATCTCTGTAAATTTGGTACACTTACCATATTGGTACTCGATTCTAGGAAGGTGCTGATCAGACCCTGAGCGAGGCATGAGTTTAGTTCTACTTTGAGTTTGGCAGTGCTGTGCGGACCCTCTCCTCTGTGAGTAGAGGCTCGCGTTGGAGCCCGGATTAAATGAATGAACCTGGAATAAAAAGTGTCAGTATTAAAACACAAATAGAGCTTAGAGGCCCGCTATCCTCGACAAATCCGAGACAATATCTAGGAATCTTTTGCCGTGGCTCCACTGAACATCTTCGGAAATATTTCTGAGTTTGCCTGTATCATGTATCATGCAACTTGAACCTAAATTTGAAAATAGCGAGCTTCTTACACTCCACGTTTGAATCAGTGAGAGTCTCTGAGATTCAGTAAAAATTAAATGAATTTCAGTCAATGTAGCACCTCTGAGAAAATCCAGTGGTGCTGTATTGAGTAAAATCCAGTGAGTTTTCACTGAATCTCAGAGGCTTTTGCTGATTCAAATTTAGAGTATATGTTGTAGGAATGTCTACTTTCTTTATCGGACGAATGATCGGTTTTGATGTAGACGTGAATACATGTGCACTTAGGTCATGCACATACGTTTTTACATTAACCCTTTACCGCCCAGCGATGCCGTTCGGCAACAGAAAAAAATATTTTTGAGGATCTTTTCTGTTCAGTATTGTTTTAATTTAAAAAAATAT
>Ga0058701_10002238_pt1 | contig 14489 bp, 6 predicted proteins | sample AgamicOrMae_FD_97039 | JGI IMG/M metagenome (GOLD analysis project Ga0058701, IMG submission 97039) | Agave microbial communities from Guanajuato, Mexico - Or.Ma.e | ecosystem: Host-associated > Plants > Phyllosphere > Phylloplane/Leaf | place: Guanajuato, Mexico | collected 2012-06-04 | reverse complement strand
TTAAAAAATTACAGTGTGCGATCGAAAACTTATTACAAGTGATGTTTATGATAATGGGAACTACTTGAGTAAGTCTGCATCTGCCTCTTATGTCAACGTAATGGATGCTTATGCTTACACTCCATTTAATAGCTTTGATATTTGTTTAATAAAGGTATTTGTCAAAGTGGCCACGATTAAAATACATCCTATCGATTTTCAAGCACCACCTTAATCAAGGTAGTGCTATTGGTGTTACTCAACGGTAATACTCCAACTTATGATGTGGTGTTTGACAAGAGAGGAATTTTGGTTTGAGAACGACCATTTTCAAAATAACCGGTATCTTTGATCGGCCTTGTCCGGTCTAAAAGTATAGAAAATCATAGGATCAAGCATTGTAAACACTGGCAAGTATTATTTAATTTGAAGCTTGCTTCGGAAGACTTCTGCAATATTTGACTCTTTAGATTTTTTTTATTATTTTTTTAGCATGTACAAACTAACGTAAGATTTCTATCCATACCAGGGTGAGCTAAAGATCTCGGGAACACGATTTGTCAAAAGGTCCGGTTGCCCACGTAGCACGAAATATGTTTCAAAGAAAATTATATGAAATAGTTATAAAAAACATATTTTAATATACATTTAGTTTTTCTATATATTTGTAATGTATTAGCAATGAATTCGAAATGCATTTTTATCGGACATTTTAAACCAGTATCTACAACAGCAGCATTCATAAACTTAAAAAAAAATACTTGTGGTTAAGCATATATCATAAACCGCCCCCGTCTCTGATTTTGAAAATTGAATTGTTTGCTTTTCTTGCAATTTGCGCTCGTTAAATCTATACTCTTAGAAGTTTAATACGTTTTCCGTATCATATAAACAAGTTTTAACCGTCATTATAAACTTCCAGATAATCGCATTCCTCAAAATATGTGTCCAGCAGACAATCTCGAGACTCACCTGCTGACAAGGGTGGTCTGCTGGACACAAACTTTGAAGAAATGCGATTTTCGAGAAGTTTATGACGACGAACACTTCGTTATGCGATACGAAAAACGTATAAAACTTCTTCGACGAGTGGATCGAGAGTTACAATTGCAAGTAAATCAAATAATTCGCATTTGCGAAAACAAAGATGACGGGGGTTGTTTATGGTCGAAACTTTTTGCTGAAATACCTCATTTGTTAGGATAGAAGTGTTTTTGGGGACTTATTTTTATTTAGTACCGGATATTTTTGGGTGAGAGGAGGGCATGTACATATTATAAAAAGTCTCAAAAATTTCCTCCTGGAAAAAAAAAAACATATATGTTTACCTAAGGGGGGGGTCAATCCTCCTACCCCCCCCCCGTACCTACGCCACTGATGTGAGCCAGAGGCTGGGCTTGGGCAAGGGTTTCCCTTAGGGCTAACCTTAGTTTCCCTGGGTTCCCTGTTTGCTGCAACGGGGGCAGGAATTCACTCCATAGTGGGGCAAGGGTATTAGAGGAAGGAACGATGTCGAGCGACGGGTTGCGAAAGGTGCAACAGAGAGATGATAAACTATCTTTCACTACATGAGCACACTGGCTAAAACTGATCTGCGTGACGCGGCAGAGGTGCCGGTAGTTTGAGTGGATTTGAAGCATATAGTGCAAGAGGAAGGGACCAGGTGGAGGAACAAAACAGAACAGATGAATGCTCATTGCGAATAACTCGTCTTTGACTACACGCAGGAAAGGGAGGTGTAACGGAATCGGCAATTAAGCTGTTTCCAGAACGCTTCCAGTTAGTATTTTGCGAATATCAGCGTGGCTCGGCGCGGCCGCATGACGTCATGAATGAAAAGTTTTTTTTTTCGAGTCTAGCGGAACGTCTTTGAGACAGGCCACTGTGCCTGGTATGTGTAATTCACTATGGAGATTTGTCGGAAATTGCGGCCCATCATTCTCAGAGAACAATAAAGTATTCACCGTATCATTCATTCTGTGACTTCCACACTTCGTCCACCGTTTTTTTTCTCGAACAGCGCCGCCTAGCGGCTGAGCACCGAAGCTTGGAGTGCCCGGCGCCGCTCGTCGCCGTGAGGTGGCGCCCTCAGCGACGCTGGCCGGAAGCTCCCTCCCAATGTAAGCGGGCCGGCGCGGTGCAGCTCGTTTCGTTGCTCGCGCCTCGCCGTGCCTCGCCTCGCCGCCGCAGCCCGCCTTCCTGTCAGTTCGTGCAATGACGTGGGAGGGCGGAGGACCTTTCGCTTCTCCGACGTGAGTTGTTCGGATGAGTGAGTGGCGAATGAGAGTGAGCGAGTGATTTAAGTGTCAGTGAAGTGTTTCTGTGTTGGAGTCCGCCAAAGTGTGCCGCAGTTCCGCGCAAAGTGGTGTGTGTCAAGTGTCTGCCCCAGTCTTGTCTAGTCAGTGCAAAAGTATTGATCTACGCCTCGTGGCTTGCTCAGCTGCACTTCTGTCGGTTCAGCCGGCTCTTAATGCTGTGCTAACGTTAGCCTGCGTTGGCCTGCGTTAGCCTGTGTTAACCAGTGCAAGCCTGCGTTAGCCTGTCTGCCCGGAGGGATCACCGCCCTCCCGTTCGAACGGGAGAGAGTGACGGGGTGCAGCTCCAGCCCGAGCCACCACATTTCGTCAATATCGCATTTAGCAGCGCGCTTTCTTAGTGGGTCACGCGCTCTAAAAGCTGTTTACGAGCGTTAAATCAGATTTGTCAGTGGTCACATAGGGTTATTTTTAGAGCTCCTCTTTTTCGCAGGGTTCGTAATAGTTTTAATAACCGACACAAATTTGGAGGTCAAGCGGCCCGAAGAACACTGCTAAATCGGATCTGGCAGCAGTGACCGCTGTGTGTGTATTTCTTGTCGTTTCAACTTACCATGAGTCACGTTCAGCCACAATGGATGTTTTTTTCTAGAAAACAGTCTTTGACATATTTAGAGTTCTTAGACGTACCTCAAAGAACAAATTTTTATAGGTCCATCGTGCAAAAGCTCATTTACAAGCTCCTTCCTTGCCCATCATTCCTTTAAGCATCGCCATCCCTTCGCCTTAAATAAAAATATAACGAAGTAACGCCACAAAGAATTCCCTGAAATTATAAATGACGTTGCTAATTTTTTCTTTCTTTTATGTTTTTGTTTTTTGTTGTTTTTTTATGTTTACACCAAGCTTACCGAAACGTACGATTCAAAACGTTAGGCCTAGATGACTTTCAGTTTGCCTTTCAAAAGTTTTGCCAAGCCATCACAAATAAATCAGAATAGGGTGCTGGTGGCTTTCAAAACAATAACCTACTTTGCTAATGCTAATTTCCTTTTAACAACTTTTCACAAATAACAAGGAAGGTTATCCCCGGTCGCTCTCAAGTTCATTTTTTAACACATATTATTTGTATATTTTTTTACATTTTTTGTGTGGTTTTTCTCACCTCTTCCGTGTTTAAAGGAAAGTGATGTAATGTTGCAAAAAGTCACTGTTGAGAGTAGACTGAAGCCTGTTTTCAAACCCCCAAATACGTCTAATTGTTTTTTTTTTAATCAAAACGTCTTTGTGTGTCTGCTAGTCTATTCGTGTGTTTGACGGGGTGTCCTACTTTCTTGTGAGTATAACGATAACTGCTGTAAATGTTAACCAATGCCGTCATAAAGCTTAGTGAATACTAAAATCCTTACTTGGACTCATTGCCGTGCAGTCTGTTTTTTTTCTTTTCTTTTCTCTTTTTTTACTTTCATAGTCGTAGAACAAATGGAAATATTGGAATAGGCCTACCATAAAAAATTCCAAGTTGAAGCACATTTCCTGATGAACGCCAAGAAAAAATGTTTTTAGCTTGACGTGCGTGTGTGTTTGCGATAAAGTTTGTCATTGGGTATCTTATGAACAATTAGAGCGATTTGGATTTTCGGTGTATATTGCTATTGGCCTCGAATCGAGCACTTCGCCTTGTGAGTTACAGTCAGACAAAAATTTCACCCAAATTTGGGGATAGTGGTGACGTTTTCAATTCTTTGAACCCTAATATCTCGAAAACCAATAACGACATCAAGAAACAAAGACTATTTTGTCAATGCAAAATTTTGAGATCTACAAATTTGATTCTGAACGTTTTTGCGATATCTGCTCTTGAGATATTTTGACAAAAGTTTGTCAGGGGCAAGGGATTTCAAAAACGTCGTTACTTTCGTCGAAATACGCTCAAAAGGTTTGTTCTGACGGAATCGAGTGTGTCCCCTGGAACGCTCAATATTGGCAACATTTCGCCAAAATTAGGGAACGGGGTGATTTTTGAGAATTTTCGCGAACCTCTTTAACCAAAAAATGGAAAGAAGTATCGAAATGTGCCTAATTTGTAAATATTTGTGAATTAGGAGATCTACAGATTGGCATGTATACGATTTTCCGATATCTAGCGATTTTGAGGCGATCGCAAAAAATGATTTTTTAGGGTATTTGCATTTTTAAAAATCCTTGTAGGTCTTTATACTAGTATAAGTGATCACGTTTACGGAGAGTCCATATTCAGGAGGTGGAGGAAACATTTTTCTGGGGCAAGGACGGGTTATCACCATCCCTCCTGAAAAGTCCTCAAAAAAAATGTCCTTAAGTCATGTGACCCAATCATGTGACCAGGTGTTGCGGTAGCGGTCGTAAACAAACTCAGATCCCTTTCGAAGCTTCCACCGAGAAAAAGCAGAGGAAGCTCCGTAGATAATGCATGGGAACGCTTGTTCTAGCGTTTAATTTATGGTTATCACTGTTAGACGAGACTCTGAAGTTGACGTCGTAAGTTTTGGAAGCAACGCGGAAGAAGCCGTCTACACTCTCGTTTAAATGCCGAATATTAGTAATTAGCCTTACTGGTATTCAATAAACCATGATTAGGAAGCTTGCTCATCCGTTGCCATGCAGTGTTTCCTGTTGTTATCCTTATTGAGGAGCAGTGGGTGAGCGGGCGCGGGCAGTCCTCTGCTGGAGGGTTTGTTTATCACCGCTGCTGCGACACCTGGTCACGTGATGGACTGAAGTGACGCGACTTAAGGGGGATCTTGCGACGCCATCTTGAAAAATTCAGTTTTTGGCGCATTATTTACTTCAAGGCTGCGATATCAAGAATCGGCCTCCATCGATTTGTTAACATAATCATTAGCTATCTGAATATCAAAAAATGATCTACGTAACCATGACCTCACGACCAAAAAATGTAAAACGCTCGTTTTTTCATGTCAATCCGTTTTAAATTTCCTGGTCGTGAGGTGATAGTTATGTAGATCATTTTTTGATATTCAGATAGGTGATGAATATGTTTACTAATCGACGGCGGCCGATTCTTGATACCGCAGCCCTGAAGCGAGTAATGAGCCAAAAACGAAATTTTCAAGATGGCGTCGCTAGATTCCCCTCACAGACGCCATTTTGAGAGTCGGTTTTTGGCGCATCTTCACTGCAAGGCTGCTGTATCAAGAATCGTCAGGTGTATATTTATAAACGTTATCATACCTGTAGGTCAAAAACTGACCTACATGACTATTACCTCACGCCTGAGAAATTTAAAACGCTCGATTTTTTCATATTTCAATTCGTTTTAATTTCCTGGGAGTGCGAGGTAATAGTTATGTAGCTACCTTTTCAATAAATAGGCGGCGGATGATCATGATTGCAAATGTAGACTTGTCGATTCTTGATAACGCAGCCTCAAAGTGAGAAATGCGCCAAAAGCTGTCTTCAAGATGGCGTCTGCGAGGTTCACCCTTAAGGGTAAGATCTCCAAGGCAAAGGTGCCCTTGGCATCATCGCAGCCAGGGCACGTCTCCAGCCCCCGATGAAATCCCTCAGCCTAATGCTGCTGGAAGTATAGCCCTGGAAAACTTATTTTTACATGGAAGTTGACATTGGATCCCAGTAAACGCCAGAAACGCCAAGCAAAAGACATGAATACAAAGCAAATAGGAAATCAAGAGAGGAAAAAGGATCGTCAATGCAAAGTGACGCCAAATTACAGCAACATTTTACGAAGCAATTTACGTCGTGGCTTTTTGGGCGAATAATTAATGAGTATTTCCCCTTTGGATCCTCGATATCAATCCTAAAATCACTATGCTTGGTCTCGATAAAAATCACCTGCTTTAAGGAGTCCCTTTTGGTTATGAATCTGAAAAGTTGAGGAATTAACCATTGTTCCGGTTCGTGTACAAGATGATCCTTTCAACAGCAATTTTGTGGGGAAACTCTTCCGAGCCTTTTCAATTGATTTGGCTGTTGATATCTCTCAAAAACTAACCAAAATCCGCGCCTAGCTCGTATTCCTCTGCTTGCTCACAAATCAACGCAGTGAGGCTCCCACAAGAGTTTATTTTTTCTTTTCTTGATAAGTCATTAGATTCTTTTCCAATGGAAAGCTTATTTTAAGCTAAGTCAATTAAGACATCAACAAAAATTCCACCTCACAGTAGGATTAATGTCCCTCCTTCAACATTTTTATAGCTGTTTTATCCATTATAATTGAAGTATCGCTGCAACAAAAACACAAAGCTGCTGTAACTTAATTTTGTTACGTGGATCGTCGCCTTTTGATCGTTTCCGAAAATCCCAGCTGAACTTTTTCAAAAGTAACGTTTTAATCTGGGTTTAAATTAGTAAAAATAATGAATTATTTTCTTTTTTATAACTGTGCTGGTATATTCCGAAAGAATGTTCTACGTTATAAAAACGAAAAAATACAATATGGCAGACGTTATTTTTTTAACGTATCGTATAAAGTTTTAAAATAATCAGCAGAGTGGCGTATTTATAGAATGCATGAAATTGCGACTACATTACATAATTGTTTTGTGGTCACTTGTTGGTACGAGACAGGTCCGTGCCATTGCTCAATCACGAAATAAAGGCAACTCAAAGATGACTTGACAAAATAACTATGCTTTGCTTAATCAATGCCTATCGAGAAGGGCCGCCATTCTTTATTGCTCCGATCGGCCGGCCGAAGGCTTTGTCCTTACTTACTTTTAGACGGCCGATTTAATATGCACGGAGCGTTGATCTCTGCTCGACGTCTATTTTTGTATCAGCACCGACGTTTTAATTCTGGTGTAATGTGTCCTGCAACTATTTTTGCTGGACATTAAGCCCTTGCGTGCTTGCTTGTGCATGCAATTTAGTATCGTGTTTGCCTCACGTAAAAAATAGGTGTTCATTAAAGGGACGTTTCCTTTAGTAGCGTCTCAGAACCCCTTTTTGCCTAACTGGGAAAACAAAATATTTACTAATATCTAATATGCGTGCTTTATTCAACGGAAGCTTACCGTGCAAACAATTGTAAAAATATGATAAAAAATTGTCTACTCGAAAATTTTGATTTTGGCCTATTTCTGCTTGAAACTTCCTCTGATTGTTTTTTCCAGGAATATTTTTTTTCCAGTATGAATAAGAATACATTGGAAACGAGATTAGAAACATGCGTTGAAGAAAAAAATTAGTACGAGAATCTTATTTGGAGGGGGTGGGCACGCATTAAGAATGGCTGGCTCTTTCTCTCTCTCTCTTTTTCCCACCTCTAAGGAGCAGTGACTTTTGCGCATTAAGTTTCTTCTTTCATTCTTCAAAGAGGGCCTTATGCGCGGCAATGAGGATTTTTGTAGTAAACCGGAAAGATTTAACCGTTCAAAACTGTCTGTTAAACGCGAACGCAGCCGTTTTCAACTGAATAAAGATGTATTTTACGTCAAATTTAAACCGTTCTAGTTTTCCGTAGTCTAAAATTATACTCGTTGTTTCTTGCTGAACGGTTTTTTTCAAGTAAATGCCGCGCCAGCCGGCGCTTATTTATTTTCGAGGTACACCATTTTTCATGATGTCGCCTCTCATGATTTACAGAGTACCAGAAAATACACCAACCCCATTCCTGACCCTGTTCTATTTTCTGAGAACGCTCCTGAACTTGCTCTTGACTCGATTTCATGAAGCGCTAGCATTGAATTCATCTCCGAAGTAACCACCAACACGCGTTACGTAAATATTTTGAGTGCACACTGTAAAAAGGGAATCTTAAATTCAAATGCAACAAAAGTCAAATCACTAATCTGAAAAATTTTCAGTCCAAATACTCACTGAAATTCAGTTATATCGTTCTTAAAATTATAACTTAATAGAAATTAAAAACGATTGTCTAAATTTCAGTAAATAATTGGATTGATTTTTTTCCAGATCAGTGATTTGATTTGTGTTGCATCTGAATTTAAAATTTCTTTTGTTACTGTGTATCGCACGCGTAACGAGTAGGCTTTGCCTATTCTCTAATGAAGTGCTGATTATTCCCGCGGATAGAAAATGTTTTAAGTGCGTATTTCGTAACCATAAAGTAAACTTTTGCCAAGTAAACCCGACAAATACATAAATGTAGGATGGGAACTCTGTCATGACAGGAGACTGGTCATGATCGGCGTTGTTTATTCCCTCCAAGAAAAAATTAGCTTTTCCAATCAGGAAAAAAGCTCTCATTGTACTTAATCGTCTATGTCACGGACGAATGCATAGATCGGATGTCAGATAAGGCACGAATTATATGATAAACTCAAAAAGAAATATTGATATTTTTTTCTAGTCTAGTTCCTACATTTACACTATTACTGCGGAAACCATTTTTTTTTCGGAAAACGAGCGAAATTTGTTTTTAGTGAGAATTCGTTGATTTCCAGTGGCATGGTGAGGATAATCAGTTAACCTTTGCTGAAAATCAGTTAAATCTTACTGCGGAAACCATTTTTTTTAAACGAGCAAAATTTTACTCTTTTTCAGTGAGAAGTTGCTGATTTTCAGTGGCATGGTGAGGATAATCAGTGAAGTTTAACTGGTTATGCCTTACCCTCTAAGTCAAGAAAGGTGCTTGAACGTTTGCGTGCAGACTAACTCGTCCTTCGCTTTTATTTATTATCAATTTAGTGTGTACTCCAACCAAGTCTAGTGAACTTCAACCAAGGACTCTAATCAATGAGCTTAAAACCAATTGCTCAAACATAGTATATCAACTAAAATGAATATATTTTATTCTTTAAAAAAATAATTAAAAAAAAATCGGACAGATTTCCAGTGGAAGCAGGCGAAAGGCCGTAATTCAGTCTCCGCTCGTCTTTCGAAGTCTCGTGGTATAGTAGTTTATTGAAACCGTATCAATGCCGCGGTGGCGCGATGGGGCGTCGATCGCGCCGGAGAAAGAAGATTTGCTCCTCCAAGTTCGGTTATAGAAGAAAGCAAAACAGTTACACGGCCAAAAATCCGGACAAACTGACCACTAAAAAAAATCCTAATAGGAATAAAGGCTCTCGGAAGATATTGTCTTTTTCATTCCACCTGTATAGTACTACTACTGACAGAGATGTTAAATAGCAGGCGCGGTGGCGTGGAAGTAAGCTAAGTGCATTGCAAACGGACTCCACCCTTTCGCTCGACGGTGTCGGGCCAGTCAGCCAATGCGGTCACTAGCATTTTGCCTTGTTGCCTTAATCTTCTGTGAAAATACAGCTGAAAGAAAAACACGCCTCAGGGTTCTTCTCAAAATAGGAGGCATATTTTCAGAGTTCGCAGGAGTCAGTCTTTTCTCCGGAAACTGACAATTGCTTCCTACTTATACTTTTACGACGAAATAGCTCCTTCAAGCCACGTTAGACAAAACGCTGTATGATCTAAAGAGGCCCTGATCTTTTTTTGTGTGTATTTAGTGAGCTGCAATTTAAAAATGTTTTTTTACATTTTACAAAGATTCTTTTAAGTTTAAAAATCGGGAAAATATGGTAAGTTTCATTTTGAGGAAAATAAAAAGGCAAACGAGGATATATCATGCCTTTGTTTAATGGAAAATGTCGACCAAGTGCAACACAGTGAAAAGTACCACCTTAATTTTGGTTTTCCTTTTTTTTTGAATTAGAAAAAGAAAAACAGGAAAAAAATATCCCTGAAGAAAGAAACATTCTAATGTGGACGATTCGGAAAGTATTGCCCGGTATATCGGTAGACAGCTACACAAGACTGTGACCAAGTCGCAATGAAGTGTTCGATGAAGTCTTTAGTTATGCGAAGCGTGATGTTGAAGGCATTGACAATACAATTATCGCATATTTTAGTATGTTTCTCGCAACCGAATGGGGTTGAATTATTAAAACGCAGTATGACCCAGATAACATAGCCAGGGGAGGCAGTGGCACGAGACGCGAAGCGAAGCGACAGGATAGGGTATAGCCACATGATAGCCTAGTTAGCCATGAGTCACGTGAGGTTTCGGCCCTAATCCACTATGCCAGCGCTAATGACGCCCGCTCGCTGGCAAATATCCTAACGTTGATGGGGTTGCCTTTCAACATAAAGCCGGGCCAGCGGAATCGCGAGCGGAATGGACAGGCTGAAATAATGGAATGATCCGCTAAAAAAATGCTGATTTCAATCGATAGCTCCTTGTTGAGGATAAAGCATGCATAGTGCAAAAAAGATTTTTAAAAATCTTTGGTGGAGAAGATATTCTTTTCAGGCAAGATTTCTTTCCCCAAAGATTTATGGTGCGGTATTTCGTGAGTTACGGAAAACACATCTCCAAATTAAGTTATAATAATAATATAAATGGTTTCTTAAGTTCAGAAAACATTTTTTTTGCAAGAGAATAAAATATACATCCAGAAAAAAAATGATTTTAGTGAGTTATAATAAATTTTACGGCGCCAACTATATTGTACTATTTTCCTCTAGCTTTCCTCTTTAAAGTAATCCTTCATGCTGCATTTTAGAATACTGTATTCGTCAAAGGTTTTTCTTGGCAAAAGATAAAATAAAGAAAAAAAACAGTGTCTTTACCCATCCTTTCAGATGAAAAAAATTTATCTTGATTCAAGGGAACATCTTTATGTGTGGCTCATTGACAAGATTTGATTCGCTCACTTCATGACGTAGACAAGTCCCCCCTCCTTCTGAGTTGATTCATTTATTCTACTTGAAAGGAAGGAAACGATTATTCGCGCGGGCTCGAATGGTCGGTGTGTGAAAGAATTATTTTTGGATTAGGAAGGCCAAGTTGTGATGTGGTCCCCCGCGAGTGATACTCCGTGTCTTTGGACTTTCGGGTGAGAGCGCCCAGCGAAGCGTCTATGGAGGGCCGTCCGGCTGCGACGGTATGTCGCCGTTGCCATGACGACCCCGCCGTCTTCGCCTGATGGCTCAGAACGCCGCGAAGATGGCGCGCGGCCGCTCGGCGCCGCTTTGCGTCATGGAGGACGTCGACGACGAGGCCGGCCTCGAGCTGGGGGTGCTGCGGGAGCCCGCCGCAGCCCGCGGCGCCGCCACCCCTCCGACTGAAGGCGTCGCAGGCGCGCCGGTCGCCAAGAAGGCCAAGCGGGTCACGGTCCTCCGACCGTCGGAGGACCTCGACGACCTTGAGGACGACGATGACGACGACATCGACGACGACGACGTGGCGGGGCGGCGGCGGCGCCGGCTCCGGAGGCAGCGCAAGCAGCGCCAGCAGAAGCGGGGGCGGCACCGGGCGGCTGCCGCGGCGGCGGCCGCCATAGCGCCGCCGCCACCGTCGGTGCCCCAGGCGTGCGCCGCCATCCCCGTCGTGAGCGCGGCGGCCCCGCCGCCGCCGCGGCCCACAACCCTCCGCCAATCGCTCCTTGGAGTCCTCGGCAAGCTCGTGGTCTGGCGCCATGGCGGCAACATGCAGTACAGGCAGGCCGGGCCTCCACCACCGGAATACCTGCGGGGATTCATTGCTGTCGGTAAGATCATCCATCTTTGATGCGTTTTAGGAAACTCGCAGAGGAGTTCACTCAAGAGTCGTGCTTTCTTTACTCTTTTTTCTCCTTTCTTAACTAGTTTCTAAGTTTGCTCAGCATTGCTTCTTAAGTCTTGAATACTTTATGAATATGAAAGCTCGTCACAGTCGAGAGCATAGGCCTATGCCGCTAAATATCTGGTCGTGTCTGTATGATCTCCTATATTGTACTTCGACGGCAAGGTGATTTCCAAGCCAGCCGACTCGTATTTTCTTAACAATCTCCGACGTTTATGTGTAGAACCCGTGCTCTTGAACAACTATTAGAAGGAATGCCTTAAGAATTAGTTCAGTCGGCTGCATTAAAGCGGTTTCATTTTACTTCCATGTCGCATAAGAGAGCAATAAGTTTGTACTACAGAACGTCGAGTGTCTTGTAAGATCGGATTCAACGTTGATTTAATTCTCTCAAAACTTAAAAGAAAGTCGATTTTAGCAGAACATGTATGTTTCCGGCTGTTTTCGTCTTTTTATCTGCCTGCCCGCCCAGCCCACTGTCCTTATGTCTTGTCAGTGATCAGACCTTCGTCTGCTCTTCTATTTGTCGGGGAAATCTATTCCTGAAATCAAGGGTCTAAATCTAGTCAGGAAATTGTATGACAAGAGTTCTTCCGCGGCCGGCGGACCTTTCAACACCTTCCGGAGGGACGATGCGTTATTGGAAGTCTGCTTGCGAGCTATCAATTCAATGTACTGTACGAATAAATAGACTCACGATTATTGAAGATTTTACGCAAACGCACGAAAAACAAAGTTCAATTGAAGGTAGCCCCATATTCCCGTTTTCGGGTGGTATGAAAGGTGAAACAGGAATATCGTAATCGGGTTATTTTTTAAAGAACTAATCAGCAACTACATCAACGAAAAGTAGGTATCGTCTAGACGTCTCAATGTATATGGTTATTGATATGAGATTATCGTAAAAAATAACCAAATCGCGCTCTTCCTCGGGTTTTGCCTTCTACTTAAAACCGGTGCATGGGAATACTTAAAACGGGGGTTTGTTTTATTCGAACGTAAGCCGGGGGGCCAGCAGTGGCTTCAGAACGCTGATAACTTCAATTTTTTTTTGGGGGGGGGTATTCTTTAGAGGTGGGCGTGTAAATCAGGTTATCTCGTATCGGTAATTTAAAATCGCAGTGTGTGTAATACACGCGGGGTCGTATTCCAACCGCAGCGGCGCCGCACCGCGTTTGCTTCCACGAACGAAGTTCTAAGTACATTCTTAATGAAGAAGAGAACGTGCACTCGGCAGCGTAAAAGACCGCGTAGAAATATCCAACAAGCAGAGTTCTTTTCCTCTTTTTCACTGTGTTTTTTAAATTGCGTTTTGTGTTTATAGTTCTTTGGAAGTGATAACAGCCACCGAAATGGGTTATTATCGCGCTGCTAAAGCGTGTCCGTTGTCGGTGTCGGCCATCGGCGCCCGCTCCGTCGCGACGGCCGCGGCCGACGCGCGCTGCTCCCATTCCTGGCAAGAAGCCGTCGCGGCCATGCGCCCCAATCCGATAGACTACGGTCGTTCGGCGGCGGCGTCGTGGGCGTCGGCTGGCAGGCCGCCGACCGCCCTCAAGCCGCCACTATTGATTTTCTGCCTGCCCTCCCAAAATCATCAAGAAATCTTGATTAGCCACGCTGGATTTCAGCACTCACCCCGTTTTTTATGATCGGTTTCTTAGTGATTGCAATCCATTTTGGCATTGCTGCTTTTCTCAACAAATAACAAAGACAATGTGGACCTATGTTTCGAAGAGGTAACTCTTAAGGTGTACTATCATAAATAGAAAACAACGCCCTTCTTCCCCCCCCCCTGCAACCGCTTTCACGCACGGATGCGTTACTGCAGCTGCGTACCTCGGCTCGGCATTAATCACCTGTCTGATTCCGATCGAGGGTAGGCAACCGCAACACACCGGTGTCTAGGTGGTTGCAGGGGGCAACGGTTTTCCTGTCTTTGGTGGTAACGTTAACAAAATATTGAAAGAAAATGAGCTGATCGATTCGGTTGGTGTGCCCGCTCTGCTCGATGAAAACGCCTCGCTGCATTTCCTTACCACACCAGAATACTTGAGGCCAATTTCGGGTCAAGTACTCAAGGGCTAAAGAAAATATTGACGCAGCAACGACATCTTTTTCTAAGATAGGAACCAAGCCCAAGTGAAATACCGTTTTGAGTGGAAAGCTTGGAGTTTTGTATCCTATTGGTGGCGAATCCTGCTTTTAGGTGTTTGAAGTCCGCATTTGCATTAACGTTAAGCGTGTCCATAACTTTTAGCGAAGACTATCGGAGACTTTCTAACAATAAGATTTTACTTTTTCTGTATGAATAGCACGTAATGTCTTAAAGACGTAACTCTGTCGTATCTGCTTTAACGGAACAAATATTTAGGCCCCTCGCCGTGTTAGTATGGCTTCACAGTAAAAACCAACCCCTGTTTTGGTTGTAAAGGTAAAACAGGGAAAGAGCTTATTTCGGTTAAAGATACCCATATGATTAACCGTATCAATGAAGAGGATCCGGGATGAGTCCTTTTTTTATTATTATGGTTGTTGAAAGGTTATCTTCAAATTACGCTCTCCGCCCGCCTCACCTTCGTACCCAAAACACTTGTGAGACTACCTTATACTGTAATTTTTTAAGGTAGCATTTTCAACCTCTTAGTTTAAATTTGGTGCTACCCTCCGTCGTCAAGCCGAGCGGAGCGATA
>Ga0058701_10002237_pt1 | contig 14494 bp, 12 predicted proteins | sample AgamicOrMae_FD_97039 | JGI IMG/M metagenome (GOLD analysis project Ga0058701, IMG submission 97039) | Agave microbial communities from Guanajuato, Mexico - Or.Ma.e | ecosystem: Host-associated > Plants > Phyllosphere > Phylloplane/Leaf | place: Guanajuato, Mexico | collected 2012-06-04 | reverse complement strand
TCTTCTTCTCGCTCGTCCGCTCTGCTAATGACAGTCGTATTACTCAATCGCAAGAGCTCTGGCTGACATCTTAGAAAGCCAAGAGAGGGCTTCATTCGATACATTATTAAAAATATTACGAATGCTCAACAGCTATTCGACTCCCTTCAGGCCTACAGTGATGGAGCAAAAAGCTTACCAGCCGATCTATTGCTACAGGTCACAACTCTATGAACCGAGATTGAACGGAGAACTCGTCGACATGGAAATCATCGTCGGCTCAGAAACATATCGAGTTCATCGAGTCATAATGGCAGCCAAGTCAGACTATTTCAGAGCAGTCATGTCAAGCGAACTGAAAGAAACAAAGGAACACAGAGTCATAATTGAGGACTTTCAAGAGACCACTTTGTAAGAGATGCGTCAACCGCCGCCTTCCACTGTGCATTTTGTTTGCACTGCCTTCGGGCAGTGCAAACAATTTAACCTATAACTAAAGCTCATTTTTCCGAAGAAGGTATCAGCCTCGCTTGAGCCACCAAACCAAGCAGAACGTGGAAGTGCCTTCTTGGGACTATTATCAACGAGCACACCATAGTTAGTCTACCACCAAATTATTCTTAGTTCCCCCTCTAATTTACCAGTGTCTCCTCGTGCCACACCATCAGTGTGAGACTAAGCCAACCATCAGTTGAGCAGGAGATAACACACTTGTGAATCATTAACTATCGTAAGATAAGGTCTGGAAGCGATGTAGCGAATCGGCCATTTTGTAGATGGAAATAGTGATAGGAAAGAAATTAAAGGATCGAAGGAGTGTCATCTTGGCGCTGGAACACGCTCCAATTTCACGTAAAAAAGGTGGCAGTTCCACTGCAAATATTTCACCGCTCTGTTTCATCCTTCGGATTGCAAACGGGAAGGTCTCTATGGCATCTCGCTCGGTCAATCTGCACCGGTTGAATACAGCATAGCAAATTCCTGTCTACATTACCAATCAGCTATATCCGTACAGTCATTGGCGGAAATTTTGCGACTCTTGATCCAGGCCTCGGGCCGCTCACAGCTCATGATTTCAAGCTGCAGCGTGTACGCCAAGTGTGTTTGAACAAGCAGGGTAGCCCGGCTAAATATTAAGCGGGTACAGAATTTGTTTTTCCCGCACAGCCATCTGATAGAAGTAGCAGAAATTCCGACAATGACTGTAGAATGAATAGAAGAAATTATCCGGTCGCTGAGAGAAAGGAGAGAAATCTACCCCAGCAATGGTTGAAACATCACGACAATAATCCGTAAGTGAGGTTTTTGCACATAAGGGTGGACCGAAACCGGCTCACAATACTATAAAGAACATAATCACCGAATTCGAAAACTCAAGAAGATCAGAAGACAACTTGTAATTGACAGTGGGCCGGAAAAGCAGCTCAAGAACCCCAGATATCGTGGAAGAGGCAGAGCGCATCAAAGTGGAAGATCGAAGTACTTTAGTTCGAGCTCTGGCTCGAGATCTAAGCTCAGACAAAACTTTGACCCACAGGATCTTGATGGAGGATTTTAAGGAGTAACCGTATGAAATCCAGCCTGGCCAAAAACTGGGAGAACATCGGGTTGCTGGGAGACACACGTTAGGGTCTGAGATCTGTGAACTCATTGAAAGAAAAATTCTTGATCCGATGAAGCTCATCTCCTCGGATGTAGCCCACTTTCACCTGCGCGTCCATATCAATAAGCAAAATGAGTGCCGTCAGGGCTCCGAATGGCCTTTAAGTGTTCAACAGAGCCCTCTTTGTCCGCAGTACACCACCGTCTGGGAAGCTATCAGCTCCGACGGTGTCGAAGATTTCCGGTTCATCCGGAATGAAAAAGTTTGCTCGTCGCTCTGTTCCTGGAGGTTATCATCTCCAAACTAACATAGAAAGGCAACATGAGGACCCATTGGTTTCAGCAGGAGAGTGCGAGGGCCGCAAGGATAAGGGAGAATCCTGGGAAGTTGAGGCAGACATTTGAAGGAAGGATCATTTCGAAGAGAATCCCACTACTTCTTCCCGGAAGGGGGGTCGAATGGCTTCCGAATTCACCGGACCTCCCTCCGATGGATTTTTTGTATGGGGCCGGGTAAGTATGGGGGCGAGCACAGACCGAGAGATCTGGATGATCTGGAAGAGAGAAGTGGGCAGACACTCTTGGCTCTTCCCGCAGAGCCCTCCCGCAGGACTTTCGACTCTCTCGATGGAAGATTTCGTGTAGCGGCGGCAATGGGAGGTATGCTTATCGGAATGGCTTCAAGTAAATAGTGAAAACGTATTCCCTCTATCCCACTCAAATTTCCGTGTTCAAATAAAACGAATCGGAAAACCCACATCAAAATTTTACTTCTCTAAGGGACACCATGTACTTTTCTCTCGATGGTGGACGCACCGGGTGCACGTATCTGCACGGGTTAGATGGCTATCAAAAGCGAAAGAAGTCGAGAGAATGATTGCGGAAATGGCTATCGCATCGGGAGCGAAGGTAGACCTCAAAGTTTTCAACATCGGGTGCGGATAACTCCGTCATTTGGAAATGGCAAGTGAGCCTTCCACTTGAAGCTCATGGCATGTACTCCTTGGTGGAGGCGAGACGGAGGATGCGGTGAAAGAGCTTACGGCTACGGTATTCCCTAGCACGCCTGTCAGTCTTTGGAACCAGAGGCCGGTGATCAACTGTTCAACGCCCAGACAGCGGTGAGATAGATTGGCATTCATCTACGAGAACAAGACTGCCTCCGAGAAGCAGTCTTTGTTGGGACGGCTCCAAGCTGAGATTCCGAAGGCGCTTGCCGAATTCGGGACCTTAGTCATCCAGATGGTGGCCTTCTTCGAGCAAGGGACGGATGACACATTGTCATCGATCATAACGAACGCTCTTCAAAGTGAGCTCAGCACGTGGCTGATAATAAGTGCGATAATTATCCTTGGGAGGAGGGAAATCTACCTAAGCCAAAAACAACACCAGCACCGCATCATCACTCGTCACTCTTCGGAGCAGAGCAAGCTAAAAGGCATACCTATTCTACTACATCCACAACTAATCGATTGCTCGACTCACTTTTGCATCTCGAAGGTGAGTGATTGGTGAGTATAAGAGTGGAGAGAGATGTGCGGTGATACTAGCACCCAACTATTCTTCATTGGGTATAGATCATATGTTCGTGTATCTATAGATATATAGATCGCGCTCACCTTTGCTGGCCTTAATACAATTTCTGCCGTTGCGAAGGGTTTTCCAATAGTTCTCTTATTTGTCTCACAATCTCATCGCGGCTCACCGGCGTGATCTGGCTGACGCTCACCGGTGACCTCGAATCTATTCCATAAACAATTTGAAACGACGAGAATGTGGTCGACACGTGGACAGTTGTGTCGTTAACGTAAACAGCGTTGCATAGTTTCAAATCCCAGTTCTCCTGGTTTTCTGACACATAAACTCTCAGGATACGTGCGAGAGTTCCATTCACTTTTTCATCGATGCCGCTGGTTTGAAGGTTAAACAGGGTCGTGAATCACATCTCAAAGCCAGCTTTATTCGCGGACTCGACCCAGTTGATTTCGATCTAGATTGAACGCCTTGATCAGTGATGACCACATTAGACATCCTAGGAATCAAATGATTTCGCTCTGCATGAAAGCGACGAGATCGTCAGTTTTTGATTGCTCGCCGGATTTAGCGATAGCATACTTACTATAGGCATTTGTTGCCGTAAAGATTTTGCTATGCCTACTTAGAGTGCTTTTGAACGGGCTCACTATGTCGAGGTGTACATGTTCCAATAGTTCTTAAACGGGAATCGGATGCAAGTATCCGGGTAGGGGCTCTTTTTTAGATTCAAACGATTGACAAGAGATGCACAATCTCACATAACGCTCTACATCTTCTCCTAGTTAAGGCCACCAGAAACGGATTAACTTACGCTCGGTCTTAGTAGTCCCAATGCATCCATAAAGTTCGTTATCATCAGCTAGGGCAAGCAAGTGCCATCTTCATCGGGAACAAAGACCGTGTGTCGACTCCCTTCAGGTAGCTTGTCGTCCTCATGATATATTTTCCCGTCGATGCGTGTAAGCCTTGGCCCGTAGTGTTCTCACAGAAGGGTTCTCAAGTCTGTCCGGAGGCTAGACTGCTGCGGAATCAACGTAGCTTTTCGAAGAAGTGTGAAGGCAGACTTCTCCTGATTCAATCGACCAGTGCGCACCGCTCGACCATTGATAGATTCCTTTTCCGAGTTTTTCGATTGCATCGGGTAGAGATTTTAGCTCCGAAAACTGTTGGAGCTCATCAGCCAAATTCGTATCGACCCGCCATCGGAGAAGACCGATTGCAGAACAATCTCTCGAGAATCGTTTCGGCAAATTTTTGTATCGATTCTGAAGGTTGCCGTGGCGAAACAGGTCCGCGTGTAAGCTTAACCTACTGGTGCTGATGGCACTGCTCGCTCACGCTGATGGCGTGGCACTAGGTGTCGCTCGAAGTGGTAGAAAAATAAAATGTAGTCGGCAATAGTTTTCCTTTGGAGTGCTCTGTTCTTGCTGCTCCAGACGACTGTGTTTTAGTCGCCGAATCGAGCTTTATTTATACTTAAAAATCGGTACAGGAATGTTCGAGCGCTGCCTTAGGCAGCGCTTTACAAAAGTTGTCTTCTCCTTCCGGGTCGGGGAGATGCTTGCTATTAGGGTGCTAGTAGCGCGCCAAGGCGCTCTGATCACGCGCGGGGAGCTACCCGCGCTAATAAAATTCATCATCCTGGTAGCTCGTACAAAGGCGCGAGCTCGCCTTATCCGCCTCGCACACAGATGTCATGTGCGAGGCGACTAGTTTAAAATGCAACTGATACTATCTAGCAATCCACTCATCAGCCGTTTTATTGCGACAGGTTGCGAAAGACGACGAGCGAGTGGGAAGAAGAGTGCTAGAAAGTTGCGCGAGTGGAGAGAAAGGAGAGAGAGAGAGTGAGTCGAGCGAGCGAGCGAGCGAGAGTGGGCGAGTAGTCGACAGGCCGGATTTTATTGCCGTCGACTTGCCCCTCTCTAGTCGCTCCTCACACGCGTCCCCTAGCGGTTGGCAACGGGGAAACTCATGATTGGACGCCCTAATATCCTCTCTAATGCATCGACCTGTCTTGGACTTCTAGAGAGTACACATTTAAGGCTTGTTATCAGCCTGTCAGCAGTGGGATACTGAAGCTTGATTTCTTCACATACCCCAGAAAAAACATGACACATGCATGACATGCACAGTAGTTCCAGGAACAGATCATGTCAGAGGTTGTTCCTAGCTTCAATCCAGCGAGAAGCCTGGTTGGTCAGGCGGACGCGTACTCGGTCGTAGAACAATCGTTTCGGCCACAATATTCTCGGGGCATCAGCTAACGACCGAGCCGCGTTCACATTATTTGCATCCTTTGATAACTCCTGTAGTTCAGGTGAATCGCGGCGGCGGCAGGCCCGAAATTTGCCGTCCGTCCACGCAGGAACGAAAAAGCGGGCAGAAGGACACTAACATTTAAACGACTGAGTATTGGAAAACGTATTAGACCGGTGCGAATTTGATGTGAAGATCATAATGTTCAACGAGGCTCATCTAAAGCTAACTGGATATATGAACAAGCAGAATTACCTTGCCTGTCGCTCAGATAGGCCGGACACGCTGGAAGGAAGGCCACTTCATGCGAAAAAACTGAGCGTTGAGGCAGGAGTTGGCACAAACGGTCTTGAAGACTTCCAACTCATAAGAAATGAACATTAAATTCGATTGTCTCTAACAAAATAAGTGAATTTCTGTCGAGAGCTGGGGGTAGGGGCCTATGTAGGTCCCACTGGTTCTGAAAGGACTGTGCAACCGCGCAGACGACCAACGAAAATCTCGACCTATGGAAATCCGAGTTCGGTTCCAAAGTCATATCGCGAAGGTTTCAGGAAAGAAACTGAGATAGGCTCAGTTTGAGGCTCATGTAGCTCTCAAAATCTCCAGATTTGTCTGTTCATTATTTCTTTGTATGGCTGAAAACAAAAGTTGATGCCCGTGAGGTAAAACCAAAGACAGCGAGTTTTAGGCGAGAATTGGAAGCTCGCTTCCTTCTATTCCAACCGAGTCTTGGCTAAAGTCAGCGCGTATCCGCCATCTGACATCGTCAGGCGGACTGGGTCTACGGCCGGGGTCAGGACTCTGTCGCATGACAATCCGACACATTCTGGGGTGGAAAATCCCCAAACATTCTGCCTGACACGTCATCTGACAGACTAACGTGTCAGGTTATCATCTAGCATCGAACTCTGAGTTTGCACTACGGGGGGTTACGATTTTGCACGTGATAGTTTGTTGAATGATAGATAGCCAGCGGTCTGGAATACTGGTGGTACTGGGAGACAATAAATGGATTTAGATTTTTGCGGTTCATATGATCGTGCGGGCTGAGAGTGGGGCTCGTGGGCGTGTCACCTCCGCGGGCGGCTGCGGCAAATTGGAGTGGAAGTTGGTGCTATCGGGCCAGCCTATCGGTGTGCTTCCTAATAGCTCGCATCAACCTCTCCGTTAGCCTCAGAAAGCCTGCCGAGTTGGACCTTAAGAAAACTCGTGTCGCAATCATGACAGTCACAATAATGGGCTCGGTCGCAGTCGCTCTCTGCGGCAGAGGCATGGTCCAGTCTTGCAATGCCTCAGGCTATGTTCGGAGTGTCGGCCATTGACTGCGATCAATGCCATTATTCTGCTGAGAAAATCTGATATTGCCTTGCCACAAGTTTCAACATCACTGAGACTGCAAGCGCGAGGTATGACAAGTTCAAGCGGTTCAATATTTCAGGGGTCTTCTCTGCACACAAATTTCTTCATAAGAGCCGAAAATATATGGTCTAGTGGTGACAGATCTGGACTATATCGTGGCCATTATTCAGAACTACAGAGATAAAATGGGCGCCTGTTGGAGGATCTCTCCAGATATTCCATGCTGGCTCGCGCTAGATGAACTGTGACTCAGTCATGCTGGTTTGGGCATGCATCGAATTCTTCAGAAGTGAGACGTCGTCTGAGCTCAGGGATGACATCGTAGGTCAGCATTTTGATATAACGAGAGGCAGTGAGGGTCTTGCGTGCATCATTTGCATCACCTATGTCATGAATATGATGGGGCCCGAGGATACTTGCTTTTTAATGTGTTCCAACCCAGAGGGGAACCCCCGGCCATTAAAACCTCCGCCTCTAAAGCGTGTCAGAAAAATGCACAGCTTCAGTCCAATTCCTCCAATTAAAGAAGCGTCGATCTTACTGGCGCGTAAATTGACCAATTATGCGAGCGAGATCTACAGGCCGATAGTGAACATAGTCCCTGCCTTAGATCCTCGCTATCAAATCATAGACATGACGTTCGAAACCTCATTGACAGCTCGAAATGAGCTCTTATTATCGCTAGAATAAATGGAAACAGAAACACGAAATTCGAGCTTTTCGAGCCAGACTAATATCCTGCTCGGCAATGGAATTGAGTCTGCGGTTGAACTGTTTGACCAACAGGAAGATTATTTTAGGTGCAGGAGAGAATTGATGAAAGTGAATGCATTCGAGCACTGGCACTTGCCAAGACAGCTCTATCCAAGACTATTGAAAGTGGCTCGAAGTATCCTGTCAATCCAGGCGACGAGTGTCGCTTCTGAGCGGCTCAGATACGGCAGCCCCCCCCCCTCCCCCGATATATCTACCTTCGGGAAATCCAGTCGGTATCCCGCCGACCGGCAGCTCGACTGGGGGAGAGCAGAACTGGACAACCTGCCGACTATATGACCCAGTCGCCAGTTCAGTTAAGATCCCTTACAGTGTTTCTCAAAACTGCTGACACGGAAGGTAAACAGAAGAAATCCTCCGGCGAATGGGAGTTTAGCGCGCGCGGTGCGCTTTCATTGGTGCGGTACCCGGGATGGGCCTACCTCCTCACTGGATGGCTCCGATCACTTTATCTCAATCATCGCTCGAATCACCAAGCTCTTTGGAAGGTCTAACATCCTAATTAATTGTATCGAATTCGTGCGCGTCCGGGATCGTCGCCAATTCTTCTTGCATGATTTGGCAACGGGGGCGGTCGCAGTGAACCATGTTGCACAGACCACAAATTCTCTCCAGCCTATTCAGGCCACACTTGAACTTTGCTAATGAATACTCGAAATGAGCCCCTCCATACTATAGAAGCGCTCGAGTCCGAATCGCAAATTTCTCATCGCCTTCCCGGTTTGTTCAACTGATATTTCTAAACAAGCTTGACTAGCGCAAAGCATGATATCATCCCCTGTTCTTTGAAGGTCTTGACCAATCTTCTTGCGCGTGAGAGACCAAAACCAATGATCAAGGGGGGACAAATCGGCGTTATAAGGAGGCCAGATAAGATTATCTCAAAGTCGTATCAGCCTGCTTTGAAAGACTCCGCGGAGATACTATCCAGGAATTTTTACAGCACGAGGCGCCGCTCCATCTTGCTGATACCAGCACTTCTCTAAATCTCCGGGGCTCAGACGAGATCTGAGCCCTGGAATAACGATGGCTGCGTGCATGTAGGAGCATCCCTCGCCTGTTAGGTTCGTATGCGTTGAATCCTCTGGGCAGTCTGGTTCATCGACACGAATAGGTCTAATGGATCCAGCCTTCGCACGAGCCGCCATGAAAATATGGGTTCTATATCCCCAGAATTCCCGCTGCTTCTGGTGGGCCTCTGGACGTGAGGTGCCAGCCAGTCCTCATTATCTATCGCTTCATCGATGTTTGGATGTTGGCCAAGTAGAGGACTGATATTAACAGCGAATGATGCCGCCACGATGATAAAAAGGTCTTGATGAAAATAAGAACCAAAAGTGCTCAACCAACCGACCAACTGGTGATCCACCTTTGGGTGGTGAGTCTTGTTGGTGGATACCATGCGTTACGACACTTAGTGACATACCGACCGCATCATATGAGCTTTTGATCTATTCAAAATCGTTCAGAAAGTTGCAGTAGCGTCCTTATACAAGAAATGAAGCTAAATGAATCGATATCGACGCGTTTTTCATGTCCTGGGATACGAGCAGATAAATGAACCGGGGTATCCGAAAGTCGAAATTCGAAAACCATCAGGCCAGATCCGGGCCAAGTAGAGGGCTGATATTAACAGCGAATAATGCCGACACGATGATGAACAGGTCTTGAGGAAAATAAGAACCAGTTTCTACATAACACTCATTAGTGAAGCCTCCATCATCGGCATCTATGACCAGACAAAGGGAAAAAATCCCCAAAAATGTGTCAGATTGTAACGCCGGTCAAAAACCCCGCCCGGCCTGACAGTGTCAGATGGTCGATGGGCGCGAACAATACACTCCAGGGCACATTTTCTTACCGCCTCAATGTGGGCGTGTCAGCGGTGCTGACCGAACGTTTGGTGCCCCCAGAAGGGGAGGGGGTCGGAAGGAGACTATGAATTGCCCTACTCTAGCGATGCGTTGTATAAGCGCTGGAATAGGAAGTGAAAAATTAGTTGGAGACGAGTATCACGTTGGCCTATTCTTCTTGCCATAACGCAATTTTCATTGAATGAGCGAACTTAAGGGGAATTCTTTCAGCGCTCAATCGAGGCTCCCTTGGCTTCGATCACCTCGACAAGTCTTTCTGGCATGTCTTTGTATAGGTTCTCGGTCTAGTCTTTTCGATTTTCGCTGATTTCTTCGGCTGCATATCTGATTGTAGCCCAGAGATCGGCTTTATCCTCGAATTGTCTACCGGTATAGATACTATATGATATCATCTTTCAAACATTTTGAACTAAAATCAGGGCTCCTCGCTGGCTATTCGAGTAATCGGATAGATTTTGAGGCTATAAAATTCTTCACAACTTTTGCTGTATGCACCGACGCATTATCCTGCTGAAGATAGGAAGTCAATCAGAGTCTCCCCTTGGGGGCATATTTATTGAAGCCAACGAGTTTTCAAGTACCACATTCTCTCCAAAAGCTTAATCAAGCATGTGGACGACGGTGGGACGGTTAACGATAAAGATCGGCAATCAATCAATGAGTCGATATTAGTAATGACAAACATAGCAAGTCATATAAACGAAATGAAAAAACGACACGAGCATTCAATCAGAGTGCAGGAGTTGCAAACTTTATTGTACGGCCAGGAGGTAGGTATTCGTTATATTCTTATGGTCTCGACAGCCAAAAACCGGGAAAGGCTTTGCGTCAGGGCAGAGATTGGTTTGCTTGCGCCCTTATCATAACAGCACTAACCATTTCAAACTCAATGTATCCTTATCACTGGCAATCAATCATAATATAATATTCGTTCGCGCACAATAGGGGCCTGACCTAGAGACTCTAGTTCGGATTTCCGGAAGTCTTTAGCGCTGACATGAGCTTCCATTTCGCCTCCTCGACCTCGTCTAAGCATTGGGGAGACTCTTTCATCACGTCTGACTCCGCTAATTCTGTTAGTTCTTCCGAGTTGAAGGGATGGAACTTGAGCAATGGAGGGAGTCGGCACATCTGGCACTCTATCCGGTCGATCTTCTTCGACATAATTGAGATATTGATTGAATAATATTTTCTCCTCGGGCCCAGATGGATTCGTCCACCATTCGAACCATTCGTATCTGAGTGTCATCATTAATGTCGTCACGGGGTCGTCCATGATTCTTTTTTTAAGCCAATAAATGCGGTGAACGATTGTGACCCGTTTTGGCGTGGTTCTTATACCCAGCGCGTTCGGAACGCCGCAACACAGTGTTCTTGCTTCATGAACACTCAGTTCTATCTAGCCACCAGGAACAACTAAGTTGTTCCTCACCACTTTGAGGATCAAATCTTCTGGCATATGGGCAAGTCTTTGATGCCAGTGATCCAAAGTCACTGCGGCACTTGCCTTCTGCTCTGGAGGAATGACTTCCAGATTTAGCGAGTAGACATTATTGTCTTGGAGAGCTTTCAATTTGAATCTACTACCGTAGTAGATCCACATTCCAGTCGAGTTGGTTCTGAATTCAATGTTGCTCTTTGCCGCACTAGACATCGATAACAAATTAGCTTTCATATCTGGGACATAGAGCACATTATGAAGCGAGCCAAAAGAAGTTAAGATTGTTCCGCTCCCTAGAGCGGGTACAATATGCTTATCAGCCAAACGTACACTGATTTGCGTATCGAAAGGCTGATATCCCTGAATCCATTCTAGGTGCGAGGTCATATGTGCTGAGCAGCACGAATCAATGTTCCAGGTTGAGTCAGTAAATTGAGGATTTGGCTTCCTCGGACTCTCCCCTGTGGCAAGAGCCATCTTAGCTTGATGGTTGATGTCATAGGTCTGATCCTTGGTGCTCTGATCCAACTTATTCTTGAGTTTGGCGTAGGCACTCTTGAAATGACGAGGTTCCTTGCAATAATGGCAGATGATGTTCTGCATATTGTAGCCCTGGGCTTGATTGCTCCCCTGTCCATATCTTTGTCCTGGACTGTACTGTTTCTGAGTTGATGGTCCAGGCAAGGCTGGCGCATCATATGTACCAACTGGGTTGGTAGCTCTCCGGTTATATCTTTGGGGCGACTGTTGTACGTACTTCGGAGAAGTATGTACTTGTCTCGAAGGGCCAGGTTGTGAAGAATTAAAATACGATGGCTTCCTCTGAAACCCTCGTTTGTTTCGAGTACGTAGAGCCAGCATTGCAGTTTCTAGCTCTCCAACTTCCTCTTTATTAGCTATTGCTTTGGCCGTCTCATTCAGTTTGTTAATGAATCGGTCCGAAGTTCGCATATCTGCATCCAGCATATTCCAATAGCTGAGGAAGTTCTTTAGACTGCCGGCAATGAACGAATAATAGAGCTGATGACGAGAGCATCATCAACCTCTGTACCGAGTGCCTTGAGTTTACCTTTTAGGCCAAGTATCTTGTTGGCAATTAAAGGTACCTCTTTAGCCGATTTACAACGGATGTTGCCTATCTCAGTCATCAACTCGAGTTTAGCGTTGGATGACTTTAATCCATACGCGTTTTCCAGGCACTTCCAGGTCTCATGCGCTGTCGAGCAGTGCATGATCCTTCTGGTTTCAGCTTCAGAAAATGATGAATAGAGGGCGGATTCGGCGTTCCGGTTCTTGGCTTCATCGGTCGTCGGGGTTCCATCTATTACTATATCATACACCCCGATAGCCTCCAGGTGAACCTTCATGGTGCACACCCAAACATCATAGTTGTCCTAGGACAAACATAGCTTTTTCCGCTAGCGTCTGTGAACTTTACCATCTTGTCATAGATGCTTTCCCTGACTGACAAACAGAAAAGAAAATGAGATGACCTCACGAATTCCAGAACAGACACCTGCTTGAACTTACGGTTCTGATTGGAAGTTATCACGATCGTCTTCTGATGAGGATAACGGGAGGCGCTTTTGACTGGTGATCGTTGCTGTTCGGGCCAACAATCTCAACAGTCGAAATAATCCAGAGTAGGAGTAACCAGGACAAATTTGGAATAAATCGAAGATACGAACTAAGATCTCGAACAAATAACTCTAGTCCGCCAGACAAACACTAGGGTGTTTCGGACGAGTTGATTCTGATTAACAGATCAGAATATTAATCGCAATAAGCAAATTGGACAAAAGACAAATGAGACTCCCAGGTCTCGGACATATGAACTCTAATCCGTTCGACAACAGTCAAGTGTCTCGGATGAGTTGATTCTGATTAACGAATCAGAATAATAGCCACAGCGAAACAAATTGGACAAAAGACAAATGAGACTCTCAGGTCTCGGACAAGTTGATTCTGATTAACGAATCAGAATAGTAGACGAGGCTGGGCTACACTGAACAAACTGTCGACTCTGAATGATCAGTTCAGAGTCCACACAAGCACTAAACAAAAAAATTCTCATTAACTCACTCTATTCAACCATTGAATGGGCTTCTACTATCCCTCCAAACAACTAAACATAATCGCGCGCATAAACAACTACGAACTAGGAACAGGTTTAAAACAAACTGAGCAATACTACTGCTCTGCCTTCCCTCTCATCTAATGGTATTAATGACTGCGTCAATGGTATGCACACTCTTTCATATACGCTTTACACTAGTGCTCACAAAATTGTACGTACTACTCTTTCGTACACACACTATTGAAGACTCTGTTTTACACAAGGTTGTGCTTTAAGATGGTTTTATTTAAGACTACACTCACTGGCTCGGCGGCCGTCGGCTTTTATAGTCGACGGACTGCCGCAGTCTGGGCGGAGCTTCCGCCCCAGACTGCCGCATCATGGGAGGAGCTTCGGCTCCCCTGCCGCAGTGGGCGGCGCTTCCTCGCTCCCTCCGGGAGTCGGTCTGGCAGTGGTTGTCCCGGCCGGCGCTCTCCCTATACATACTCTTACATGTACACTCTTACAACCTTTTTTTTGTACGAGAGATGATCCATAGCGTAAGAGTAATAGTTAGCTACTGACACCACTTCACACCTCTCTGCACTCGTATACTCACCAAGCTACTTACCTTCGACCAGCAACCAATCAGTCAGTTGTGAATGTGATAGAATAGGTTACTCTTTTGGCTGGTACCGCTCCAATGAGTGATGAGTGATAATGCGATCCGAGAGGCCCCTTCCCTTCCTCCTGAAATGATGTATTGCACTCATTGTACCTATATATCGCACTTGGTCCCAATTATCGCATTTATTGAACATATATATCTCACTGGTTGTATTCTTATTGCACTTGTAGTTATTGCCCCTAGTTATATTGTTATCGCACTTCTGATATTTTTGCACTTGTTATAATGTTATTGCACCTGTTAAATACTATTGCACTTGTTCTTATTGCCTTAGATGAGAATTGCACTTGATGAGACATTGCACTTGACCAATTATTGCACTCGACGAATTCCCGTTTGATAAAACGAAACCAACCTATCTGCTACCATGTTAGAGGGAAGCGAATACAATGACTAATAGCAGAATGGAGTAAATCATAATAATGCTTGGCGACTGCAAAGACTAATTTGACTAAGATTCATGTATATATATATTTTATTTTATCTTATATTGTGTGTTCTGTTGCGTATCGCACTTAGACTGCGTTGTCTAAGACGCAACTGAGTTGTTCACCTGAAAAGGGAAGTTGCATGAAAGGCGCGCGTTTTTTTTCGAAGAACGAATATTGAGTTATATATCCTAACACACATACATGAAATTTTGTGACCAGGTGACACGTCCTCACAGTGGCGGTAAGAATCTGTCCAGGAGTGTAGTCTTGCCGCAGGGCTTTTCGGTCTTTCGAGGACCGAATCCGTATCGTGGCAGCGGAGGACGGCAAGGTAGTACTAGCATTAGGGAAAAAATGAGAGCTCACTCCAGCCAGTCAGCCCTGAAGAAAACCCGTGGGCATTCTACCCCATTACCCCGGCACGATTCGATTCCAGCGAATGACAGGTAGGACGGAGTAACGTTCCCCCCCCCCCCCCCCCCCCCCCCCCCC
>Ga0058701_10002236_pt1 | contig 14495 bp, 8 predicted proteins | sample AgamicOrMae_FD_97039 | JGI IMG/M metagenome (GOLD analysis project Ga0058701, IMG submission 97039) | Agave microbial communities from Guanajuato, Mexico - Or.Ma.e | ecosystem: Host-associated > Plants > Phyllosphere > Phylloplane/Leaf | place: Guanajuato, Mexico | collected 2012-06-04 | reverse complement strand
TGTACTCGTGACTAGACTATGCTTGGCTTGCCGTTAGAGTTTTTTGTCTTACAGATAGACTAAAACAGTCAAGACTAACTATGGTCTTGGCATCAGTAAACACTTTTTTGGGTGACCCCACCAAGATTAAAACCTTACCTAACCTCAGTTTATCTAACGTCACGTAACCTGGGTGGTTGTGGGATCAGGTGTCACTATTCGTTCTCTGATTTGTAGAGTAGTCCCAGAGTGTTGGAGCCATCTCACTCGGGTCCACATGAATATCGACATTACACTAGCGTTGAGTCATTTAAAATTTCTCTCAAGGAGAAAAATGTAGGGTCCCTGTCTTTCCCTCTGAGAAGGCAGACATAGCAGGACTCTTGCCGAAGCGCACACATCGTCGTTGTTGCTGATTAAAGAAAATCAGCGGATTATCTTATCTTGATTAACCCGTTCTTGCCCCTTCTCACCTCGGTTGTGGGCATTCAAAACTTAACGATGGTAGCAAAATTTAATGCAGCTTGACTCAAGTTTCAAGAAAACTAACCACAAGATTCCGATGCATGTTATGAAAAACCTCTATTCTCGCTTCTTTCAACGTTGACCTGATTTCTGTAACCGACCATAACTGTAGAGGCCGATGCAGCAACAACTTTGATGGAAAACTGCCATCTGCGGTTTTTGTGCATCCTCTCCTCACTCCCCCGCTCATTGCATGGTATTGAAGACTACGCTGATATCTTAGTATCGTAATAGAAGAGTAGGTTTAAATACTAACTGCGAAGTTTTTGCGTTAGATGATGAAAAAATATAGTTGGATCTGAAGAAATTAAATCTTTTTGTAGTACTACTCGCCAATTACCTAATTCGAAACAGAATTTTCATTTATCTTTCTGTTGACAACGCTGAAACATTGGAAGAGTCAACGCTGCTGTCGAGAAGAAATGTCCAGTACTTTTGTATTTGAGGGCAGCCATTATTTGTGTATGTTTACTGGACGTGGCATGTCAACAGATAGACGCGTGGAAAGCAGCCAATGAAAGGGTTGCAAGCTGACCCATATACGCTTCGAGACCTTTTAACAAAGACCGCTTTGTTTTCTACAGAAATATTCACACCTTCGTCCAAAGCATGTCGTGAAGGGGATCATTGTAATTTATTCTTATTCTGTGGTTATTTTTATCCTTATTAGCCTCAATGAATTTCAAAGTGTAACATAAAAATGTTACTTGAAAACTTGTGTAAGAGATTCATTTTCCTAGAAGATATTTTTCATGAGCATTAGGCTAAGTCAATGTAGTTGTTTTAATTAATAACGAAACAATAAACTAATGGTCCTTGTTACAAAGAATATATACGTTATGTACATATAGGGATGTCGTTTAAAGAAATAACAATGTCGTGGCAAAACACTCCCTGGGTCTCTGATTGAAAAATAAAATCTTATTGTTCTGTGTAGGCCTATGTTTGAGCTGTCTTGGTTTTTAAAAGAAAATCTTTTAAGAGATCCGCGAATCACACATTTGTTGGATAGGATTGGACTCGCTATAATTTTAATCGTAAAAACTTCCGAAGGCTGATAGGAGGCAGTACTGTGGTCGGTATTGTGGCAGGAAGCTTAGGGAAGACCACTGGTGAGGGAAATTATGAGAATGTGGCCTATGAAAATTTGGTGGCCAATAAACGGACATTATGATCTAACTTTTTCATAATTCTTGATTTGATTGTTATTTAAGAGACTCCCGAAAGGACAGGTACGTAGTAAAAAAAAAGTGGTAACAAAAGTTGCTAGCATTGAATTTAAAAAAAAATGTGCAGTGTTTCTTTTAGCGCGTGAAAACAGGGACGATTTTAGTCAAAAGTATTTTTATTCATGTTTGAAGTTTATGTTACAGTTTTAAAAGTCAAATAAAACATCTTTTTTAGTACAAGCAGGCTCCAGCGAAGGGAATCGTTTGTACAGTCGGATTCAAAAAACCTGTCACATTCGAACCGGGTGATCGACTTATATTTAGCTTTTCGACATTTGAGTTGGTATTACCAATGCATTGGAGGACCTCGCGCGCAGTCAGCTCATTTCAATGGTATTGCCAACATAAATTTCAGGAGATAAATAGTCACTGGATTTGAATGCGACATCTTTTGCTCTCCACTGCACACTTTGAGAACGACTCTGCAGTAGACGCGCAACTTTGAACAAGAACTTGTTTCTAAACGCAAGCTAGTATTGATTTTTTTTTGCGGCAATATTTGTTGATGAAATTATTATTTTTAGCCATGAAAGTTCTGCTTGCTTTTATTGACTTTCTGGGGGTGAATACATCCCTAGGTCAATAACCCGTAAAGCATGCCTTCAAAGCTTTTGTTTTCAGTCCCCAAAACAAACCATTTCCGGCGATAAATTTCGTACGTTATGTTAACGCATTCCATCGCCACCGCCCGTCACCGATACGCTCATATGAAGAGGATGATGTTCTCTGACCCAAAAGCTCTCTGACAGATAAGTTCTCTCTCACGGAAGTTCTCCGACAGGAAATTGCGATAGCCGTTAAGTTTTCCAGCCTTGAGTAGTGAGTCACAAAGTATTGCTAGTTATTCAAAAGTTGGTTCGATTAGGTAAGATTGAGCTAGTTTTGATTTGAGGATAGGGAGATGTTTCCTTCAGGTTATTGGACGGACTGTAGGTAATTATTTTTTCTTAGCTTTAGCTCGGTACCTTCGCGCTAGCTTATCGGTTAACTATTTCCGGCTATGCCAAAGCTAAGTTACTTTGGCTATATTAGGTGAGACTTTGTTCGGAACGATTTTGATCGGTTACCCTCCATGTTTGAAGACTTCCGTTTTCTCGTCTAGGCCAACGCCGAGAAAAATATTTCCATTTTATTTTATCCAAGTAAATCTGTCACTAGCACCATTTTTCAGGCGCTGCACTGCGTTTTCACCGCTTATTAGCCTACGCAGAATTTGCAGGCTGCTAAAAACACTCCCGCTTAGCTTTTTCAATAAACATACTTGAAAAGATTTCGCTGGAAAGCAGTGCGGTCCGTAAATACAATCACTATGAATAGTTTACCGAGAACCCAAAAGCGCATATTGCGCTATGAAAACCTTGCAGCCGAAGTGAAGCCTCGACAAAAGTATGTCGGTGTACTGTACCAGGACATTCATTCAGTCTTGTTCACAACGCGCAGCCAGAAATCGGAGCTTTTCAACGAAATGATTCAATCCACTGAAATCCGACTTTTTATCGGAATTTTGGTTTGGAACAAAGTAGCTTCAGTATGTGTCCCAATATGCGGTCCGGTGCCAACCTCTTTTCATGGCCACAAATTGACTTTGCAGCAAACTTCATTTATGGAGAAAAAAAAAGATGCGTTTGTGAAGAGGATACGGTTATTACTTGGCCTCATGACTTTTGTGCAAAAGTACTGTTGTTCAAAAGGCCTTTGTCCAGAAGCCTCGAGTAACCGTCCGAATCTCTCTTTGGCATTATACTGTCTTGAACTTTTCCATCCCAGTATAATTCGATCATTACTTCATATTGACCAGCCTGACTTGATTAATATATGAAATACTACTTATTGCAAAAGTATCACTTTTCTTTTGACAGGGGATCTTCTTTTAAAAGACACACGCCAGAATTATGGCGTGTGTTGATTGAAATTACCCAATATCCTTACAATGAGAGACTTTTCCCCTGATTGAATTATTGTGAACAAAAGAGTATTGTTAAAATGGGTCTCTTCTTCATTGATAACATAAGTCAACGAAGTCACCAGTCTTGAAGTTCGATACACACTCCCAAATGTTGCTGGTAATCTTTACGTCATCCCTGGAAACCATCACGTAATCCCCACTGTGCTCTCTGGTGATTTCTATGTCATTCCCTGTTATCTCTAAGGAATATCTTGCAATTCTTACGTAACCCAGGGTGCGAATGCCAAGCGTGGAAACATCCACAAATATTTAAGCTTTTTCGGACCAAGAGGCCTTAAGAAACGTAATATGTTAAAAAATGGTAGTAGAGTCGCCCTGCTTTCTTTCTTTATTCCTTAAACTTTCACCTAAATTACAGGAAAATCTCTCTCTGCTCAACGAAGACATATAAATGTTATCGCCTCTATTAATCTTCACTTCACTTCGCAAACAGAGGCGAGTTTCTGTAACCCTGCCTTGTTGGTTCGTTGAAACATGTTTTCACTAGACCCTAACGCAGGGCTATTTCTGTTTCCAATGAATTTGATGGAAGGAAATGAAGCGTTATTATCGAACGGTCGTCCAAACTCATCGCGTTCGCAATTTTGATGACGGAAAATCTGCGAGCTTCTGGCATCTTTGCAAGTATGCACATCTTAACGGACCAACGCAAAGTACATTCGATGATATTCTGCCGTAAGTTACTTTACATCGTTGCTCAAACGATCTCGCGAAATCGCAAGATTATGCAAACATCAAAAACTCAGATGTACTCACAATCAGCCAAAATTAGATGCCTTAATCTAAAAATAGAGGTGTAAAGACTTGTTAGTCACTATGCGTATATCAGTTTATTGATGCTGCAGAGTCTATTAATAGATGAACTCTTTTCATACCTTTGATATCAAAAAATTTATTAAACGTGAGGAACGCATCTATTTTAGTCATATGATTATTTGGCTAGCAAAAACCTTTTTCAACCTCCTCTCGAGTAAAAAAAAAATCTATCCCGCTTGACTGCAAAAGTTAGCACGAAACGCCTCATCCAAACGAAGCTATTAGGAAACTAACTATGAATATCATCTCCTTCTTGGCCTGCACCTCTTCATGTACCCCCTGTCATAACTCATGAAATTCAGATTCTTTTTCTGCCCATGGATTTCAGCAAACTATCTTAAGGACACAGTACGATGCTGTTGTAATTTGTTTTTCAAATAAAAAATAATCGGTAAGTGAAAGCGTGCATCTCGAAAGTATACCAACCGTTATGGTTGTCAAGGGCCATTGGTCGGGTTGGAACGCACATTTTCACTTTGGTCGATTGTTCAAATCAGTACCTTTAATTGGGTGGTTTTTAGTCAAAAGGACCGAAACGCAGCCGCTGAAAGTTAGCCGACAACTAAACCCACCGCTCTGAATATGAAATAACGAAAGTCTACTTATCATATTAGCGTTCGATTAAGTATAGCCCATAAAAAATTATTGCTTTTGACTGTATTCAAGATAAAATTAACTTGAAAATAATAACATTTACCTAATTCACATTTATAAATTCTACTGATTTGTTAGCTGCTCAATCGGCGCTCATATGATTACTAGAATTTTACTATTTCACATTTAGAGTGCAGTGAGGATAGTAGAAGACTTTTAAGATGTTTCTGTGATGTCCTTGATACGCTGTTAAGAGTTTGTCGATGCCGCATTCTCGGTCACTGAAAGTTGCTTTTGATTGCAGCGTCATCGTGGCGTCAGCGGGGCTCTCGATCGTCAACGTCGCCTTGGAGCGCACTGCCCATCATGGCCCCAGGAACATCCGCGATGCTGCGGGCGCGACGACGAGACGTCGCCCTCAAGCCCAACCGGCGGCTCGACCGGAGCTCCACTCGGGGCATGATCTATGAAAATGAGGAACTCAGACTACGGACAATCAACATAAGCGCAGAAGTAGAGAGAGGTTAAGTCCGACTAAGAAACTTGGAAAGACATCGATGAATTTACAGGATAGCAATCATTTTTGTAATTTTTCATTCTTAAGTAATTTATTTTACAATACATTTTCAAAAATATATATATTTCTGTAATTTTAGACTAGGAGGGTACTCATTCTAAGTTTTGTTAGTCATTTATTGAAGCGTCGATCGTTAGGAATTTTCCATGTTTTTTCTTTTTTTTTGGGGGGGGGGACTGTTCCTAGAAACAGTCTACCATTAGCTCATGAGAGAAGGGCCGCCCCTCTGTCATGATTAGCTATGGTGGTCGTTCTCTTTCCCTTGTACCCTACATCACAATCCCTTGGAAAAAAAAAGATCAAGTGAAAGGGCGTGTTTCAAAAATCAATCATGTGCAAGACTACGTTTCAAAAAACGATCAACTGCAATGTTAAAGAATAGCAATTTATTTTTATTTTTTTCAAATGAACCCTTTTATTTGATCGATTTCAGAAACTTGCATTTGTACCTGATCTAATTTATTTCTCATTGGAGGAATCGCGTAAAATTGGAAGGGACAGAGCCCACGAGAGATCTTGTTTCCGACCCATCCTTACTATAGGGTGCGTCTGCAACCTTCGACGTGAGAGGCTACGCCGTCGACATAGGAGATGATGTTGCGGTCGTAAAAGGCTGTAGACTGCAGCACGCACACGTAGTCCAAACATTTTCTGCGTCGAATATGTATCGAGAAAATTCCTCGTAGCTACGTCATACCGCCAAACAATATTTTCAGTGGAAACTTAAGAAGTTTACTTAACGCTCACGTATGACGCCAAATTTAAAAGTTGTCTACGCACGCAGGTTGTTTTACTCGCTTAGGCACGACTTCGTGAATGAAACGATCTCTTATGCGCTCATGCCAACACACTGAGTAGATTTCATTCATTTCTGTCCCTTTTAGGAGTACCGATATTGATCGAGTAGTAAGAAGACCAAGGCAATCTCTGAAAATTCTCGTTGTACCCTAGTAGTCAGTGCAGATTGAAATTCATATTATCGGAGCTCCAAAAAGGTTAAATACAAATTTTACTTATGGCTGGCATTCCAGACTTTTTCTTTTTATTAAGAACGAAAACATCAATATACTACTACCATTTTGTTTTTAAACAAAACATTTTTGTTTGTGTGTGTGTGTTTTCCCCCTTCGAAATCCTCGTTACCTTAAGAACATTATAAATAAAAATATATTTTAAATTTTATTAAAATTTTTAAAAAATGTCGAAAAGGACCTTGACGTCTAGAAAGTGTTCTAGCGCGATTGAAAATCAATTTTAGCGACAGGCGTACCTGTCTGATACAGTAAATTTAGTTGAGAGAAATTTTGTCTTAGTCTTTCCTTCCAAATGATTTTTTCACGAAAATTCGCAAACGCATTATTCACCCTGGCTATTTACAACTGATATAGAAAAATAACCAGTCAGTGACTGCTCAGCTTTTAAGATGGAATATTCCAGTTTGGCAAGCGGCAACTGATGTTTATCCACGTATAAATACAGGATCAGAATGGCCTCTAACTTATTTGCAAATATGTGTACATTTTCGCGATGGTGCGTAACCATCATGCATGCAAATAGTACGTCAGATGAATGCATAACTTTTTTTCTATGTTTAGGGTGATCGGAAATTCCATTCTGGCATGAAAGTTGAGCTAGTACTGGGAATGAGCTTAAGCAAAACTGTTGTAGTAATACTGAGGGATTGAATCAACCTTTTTCGCGCCAGAAACAAAAAATCTAATAAATCTATGAATAAAAATTCAGCCAATGACCGCCCACTGCGCAGCAACGAAAACGCTGCAGAGGGTGCTCATTGGCTGCAGTCGTTACAGCCTACTTTTCTCCTAACTCAATCTTACATGTTAGCATAAGGTTCTCATTTTTCGCGTCTCAGCTGAACCTCCGGACAGCCTAGGTAAACACCGTGCGCCCTGAAATAGCAGAATATTATCCGAAGGCAAACAAAAACAGGAGATATATGATGTTTTTGGATGACCACGACCACTGCAGTACTTTTATTTGAACACCCTTTTCGACTCTGGTCGTAGGTGCCGGACACCTAACCTGGGCTAACCTAACATATCCTACGTGATTTTCTCTCGTTGATTCGTGTAATTTAAAGAAGAGTTGAGCCCAAGAGGCAGGAGGTGATGCTTCCTTTGAAACTTACAAAAAAAAAAACAACGTTTTCCTTAATCATTTTTATGAGGCTATTTTATGAGAAAATTAATCCTTAAATAGGACCATTCTTCAAAAAGCTGCGCAAGTGTGATTTAATTTCTTTTCGACTTCAATATTATACTGTCCTGCTTTAGGCCTATGGACTCAGGCCAAGTAAATAGGGAATTACCTGCGATTAGGCATGAACATATTGAGAAAGCTTATCAATTTTAACTGATACCTTTGTTGATGTATTTGTCTAAATTCAACGCTTGATCATTTTTGATAAGTAGTAGGAAAATAAGTAGATTTCTGTGTCATGAATTCCTATCCAAGTACGTTTTTTTTGTTTTTGTTTTTTGTGTTTTTTATGAGAGAAGAGCGGCCCTTCTCTCATGTTTTTTTTTCTTTTTTCAGGGGGGATAACAGGAAAGAAAAAATACTGAATCATTGACAAAGAGCATTCGTAAAAAAATGGGAAAACTTAGGCCTGAGATGCGTCAGTTATTCGAGACTGAAAAACGCTTTGTACAGTAGGTGCATCGTATACGCAACATACACGATTTTGCTCGAAAGCACAATCTTCTTAATCTATTCACAAGTGGAACGAGTGAGAAAATACCTATCGTTTCTGCGTGTCACTTGTATCGGTACGACCGTATTCTCGACAGAGATACCTTGTCTCTGGCCCATCTCCAATGAAATGATTTAGACGCCTTTTATCGAAATCGCCGGTGGGGCGAGTTGAGGCGTCGTGCCAATAACGTCGGGGGTGTTTGGGGCCCTCATGAAACTCGTGTAAACTTATTGATGCGTAGCTACCAGCTATTTACGTTTACGAAGTTGACAAGACTAGAAGCGACATGTAATGAACATAGCGTCGCAAATGCTTTCCAACGAAAGATGCAACGTAAAATAATTTTACTTGCTTTTAGATGAGGAGCAGAAAGTTTTCCGGCACAAAAGCTCCTACGGACAGGCGGTTGCATTTGGGTTTGTCAGGATGGATTAAATTGGGCTCCTTCAAGTGAGGCTGTGTTGGGCTAGGTCAAAATAGGTTGCGTTTGAGTAGGCAAGGTTGCTTTGAGTGGCGTCCTTTCGGGGGGATTTTCCGTGTCGGAGAACTTCCTTCGCCTAAATCTGGGAATTCAGTTCGGTACGCTTGGCCCATTCAGGGGTGACCCAGATTTCTCTGAAGAGTTCTTCTAAACATTTCAATTTGTTTCTACCATCCCGAAAATATTCCTTTTGGTCTGAAGATAACGGAAATGAAAAATTAGCACAAGGTTAGCAGACTAGATACGACGTTAGAAAAGAACCGTTACGAGATGCTAAGGGTAAAATAGGTACTGTATAAGTATTTTGGAAGAGACCAAAAATATTTCTTTGTTTTCAGGCCTCAAAGTACGCCAACTATTATTTGGAGATTTTCATACAGGGTGTCTAGAAAATTTTGTAACACTTTGCAACAAGCAGCAGAGGTGATGGTAATAGAATTAATTTGAAGTAGGGAAACTGAATTGGTACTCCCTTGGAGAAATTTACTCCACCGAGCGGAGCAATTGAAGAACGTGTTACAAAGCATCCTACCTAACCTAACCTTACCCCATCAAACCCGATGTCGCTTACTTCTCGGCGGCAGGCTTCTGCCGCCGTGAGGAAAGTGACATATGCCAGGTGACAGCCTAACCAACCCTGAGCGACTATTTGTCTTTACACGTTTTCATAAAACGGAGGTTGGTGCAAGGAGGTAGAAAATCTCACATTTCAAACCGAGAGTATAGACATTTTTTTAAAAAAATAATAGTCCTTATTAAATATAAGATAAAACTCATTAGTGGGCTTCGGAGCAGACTGACTTTGATCCCTCCTCTCGCACCGCCTTTGAATAAAAATAGTCTGCGTCTGGCATGCCAAGCGGGTTGCCTACTCACGAGGTCTTGCCACGCAAACTAACATTGAGCGGATGTAGTTGAGCCACTTTTGTTTAGTAAACCTTTTTCCAGTTCTATGAGTCACTTCAAAACTTTGCTCACAAAGTACCGCACAGTTCACAAAAAATTATCGCCTTCGAAAGTTTGAACTAAACAAATTACGCCGCCGCAAGCACGATTTAACTTTGTGACTTTCCCAAGGCTCTCTTCTTTTAAGCTTCAACTCTAGACCAAGCAACTGAAGACGTCTACATCACATGCTAAATACGGAACTTATTGTTTATTTTTACCGGAAATACCCCAAAGGGGATTTTCGGTAAAATAGGTAGATGGTTCGTAGACTTTGACAAAGGATCAGTGATTTACTTACTTTTGAAGCTGACTGGTAGGGCATTTCCTCTAGTAGGTGATGTTTTTTTTTCTCTTTCTCCTGTATTTTTAAAGACTATGATGGAGTCAGATTTCCGAACTTTCTGAAATATTTTATTTTTTTTAATATAAAAAAGACAAAAAAAATGACATGCGCATAGTGGAGAAATACATCATTTACTTACTGGCGCAGCCAGACGCCTTGAACGATAGGTTTTGGTAATGTTACTTCGATGTGTAGCCAGAACGAGGAATAATCGTTACATAGAGGTACTTTTTTATTCATTAATATTTCTTTTTCTCTTAAATCATTTTTAAAAAAAGGGGGGGTAGACCCCAGAAGCTAACAACATGCAAAATGAGGTGCAATTTTGCGTCCAATGAAACATTTATTTATATTTTCTTACTCTGCTCTAAAGCAGAAATGAAACTTTCTCAAAACTTGTTATGTACCCAATTCATCAGGCTATTTCTGTAAAATAAAGGAACACCGAACTTAAATTACGGCTTTCAAAATAAATTGTTGGAAGGCGCCAAGACGCCAAATCTGACGTTTTCGATCCCGTATCCAACAGTAATAATTCTATCGTAAAATTATCGAGCTATCAGTGGCTTCAAAAGTCTGCGCTAAGACACATTGTTTATATTATGACAGAAAACGTCACTCATCAAAACCAGGGGACCGCGTACAAAAGGGGGTTATTTATTTTGAAACTTCAGCATGAGATTTTGGTAAACTCTCTTCTATTCGGCAACTTTTTGTTTTCAGCCATGATTACCTTGTTTCTTGTGTTGGTTTATACACAAAACAGCTAAAGCATTTGGCAAACGTTTTCACTATAGGGAACATATTTTCATAGACCAAAACACATAAGAGGATTGGTTGGTTTCGAGATTTGCTGAATAAAATCGTAGGTTAACATCTTGTTGTTTAATTTGTTGATCATTTTGCGTTACTGCAGGTCAGGATGATATCAAGAAACTCCGACGAGAAAATGATGCTTTGAGAAGGGAGCTTTGGGGTCTACGAGACGAATATGATAAGCTGGAGGCGCTCCTAAAACGGAACGAAGCATACCTGAATCTAGATGACAGTGATGGAGAAAAAGACGATGATGAAGATGGCGATGGATCAGAGGTGAGGGAGAAGTTTCAAAACGCAATGGTCGAGTCGAGTTGAAAATTTTGTCCACGTTGCATTTTTTTTATGACGCCTGTGCATGTCTATTCTTTTTATCCAAATGCCGTTCAACTTAAACATTCCTCAAATCCAAGAATAGATTTCTTAACGGTTTATTGTCGGTTTCTTTGAGGAAGAATCACGTTGTTTCTTCCCTAAGATATTTTGATCTCATCATACTCTTTTTGAGTACTTTGTATGCTCTGAATTCGAGTACTGTGGCTTTTATATGTATATGTATATTATATAAGTAACTGCAATATTCCTTGTCAATATCTTTCTCAAAAGTATCGGATCGTATTTTGAAAGTGTAAAGGAAAAGAAGGTTTTTGTAACCTTTGATGTATGGGAAAGAAAATGGATCGTCCTTCAGGGCTAAAAAAAACCTTTTACAGTTTAAAATCATGCCTCTGTTGAAATAAAGGGACATTTGTGCTGTGAACCTTCACTAGCAGCAGCCTCTCTGTTTATCTACCCTTGTAAGGAAGAAATCACTAACTCCGCTGATATCACTTAATAGGTACCGTATCCCAGGTAGAACTGCGTAAAGAATATAGCAGTTACTCCACTGATATCATTCAATTTATCCCTGGTTTAACTGCTCATAGTACGGATTATCTAATTTGATACGGAGTCTTCGACCAGGGATACTTACCCAGAAAGATATTGAGTATTTTTTATTATTATTTTTTAATTCTGAGAGCGGAGGTTTTGCTTTCACTGTCCACCTGAATCAGAATAAATATACTTATTCTCATTTCGAATCATACCATTCATTCATTCACTTCAGTGACACCGTTTGCCCTGGAAAAATGTGGAATTTAAATTTCAGTCATTCGTCCGATCTGTAACTCCTATGACCCTGTGACCCTTGTGTGCCAACAGTACAGTGACCCAGAGGGCGGTGAATCTCCGAGGGAGGAGAAAGAGGAAGAAGGGAGAAATGAGAAGCAAAACAATGCCAACGACGAATCACAGGCGCAGCAGAATCAGTCAGCGTCCGGAAAGCAGGTGGAATTCGATCTTCTGAGTATTGTTCCTGAAGAGACTGACGAGAACCAAACTGATTCCCAGCAATCCCAGGATGACAATGAGCAAAAGTCGCCAGGTGTTGCCCGCCGGATGTACGGCTACCCCGTGGTGGATCCGCTCACGGGCAGGCCGTGCGGAGTGATGCTTCCGGTTGATGAGGCGTCGGCCGCATCCGCCGCCGCGGCGGTGGCGGAGATCAGCGGGGCGGTGGCGGACATCAGCGGACCGGTAGCGGACATCAGCGGCCCGGTGGACGACGTCTTCCTTCAGCCGAGAGGTGGACCGGATCTGTTCGTTGAGGGAGCGTTTCCGATGGAACCACCTTCGCAGGTCGAGGAGCCGGTTGAGGCCATCTCGCAGTATGTGGTTGAGGTAAGGTGACAGCAATAGCTTCCTTCAGACCGCGTGGCTAGCCCCTCACAGTTGTCGTATAGGCTGCCCACCGAACACGAATACATCGCGGTTGCCTACCTTTGATCCACATTTGAAAAAGCAGAGATCGGAAACCAAAACCAAGCAGAAACCTCTGCCATAGTACCAAGTGGGCCTTGTCATTCAAGTTAAGTTTGATAGATTGGCTTTCTTTTAGTAACATTTTATGTAATTTTTGTGTGCCATTTTTGTGTATTTTGATTTTTGGCAGAAATCATTGCTGTAGAGACGTAGAAGTGCAGAATTTAAGTGTAAATGCGTTCAGCAAGTCGGCCAAAACTTGGAGGAAAATGAAACCTCGTTCAAACTATGAGCTAGGCTGTTAAGTAAATATCCCAGCCAACAGGAGGCTTCGGCTGGCAACCGGAGGTCTCGGAAATGCCAATTCGAGTCCTTCTTGAGAAAATTAGAATCCACGCAGTACAGATAAAAAATATATCGGGTCCAGTATCCTCATTGCCGGCGAGCGAAGCTTTCTATTGAAATATCGTTTCGGCATTTTTTTTTCCGTGTTTCAACTGATGTCAGGATTTCCAAAAATAAAATAATGGTTTGAGCTGTACTGCTGTAAACTATTCCCGCCGACCAAATCGCAAAAATGACAGATATTTTTTTAAAAAAAGAATCACAAAGTATACTATTCTTCCGAAACATTGGCGTAAGTCTCGTACACTGGGGTGAAAACTTCCATTCGCAGCTTTCAAAATTTAATCAGAAGGCTTGTGCTACGCGTGTTGTGATTTCGCGAACCGTTGGCATTTTGGGGACCCACGAAACCCTACTCTTGCACGATGTTGCGCATTTTTTAGCATAGAAATTCTTCACAACCCATGAGTTTTCTTAAAACACAGCGCTCTCCTCGCAACGAGTGTATCGCCTTTACTTTGCCGCGCAAGGTACGCCGTGAAGAGTTTCTCTTTCACTCTTTTTCTGATGAGTGAATCCTACCCTCGAATAAAGTTGCACTCATATTTTTTAGGAAGGAAAAAGAAAGGGTTGTGACTCTTTGCCCAGCCGTCTGAAGGTCTTGAGGCGAATCAAATTGCGATACAACGATGCGAGTAACTTGCATGATTTTGACATACTGCCCAAAATAACTTTATCTGCTTCTTTCGTTTTTTTTTGTCAATGAGGTTAAATTATCATCAGGGTAGCGCTGTGGTAAGGAGCTAACTGATAAAGTAGCCAACATTCAAGCTTTTTTGGCGTGGTGTTCAAAAATATCAAGTGGTAGAATTCGCCTTCGAGTTGGAATGGCATTAGTGCATTATCCACTTGCCTGCCATGTTTGCTCTCGCGAACAGAGGAACGCATTTCGGTGCTTTTGGAAAGAGTTATTTTTCGACTCGAAAGTTCTCCGGCACGAAGTAAACTTTGTCGTTTGCACACGCTAACGACTTAAGAAGTAAAAGCAACTTTTTGGAGTGGATTATGACTCCAAAGAGGAGTGCGAATATCTCTCAGCATTTTAGAGGTGATAAACAACTTTTGTAGATTGATAAAATCAATCCACATTATAATTCCTTTGTTGATTGGTACTTTTTGGTTGTTGTTTTAAGAAACACAACGCTCTAGCGGGGCTGTTTCAAGGGTTGATAAATGTATTCCGTTTTTTCTGGAAAGTTCTCGTTAAGACCAATTAATTGACATGACTGATTACCAGTACTGTTTCATCGTAAAAACTGAGGATGTTTTTTTTTTCTTTTTCTTTTTTTTTACTATC
>Ga0058701_10002235_pt1 | contig 14497 bp, 14 predicted proteins | sample AgamicOrMae_FD_97039 | JGI IMG/M metagenome (GOLD analysis project Ga0058701, IMG submission 97039) | Agave microbial communities from Guanajuato, Mexico - Or.Ma.e | ecosystem: Host-associated > Plants > Phyllosphere > Phylloplane/Leaf | place: Guanajuato, Mexico | collected 2012-06-04 | reverse complement strand
TTTTAAAAAAAAAAAAATTGATTAAAAAATTTTTTTTAAAAAAAAATTAAAAAAAAAAAGTTATAAAAAAAAAAAAAAAAAAAAAAAAACAGCTTCTGTTAGGCTAAAATCACTGTGGGTTTTTTTAATTTTCACTTTTTTCATTTTCATTGTTCAGTTCGTTCTGAATAACATATCTGAATACTTAAATTATCATTTAATTATTCAGTTTGTTTCCCGAAAATAAAAAAAGGCAAATTTTCTGGCATTTTTTTGTTTTTTGATGTCCGTAAATGCCTTTGAGACGTGCGCATCATCAATATTGGTAACGATTAACGAAGTTATAGGCGCCTTATGCCTCGCTTCTCTCCGAGCGATAAATGATTCAACACGCAATAGGTACATCAGGCAACGTTTGAAATTTACAGTGTGGTTTCCCGATCTTGTCGATCGGAAATACCGGACCCAAACAACGCGACAAGTTAGTGTGGGAAAGAATTTAGTCCAGGTCCGAGATAGGCTAGACGGGCGCAACGGGCGAGCGTGGAGGCAGTGGCCAGCCCAGGTGATGACTTACAGAAAGGGCGCACTTAGGATTCGAGTACGACTACGACGTCGACTAGCACCGGAATTTCTCCAATTGGTATGTTTATGTGATGGGACCGGCGCGGCGAGGCGTTGCTTGTAACCCGGTCTCGGTGCCCGACAAGTCCAAGTCGATCGGAGCGGGTCGGTCGACATCGGCCGACATCGCGGCTGCCCGCCATCGAATTACGTTACGTGGCATTCTCGTAATGGGTCCTCTTCAGCGTCCTCTCCGAAATCCTCTGCTTGCTGCACAGAATTTAATTTGTCTTAAGAAGCCAGTCCGGGCCGGGGAAGGGCGAGCCAGCAGCTGAGGTTGTTTTTCGTGCAACTCCTAATACAATCGCTAACGCAAAACTTTCTGTATCTACACTTGTATTTACTCACCCGGGTTTGGGAGCTGCAAGGGAGGTAACGGATTTCGGAGGAAAAATCACGAGGACAGTATCTGGACTCGTTCTTCTCAATGCAAGGGCATGTGACTCGTAGAGGGCTCGAAGAAAATGAGAGGACTGGATTTCGTTTGCAGATCGGTCTCGAGATGGGTACAGCGGCGGAGTTCATCGGTGAACTGCGGAAAAACAATGCAAACCGGACAGCGCCTGAAATCGTTCCTGCTCCCCAAAACCAAAGCATGCTGAAGAGGAAATTTGGGTATTACGAAAAAGGGTATAACGGCGAAGGTCGTCGAAATTGCAGGAAGATCATGCCCGCCGAGCGGCTCCTAAACTCTTTAAAAAGCTATCAGGTAGTACATAAAAGTCTTTAGTAGAAAATGTCTTTTTGGTTATCTATTTTCGTAATAGAGTGACAGAAGTAGGAGTAAAATAGCCCTCCTTTTCTAAGTTACATGATTTTACAAGGCAAGAGAGCATCATAGAAAATTCACCAGTCTAACAATACATACTTTTGGCTTGCTTTGATTGGACAGACGTCACCAATAGAAATGTTTTCTGATGCCAAGATAATTTGCCTTGATATTGTTACAAAACAATTCTTTTCTTGCCACAATAATTTCTTTTCTTAGCACAATATATTTTTACTTGCAGTTAGAAAAAAATTCTTGTTGCAAGAAAATAATTTTTTCGTCACTATCAAGAAAAATCTTCTTGGCATCAGAAAACTTGTAACAAAAGGGCTTGACGGGAGCTTATTTCCCTTGATTATACTGTATTAAAAATAAGTATACTGTACCGGTACATATAATTAAAGGTTAAAATCCTTACATAAAAAAACGGGTAATACCAACTTCATAACCACCCACAACATGTATTTTTATCAGAGTATCGGTTCCTGGAAACGAGTTTATAAAACTGCGTGCGGTAAAACCTTGGTTGTGGCAACGCTGGTTTGCCCATCCGAGGTAAATTTGGCGAAGGTTCGTGCAATCCAGCGTCGCAAGGCGCTCCGGCCGCCGCGCCGGCCGCACTCACGACCGAGGGACAACTTTTTGCTTCTTGGAGCGATTTATTAAAAGAAAAAAGAAAGGGGAGGGGAAGGGGAGGGAAAGGCGACGCGATGCGGTCGGCGCGAAATGAAGCATTTATTGTGGGCGGTCAAAACTGCGCTCGTTTTTCGTGTCATCGACCACCACCACCATCATCACAAGCCTTGGAGATTGACCCACATTTAGAGAAAAAAATCACGACCGTCATTGTCAATCAAAGGGGGCAAATATTAGCCCTACAATACGCTATGCATGAAATTGATTAATTTGAGTTCCAATCATAGCATTTTCTAATTTTTGCGCTCTAAATTAGTTGGACCCTTTACGTAACACCTGGAAAAAAATGGGAAATCATATTTCTAAAATAACGACGCGGCATTAGGATATTTCAGTACACGATTTTCTTTCTGAAAAGGGGCAAAAAGAGCCTGATGGGCGAACAGGGAAGCGAAAGAGAAAACAAGCTGCGAGAGTAAAACGTGCCAGGGAATAGAAACGACATATACAGCTACATAAAATTCCGGGAACAGTGAATTCACAAGCGTCGGAGTCGGGCACACCCGACAGCTGATTCAATGGAAGTCCTCCGAATAAGTTTTCCTTCCAGTAAAGACCACGTCCCACACTCTAACCTTTAGGTCTAAAGTTTACAGGTTAAGTTTTCTACATCTTAAGTTTTCTTCCTACAAGGGAGCCCTTACGTTACATCCCTTGCAGCGCTACAAATTGCAAATTCAGCAATCAAATTTTTCAATGCGATCATTGTGATATGTGATACAGTGCGTTTACAAGGGCTATTGTTGTATGACCCAATTGCCACTACCTGCGAGAAGTGTCCGATTAACTTTAGTTTATAAATGACATGCTCTAATTTCATTGACCGAACACCAGACAGTCGCTCAATGGGCCAATACATGGGATCCTCTTTAATTAGAATTACAGAGTGATCAACAGGAATATCTGTGGAAAACTCCCGTCGATCTGCTCCGGTTCATATGTCCACTGATTGATGTGTCTTGAAACTAACAAAATTGCGTTTAAACCTGCTTTGCCTTGTCACCTAAAACGGGTAAGGGGCTAAACAAAACAGGTATTTTTTAACATTAGATAATGCCACACCTCTTGGTTCAACCTATTTCATCTCCCAAAGCTGTTTCCAAACCTTAGCAAACCTGTACTCAACGACAAAAATTCCCTCTTAGGTAAGATTTTGAAAAATTAGACCTCAACTTTTCCTAAATCGATAAATCCTCAGTTTCAAGCCACATTTTTCATAATAATGAACTACTTGTTTTACGAATACTTCTAGTTATTATTTCTTAGGGATTCACTCAGAACAAAGGACTAACACGACGAAAAATTAGCATGACGGTTTGCTTCTAAGGTAAATGCCGCGCTATCGAATTCGTGTAGAGTTACCTGCTATCTTCCTGGAATCCATTGACTTTGATTCTCGTTCAAGTTTCTAGGATTCCAAGAAAATCATGTGCAAAACTTGGTAATATCGTGACAGGCCAAGCATCCGGGGAGGCATGACTCCCTCACCTGCTAGGGTAGTTGTTGAGGCTGCGTGCATTGGTCCACGCTTTCCAACGTCACGCGAAACCTTGTAAACAAGGGAGTGTCTATTGACCCGACTACCCCATTTAAAGTGTATTAGGTTGGGTTCCGTGCGTTCAAGTCTCCCTATATTAATGCATGTCGGTCAATAGCAACAAAACCTAAACAATATGACTTCGGAATCCGACGGATTCGCTCAGAGAAATGCAACCAATTCAACGAACCCTCACGTGACCTTAACGTAACGTAACTTGCTCTCAGTAAGGAGGGAACCATCTATTCATGGTCAATATTTCAGTTTGGGAAGAAAGGTAAAATAAACATTACGGCTAAGAGGATAGAAGAAGCAGATCGATGAAATGACTAGTTTTTCATATCAAGAAAAAACATTTGCGGTTGAGACCCGCTTAATACAACTGACCAACTTGCAAGTTCAATCGGTCGTCATAAGCGGTCTGGACACTGATTCTTTATTGACATCTCGGGAAACGACCTTAAAAGCACCTTGATTATCGGCAGTAAAGTGCTTATGTTCTGAAAGGGGCTGTCTATAATCTCCGTTGACAACTTGTGGGGACATATGGGTGGGAGGGTTGATCGTGTCAATGTGGGACTAGAGTCAATTTTGACACTTCCAACCGATTCAATCATCAGCTGAAATCCCCTTCTTATTTTTTATCAAAGCCAGCATTAATGAAAATCCTGTGCTTCGTCAAAAATTAAAAGGCAGAAAAATGAACTTTCAACGTGGAACATGGACGGTCCCCACAAAGACCACAACAAATTAAATATTTTTCTACCTCGTTTCATAGCTACAAAGTTATTTTCTTTTATCATTATTATTTTCAAGATATTGTTTCCTATGTAATCCATGTTTTTTTGGTATTAAAAAATAAAAACGTAATGCAGTAATCATGCAACCTCAAACTTTATCAAAGTTGAGAATTCAATTATTCATCATTAAATTGTTTAAAAATTGTTTTTTTTTGTTTTTTTTAAATGTATTTTCAAACACGTTTTTTTAGTATTTCCTAGGTTTTGAAGAGGGTGAAAATTTAGTTATCTAAATCATTCATCTCACCGGTTTGGATAGCCCACCTTCACTCTAATTCAAAAGATGAGTTTTCTTCCGTTCGAGCTCCACCCTGGCTAAAGATGTTACTAATTAATAGGAAATACCGAAATACTACCAAACTACGTAAAATTGACGTTAGATTAACCTACGTTAGCTTATGTCACGTGCATATAGGTCTGTCTTGAACATTGACCGAAATACGGGCTTTGCGTTTTACCTCTCCTAAATCTGATCAAATCAAGGGCGTTTTTGAAATTCGTGAAACGGCTCGGAGCTTTCTACTCTCCAGCTACCTCTGAGGCTGCTGGCCAGATTAGAAAACAAGGTTGAATCGACGTCTAAGTAGACGTAACTAGGAGGTGCCGGGCCTGCTTTTAATCCTCTTTACAACCTCTATTACGAATCAAGACGCGATAAGTGGTTCCGTCGCTCACGAGGCGATGGACTCTACTAATGCTTATTTCTTTTATGGGTTTTTGTGTGAATAAATGTTTATGGCGCGTTCGCGTTCATCCTGCCGCCGAAGTGAACTGACGATCGGCCAACGTTTAAGAGAGTGCCGCGGTAAATCTGTTTACGTTGTGCCGCTTAGCGAGACTTATTAGCGCCTTCACTTGCAAAGATTCCTACTTTTTGCGTTGCAGTTCACGTAACGAAGCAGCATGGTAGCCTACAAGACCTGAAAAAAATGTTTAATTATGAGACGCCAGGGGTACAACGGACCAGTGAACTGCTAGGGACACGTTATAATTCGGGAACATGATCCCGAGATCCAGTCCTTTAGGGGGTTGAGTCAACAAGGCTGTGAATTATGACGTCGAGGAAAACTCACCCCTGCGATGAACGGCGCCACCCCGTCGTCTCTACTCTATTAATTTATTGACTTTACGCGGCGCCTTCCCTTTGTCGCTACTCCGGCTTTTCCACCTCTCACTTTTCAACCCTCCGCGATAGCAGTCCGCACCGAGGATACTGCAAAGGTCTATTTCCTCACCAGATCCCCGCCCAATTTTACTGCATTTCTGAATTTCGCAGTCTTTTTTCATTTTATCCGAGAAGACTGAAGTCTACGGTTTGTTTATAGAAAGATCGTCCGAAAAGAAAAGGGAGAAAAAAAGGATCAGCTGATCAGGCTGTTTTCTTTTGATGGTCTTTATTACAACCACACCTTTTAAAAACATGTGCTTTTCAGGATGTTCGCTCTTGGACTTGCACATAAGGCGGGATAGGTGTAACGGTGAAATCAGGTAGGTTAGTTTTTGCCAACAGGAAAAAGCCAAAATCATCAACAAAACTGTACATCATTCCGATTGGCCGTTGAAGTACACAAAAAAATGTGAATTCCTATCAACGAAGAGCCTCTCCGTATTCTCTCGAGAAAAATCGAAAACTACTGTAGGACATTCGAGATAAAGAACTTTTAGACGAAGAAAAGAACGAGTTCAAACAATCAGTTTGGCTCTTTTAAGCTGATTTTTTTCCATTACAGTGCTCTCTACGTGTGTGAATTGCCAAATCAGGCCAATCGTGAGATGCAATCATTTTAAATTCATTTTGAGACTTATGAAGCACTGTTCGGCAGTTTTTGGCCAAAACTTTAGATCAACGCCAAACTAATAACCTTAATGAACTGCTACGCGCGTTAAAAATGGTTCCAAATCAGGTAATGAATCCAAATACAGAGACAGAATGGGCTTTCGGAGGGCATTTCGTACTCATGAGTAACGATACGGTTGTATTACGTGACTTTGTGACTTTTGGTAGCAACGATGCCAGATTGTCTATTTTTGATCAAGTGTGACGAAACCGCGAATGAGTCAGCCTTCCGGCGCGACATGACGGGGCGGCAGCAAGATGCCCCATCTCGACGCAACTCTCAGCATCGCGACGCATTCTGCGACGCACGGCCAAGTAAGAAAGTTATGACGCAGCAATCATTGTCAGTAATACCCGTTTGCGAGGAAATCCCTCGGTGACGTCACAAGACGCTTTATTTCGAGCATTTCCGAGGGTGAGCCCAAGACGTCTGGCAACGGTGCCATTCGACGCAGTTCGGCGCTCTCCGCGCACGGAGTTTCGCTCGGCTCCGCAAAGTGACTTGCCTCGCCCAGGGCGCCTGTAAATCAATAGCGAACGATTGGCAAGCTCAGCACGCCTTGGTACTCGCTCAGCCACCGGCGGGATGGACACAAAAGCGCACAGGTCCGGCCCCTTCCCTCGTGAGGGCCAAGTCGGTTCTCCTGCTGGGCGGCGCCGCAAACCATTCCCTGCGCCGCCCACGAAAACTACAAACGCGAAAGGTGGAAGACGGGCGCCTGCCCGCACGGCCGCCTCTTACGGTGCCGGCCGGATTGGCGCGGGGACATCGCGTCCAAGCTCTCGCTGGCAGTGGTGGGGTAGGGGCGGGGGAGCTGACCGGACTGTCCGGAGGGTTGAGGAGGAAACGGGGTAGTATAGGGTCTATCGAACGATGGTGGGGGGTAAAGGGGTGTCTCTCTCTTCACTTCGCAGCGGCCTGGAATGACGTAAGTACCGCAGGGGACCGCAGGGTAGGGGCCGCGGGCCGCGGGGCCGCCGTGCCGGGCGCAGGGGCAGTGAGGACCCACCCGATTTTCTTCTCTATTACTGAATAAAACACGCCATTTCGTTTCCGGTCTTTTATTTTCGGCGCGCGTAGTTGACAAGTTTACCTACGGTCTTCTTAATCACGCCCTGATATCTTACCGAGACGATCTGGAGCTTAAACCTCTCGACTTGGCTTTAAAGCGAGTCTCGCGAGGGTGATAGAACTCGCGGAGGGATTGCCAATTAATTTTTAAAGTTTACTAAGATCTCCAGCGCAAATATACTACTTTTTATTAACAATCAAGAGAATTTTTTTCAAGACTCAAATACATGGCGAAGATGGACCGTTGAAAAACAGTGCGTTTTTCCCACTAACTCCGCATGGGCTCCGGGCAAAGTGCCTTGCACCGCAAAATCTCTCAGAGAATCGTACAGCCTGCAATCTACTGGATATTTGAAAGGTGGCAATTTCTAACCTGTGTTTCACCTTTGATTTAATCTTCACGATAATCAACGACCCATGTTCCATATACGGAAAGATTAACAATGATTAACGTCGGCTAAGTTAAGCTAGGTTTTGTGCATCATGATTCGCTACCACCCCGCTCACTAAAGTCTACTGCCGCTGAACTCTCGGTTGCAGTTACTCCCGCCGAGAAGTTAGCAGCATCAGGCTCGGATGGGACGTTTTGTTAGATAAACCGAAGTTAAATAAGGCTGGTGCCTTGTTCCTTACTCTGTTTACACTCCGATCGGCTTGTTTGACTCGGAGTAAAAAATCCTTCAAAAACTGAGAGTGTGGTAGTGAGAGCGCAAGCTGCGGTGCGGCGGGCCTCGTCTAAGTTTAGCTTTGATTTTCTTTCATAGCGTCACCCGTCGCCTTTCGGCTAAATATGTGCCGGAAATGGACGGCACCGCCTTCTCTATGCGCCTCGCTTTGCGCGTTTCGGCCTCCGCAATGCCGTGGCCCGGCCTCCTGCGTTGCCCCGCATTCGATGCGTTGACCCGGACTGATAGGCTACAACACCAAACTTCGACTGCGATCTTGACAAAGCTAATTCAGTGGAACTTCATTAGAGCGACCTTTGTTTTTGAGAGATTCCTTGAGGTTGTTTTTTCCAACTCTAGTGTTCCCCGCATTTGCCATATCGAGCGAGATACAAGGCTAATTGTTACTTTTTTCCAACAAAAGCCCACAAAAAATTAGAATTTCTACAATTTTTTTTAAATTTTTTCAATTTTTTTAGTTGTTTTTTGCATTTTTTTCATAGTTTTTAAACAATTTTTCAATTTTTGAAAAACATCTTTTCAAAACATCAAATGCATCAAATTTGCAATTTATGTGAATTTTTCAAAGATTTTTCAAAACTGATTTTTAAGATCTCTAATTTAAAAAAAATAACAAAAAAATTGAAAATGTTTGAAAAATTTCTATGGTTTTAAAAGGTAAAAAGCTGCATGAATTTCACAAGAAAAAAAAATCACTAATATTTAGACAAATCTTCAAAATATGGCCAAGATTTTTGAAATTTTTCCAATTTTTTAAAGATTTTTCCAAAACTAAATGAAAGTTTTCAAGATTTTTGAAGTGTTTTTAAGTTTTTCAAAGTTTTTTTTTTTCAAATGTTGTCAAGATTTTTGATTTTAATTTTTTTTTCAAGATTTTTGCAGGATATTCAGGAGTGTGTGCACAGATTTTCAAGAGTGCGGCCTCCGCGGAGTTGATGCCAGCCGAGCGGAGCGATGACAGGACATAGGGCATGGTACTTAATCCAGGATAACCTAACCTTCGCGGTTATACGTCGGTAATCCTCATGAAGATTTTCATTATATTTGCAAAATATAATAGAAATTACACCCAGGTACAAGAGGAAGGGAATTTTTCACATGATTACAATGAGTCGAAAGGACCTTGCTCCGTAGCTGGTTACAAACATCAACACCAGGAGCTGCTTATTTGTTCGGTCGTAACTTCTAATAACCCCTTCGAAGAAAAATAATCTTCGCTGGTACTTGCGAAATTCTTAGTTGGGTCGCTCGAATCAAGGACTTAGGGATCGAGTGCTCGTCTGGGTTACAGGTCATTAAGTCTCATAGAAAAATGCATCGGCAGAAAGCAAATTTCATAGCAATGATCTCGATTCTACCACAATATTGTAATAGTTAAATGCACAAACAGACTAAAGATCGAAAAGTATTCCGGCTATAAACACATTTATGAATAGAAAAGCTCAATAATTGTGGCAATCATCCCATTATCATAATAGGCCATTACAAGATCACTCAACTTTGATATTGACATATCTTCTGCAGATCAGCCCATATACAACGGATGTAATGAAATGCGCGGCAAAAATGTAGGATTGCCAACCCCAAAACAGAGCAAATTCTCTTTAAACCGTTTCATTGCAGGTCGTTCTCGTTCTCAACACTTAGCAAATATATCACTCGATGACAAAAGCCTGATGTAGGTATTAAGAAAAAACTTAAGGGGAATGTAGCGACGCCATCTTAAAAATACCGTTTTTGGCGCATTACTCACTTGAGGGCTGCGATATCAAGAATTGGCCGCCGTCGATTTGTAAACAAAATCATTACCTATCTAAATATCAAAAAATGACCTGTATAACTATCATACCTCACGCCCAAAAAATGTAAAACGCTCGTTTTTTCATATTTCAAAACGTTTTAAATTTCCTGGTCGTGAGGTGATAGTCATGTAGGTCATTTTTTTGATATTCAGAAAGCTAATGATCATTTTTACAAATCGACGGTGGCTGAGTCTTGCATATCGCAGCCTTAAAATGCGCGAAAAACTGAATTTTTCAAGATGGCGTCGCTAGATCTCCCTTAACCTCAAACTTTTCTTGAATCAAGAATTGAATCGATTTAAAGATGCAATTTTGACATTTAAAAAAATACTTTCGCTTTCTTTTTTAATTAAAATTTTTGAGACTTTCCTTTGGAATAAAGTGGTTTATATACGAACAAAGAAACAGGAACGAGGCGTATTACGCCTCAAAAAAATGACAACTTTTTTTTTAATTTTATTTTGTCGCAGCCTACGGATACAGAAGCATTTCATAAGAGGGATTATTTTGTTGCGTTTAGGAGGTCATCTCATCTTAAACCGCTGATTAAATATAGTCACCTCAGGAGGCGGCAACCAGCCGATTTGGCCCTATTCTACGTAAGACGTTTCCAAGAGAGCGTACTTTTGCGTTGGCAAGAAGGGCCGCCGGCAGACCCTCCGGTTTCTATTTCGGAACGCGCCCTTTTCTCAGGTGGGAAGACGAGGCGACCACTCCCATTTTCCCTCGGCGTTTATTGCCGTTCAACTAGCATAAGTAATGCCCATTTATTAATGTAGGCCGCATTGGAAATCACAGAAGAACGCACCGGTCGCTTTGGAGAGGCACCCAAGAGAAAACCTGAATCGAGCAGGCCGACCTGTTCGGGGTACTGAGCAAACGAAATTGTCGCGCGGGAAAATGCCCGTTCTTCCGACGAATAAAGTTCACGCTCGGTTGATTCCGGTCGGAATCGGCGCGACGCGGCCGGCGCCTGGGCGGCCACGCCCGCCGCAGGTCGCTGCCGCCGCCGATCAAAGAATCCGAGCTGATGGTCACTGCGGGCGCCGCGCGAGCCTCAGCAACTTCTCGCTGGCCAAATCACAATGTGGAAAAACGTTCCAAAGGGAGCATGTGTGGATTTCATTCTCGATGGGTAACAAAAGAGGTGAGCTGAGTTATAAATGTGGAGAGGATTAATCAAGCTGTTGATAGAGACAGCCAGAGCGTGCTGCCCACCATCTCTTTATAGAAAGGGAAATCAAAACACTTTTTTCTTGCCGGAATGGACGCCGTATTGGAATAGTATACCCACTGATAGGTGAACATTTACCACACATTAAGCACCTTTGGATGAGCATGCCTCGTAGGGGTTGCCACTCCAACAGCCCAGTATGCACACACACACACACACAAAAAATCTTCTCATGTAGCTTCAGCAATTTCTGTTAATCCTTACTCTGATTCCTTGTAATCCTTCAGAAACTGACAGCTAGCTATCCATTGCAATCGACATGTAAGCATCTCTGTGGTATTCCCTCGTAAAATCATGCCATCTCTACGGAATCCTTCGTACTTTTTTCAATCCGGTGCACGTTTTGGAAGAAGAGCAAGTACCCACTCAGTATCGCTTTTTTCCATTTAGACAAAGCGCTTCCCAATCAAACATACATAACTCGGGGAGGGCTTCACAAACCTCGATAACTCATTTTCTCGGCAGATATCAATGCTTTGATCGTGACTCTTTCAATCTAAGCCTCTTGGATTTTCTGATAGCTAGTAATTAGGACATACTACTGCGTAAGTTGGACTAGGTTCAGTTAGGCTGTGCCTCAGCCCGCCGGGGAATGCCTTGCGCTGTCGTCGCGCCTGATGCAAAACGCCTCCGCGGTAGCGACCTGCCACCGAGAACAGGTCGTTTTCAGGCTTAGCAACCGCCACGTTAATCGTCCATGTAACCGTTTCAGTTACAAGTCTTGTGCCTCGCTCTGCTGTTGCTCAACTCGGCGACAAATTAAGGAAGACAGGAGGTGAAAAATGCAACCTCTTAAATAAACAGTTATCTCATATCCCGCACCGACACCGACGGAGAACAGAAATAAATTTGGGAAAAAGCGCGACCGGAGCTTCAAGCTCTGCAATCATTTATGCCGCGTCCAGACTAATCTTCCATATCATTTCCGCAGACAGAATGACAGAATTCTCTGATTGTTCCATCGAGTCCAGCGAACGCACCCAAAATTCAAGACGATCGGACCGGACTGATAGTTGTTGTTCGCTTCCACGGAAAGCATGGAACATCGATAAAGGGGCAAAAGACGGAGGGGGTAGTTGGCTTGGCGAGCTAGCAAATCTCGAGATGCTTGGCTTGGCGTACGTAGGTCTGATGGCAGCGGCGGCAGCCGTGCCGTGCAGCACTGTCGTCTTTAGTAGCGGCTATCGCAGGCCGAACCGAGGGAATCCGAACTTGGCCGAAACGGCGCCAGCCCTGGCTGTGCTGTCCAGCCCGGTGGGCTGGGCTGTGCCCGGCCCCGGCCGCCTTTGCGGGGCTTTGGCACCGCCGCCCGCCCGAGCTGGCTGCCCAGTAAGGAACTATCGAGCGATGCTCAACCAAACAAAACACAAACGGAATGGAACATAGCATACGACCCCTCAACTCGTTTTCGGTCCCCGAAGGCAGCGGGGGGAGCGAGCGCGTGGATAAAACTCTTCAATCCTTGTGGGCCATTTGACAAAATACATTAGGGGGCTTCTAACCGTTTAAGTTTACGGTACGCGGTCTAGCAAATTTCGGCGCGAGTGAGAAAGTCGCGAACCACTAAAATAAACCTGCATCCGATTTTGCTCCGTAGGAAGTATATACAGCCGGACAGAGACACATGGGCGCTATCAAGAGCTGGATGGCCTAATAAAGCTCCAGGAGAAGTCACTGTTTAAAAAGCGAGTCTTAATCCCGGCGTTTCTTTGGCAAGGGAGTTCCATAAATGTCGTTGGTATATCCTGTCTGCTCCCTAGCATTTCTTTGAAACAGCTTTCCGAAACTTAGAGCTTTATGACACAATAAGTGTAAATTATTATGAATAAAAAGTTAAAAAGTCAAGGTAGCTTGAATTTAGTAAAGCATATCATCCCATTTCTTTTTAAAAAAATCTTATTCGTACAGGAATAACTACACGTACTTTTGGCAACTGCGCGAGGAAAAATTATTGCATTTTCTCATGACTGCAATACCCAAACGCAACCTACCTTTAGCGACCACGTCACAACACTACATGTTCTTTCATGGGGGAGGAGGGTTAAGGCACGGTCTTAAGGTGAGAAAACCTATGCGTTTTAGGGCAGGGACGGGGAAGGGGGACGAAAAGGCAACCGAAGGTCGAAAGGACGAAGGCAAAAGAAGTGAACACGGCAACCCAGTAAACCAAACCCCTGTTTTAGATAGTCCCATGCCTGTTTTGGGTTGAAGATAAAACAGGGGAAGAACGTGATTTAGTTATTTTTGAAGGTAAACCTATTAATAGTTATATCAACAAGGGCTCGTTGACAGCTCTCAATTGGTATGGTCAGGGGTTTTCAAAAAACTAGTAAATTACTCTCTTTCTCTGTTTTACCTTCATACCTTAAACAGCGGTAGTTTTTTAACTATGGATCTTTGTTTACAATGCACTTCCTGAGGCTAAACCGGTAAAAGAACATTATTCATAACTTTCGTTTCCTCGTGGCAGCTCAAAAGAGGTTCGATCCACTCCTGTTTCCGGAAATATAAATCCTCCCCTGGAACTTAAATCGTTGCCGTGACTGCACATATGATTTGGCAAGTGTGTCCCGAGGCGAGATGGAGGACGCGGCTGCGATGCGACCGCCGCGCCGGACGAGGGGTGCACGAGCTTCTGCTACGTGATCATCTAATCCTGACGAGGCTTAAGCGGGCTTTTGCCGACAGTGGATCGGACACCCCATTACAGATTCGGCCTCCTTGCTGTGGGCTCCACTGTTCTCAGCTTCCAGCCGCGACGAGTTGCGCGAAACGATGCGAAGCAGGAGTGCACCGAGCCTTGATATTTGCACTTGGACAAAATAGGGGCGGCACCTACAACGACAAAGTTCAAAACCGCCAACGCCGTACCCGCCAGTATCTATAAGCGCCAATAATCATAACCACCAAAGTCAAAGGTTAGGCTGGTAGTGGCGTTGGCGGATTTGAAATTTGGTGGTTTTAAACATTGAGGTAGCGGTATTGGCGGTTTTGAAATTTGGCGTTTATGATAGCTAAGCGACAAAAACGTCTCCAAGTCGGGAATTCGGGAGAACTCAGCGGGCCCGTGTTCCAGTGGAACCATGTATTTGCAAGGTGAGGTATGGAGCACTTCACGTTCCTTGTCGTTTAAAATCATGATGTAATTATAAGTTAATATAGGGTAGAACACAAGGGAAAAAAATGCAACCAATACAAAGGAGAATATAGCTAGTACACAAAAGAAAAGATCTTAAGGATATACCAGCGCAATGGGCTAAAATTAGACAAGGGCTTGATATTTTCAGGATTAGTTCAAAATGTATGTCTATCGAATGACGAAGTCTAAGAAAATTTGACTGTTCCGTTTTTACGCAATTAAATTCTAAAGTTGGGAAAAAATGCATGGGCTCTTATGGCAGCTCCGAAAAATGGCGCTAATACTGTTGAATTATGATTGATAGCGTCTGATTGAGATTAGA
>Ga0058701_10002234_pt1 | contig 14501 bp, 5 predicted proteins | sample AgamicOrMae_FD_97039 | JGI IMG/M metagenome (GOLD analysis project Ga0058701, IMG submission 97039) | Agave microbial communities from Guanajuato, Mexico - Or.Ma.e | ecosystem: Host-associated > Plants > Phyllosphere > Phylloplane/Leaf | place: Guanajuato, Mexico | collected 2012-06-04 | reverse complement strand
TTTTAAAAAGTGCAAACCATTTAGGCTATGCATGAGCTTAATGCAACGAAGGTACTTGGCGTTGGGTAAAGTAATTAAATTGAATTTTCTCGGTACCTCTTAATAAAGAACGCAAAGTTCGACGCAGAGAAGCTTTTCGATACCCAAAGTTGGCAAACCTGTCCATTTCCGGCGACAGCGTCAAAGTCGTTCTTGAGGGCACGCGTGGCGCTCGCGAGCCCACCTCACGCGGGTATTTCTCTCCAGCAGGTCAAATTATAAATTAAGTCCGATAGTTTACAAGGTACCAAATCACGATTCTTGACACTTAATTCGATCCGTTAGGCCCTAATAGCATGTTTAGCTTGTAGGTAAAGTACCCCATAAAATACCGACATTCGCGTGATTTCTTTCCAGAAGATTGAAACGGATGGATGAGTTCAAAATACTTATCGCCTCTTACCATCCAGAGCTTGGAATAAGTCTCAAAACTTAAGATTATAAATTGTTTATTTAAGAACCTTCTCCGACAGTAATACAGGAAAATCCACAAATTCTAACAAGTAAGCGGATACTTTTCCACTTATTCCATTAATGACTTCAAACATTAAAATTAAAAATCTTAACGCTTGAGACATCATAAGACTTAACCGATCAAAACTTGAAATTGTCTCAAGCCTTAAGATTTAAATTTTTTAAGGACATTCTTTAACAGTAATACTTGAAAATCCACAAATTCTAACAAACAAGCAAATACTTCGCAGTTATTTTTAATGACCATAAAAACTAAAATTTTCACAAATTTTTGGCAGGGCATGTTTCGTTTTGAAGGCCTTCGAGGACGTAACAGCAGTCTTATCCAAAGAAATACGGTCATTAATGAGATCAATTTTCACTCCTATAAGCTTCAAGACTCGTAATTCCCCTATAATGGTTGTAAAAAAGAACATCTTTTCACGCAATACTCCATAAAATTGACAATCGCAAGCTTCGTGTGAGAGATAAAATAATTTTGATTGAAAAACAATAAAAATGAAAAATAGGTAAGTATAAATGGAAATTACAAACGGGATCATTAATAGAACTTGTTTAATGAAAATGATCGAGGTCAGCATTTAGTCGGCATCTTTCACACAACTTCAGACGTTAAGCGGACACTTTGAATTCTTGCTCTAGCCGTACAATTAGCGTTCCCCTAATTAAATGATACAGCCACTCACAATCAGTTCCGACATCACTCTCAAATTAAAGCTTACAAATTAATAAGTTTTGACTGAAGTTGAAAGACCGATCGTCAAGAAAATAAAACAGTTCGCACACGCTTTTAAAATGCCGCTTAAAACTGCTGAGGGTAAAATTGATGATTTCCTGGGTATTAACAAGCTTTTGCGAACGGAAATTGATTCTCGCCGGAAAGTAATTATTACTAAAAGAAAAACAAAAACCGTCGTATTTTGCTCTATTTGATTATTAAATATATCTCTGTTTTCGTATTTTGATTATTTTTAACTTACGTGAAATTTTACCGTATCCTAAGGGAGTTTGAGATTGAGACACGCATTTCCTTGGCAATGGCTGATTTTCTGCATTTAAAATCTTCCGATCCTACAGGATAATCAGATAAAAGTCCTATACATTTGCGCTTTTATAAGTTAGAATTTCACAGCTCTTAAATAAATGCTCCGGAGTGTTACGCTTTCAACTTCAATCCTCCTCGTAGGATAAAAAAAATCAAAACTTCCAGGCTTTTGAATTTTGAAACTAGTTCGATTAAACTTCGCATGAAAAAAATTCCAAAGAAGCTTGAATAGGAAAAGTATGTTGTTAAAAAATTGTACATAATTTAAAATAAATTAAGCGTTAGGCCCATAACCTGTTCAGAGTTCAACAATACTATGGATAAGATCCGTTTGGACGCACAGAGATAGGCCTATCAATAATGCAAAACGGGCTCCGAGACAGATTGGCATTGATTAATTGATGCAGATTTGCAATTGACATATTGCGCATTGATAGCTCGAAAAGTCTATCTTTGAGACTAACAAAAAAAAACTCGTTCAGCCTCTAAAAAAAGGATTTGTTTTTGTTTTAAAGAGCGTTTAAAGAAAAAAAGTATTCGTTTAATTCATTGAGGGCGTGATAAGTTGTAGCAGAAATTCGCCTTTATTGGAGATATGATCGGAGCGGTACCATTTCCGCTTATTTCGGGTACTCGCAACGGAAATTAAGTTGCGTGGAGTCGGAGTAACTGTTTTAAGCAGGCGAGAGGCTGACGGCAGTGTCTTAAGCCTGCCGCGCCCACGCGGGGTACCGCTATCTCTTGATACTTACTCTTGCTTTCATCTATTCATATTATGTGAGCAGGGCGGCGATTTTCGTTTCAGCCGTCAATCCTTAGACTAACGGGCCACCAAAATATGCAAATGTCTTTCTTCACGGACATGAAAAATTGCGCGAACGGTAACACGGACCTTCCGAAGGAAAATGTCAGGTGACACTTCAAAGGTAGGATTCTCCACCTGTTGCGCTCCACCTGTGCTGTCGTCACGGTGCTCTGCATTAACCCTAAATGCGCCCAAAGCTCCTGTGAGGAACCTTTTATACCCGTTCCGGGTATAGAGCGCGTAGCGAAAAGGGTTTAAAAAATTTAGCTATATTAGAATATTGTGATTATCTTATCCCAAAATATATGCATGCACCATTTATTAAGATAAGAAACTAATTTTTCATCGATCATGTAGAACGTGATTTCAACTGGGGTCAAAAATTGATACCGAAGAGAACAAACGAATATTCCGATAAGATTTCCGATCGGAAATGATCAAAAACGATAGGATCCCGTCGGAAAAAGGATGAAAATCCACCGGCAAACCCGATCGGAAATAAAATCCGATCAGAAAGTTGATCGGGTATTGACCAAAACTAAGATCCCAACGGATTTCCAATGCGAAATCCGATAGACGATTCCGATCGGAAATGAATTCCAATCGGAGATTTCAATCGTATCCTATCGGAATTTTGGGCCGGGTTCGATTTTCTGACAACGATTTTTTGATCTAGGATAGGATTCCGCCATAAGAATTTTACTGGATACCTGTTTTGTTAAAGTCTCAGTGTTAAATGTATCGGGCAGTTTAGTTAAATTGCGTTCCATAACAGGCACTTGTAGGCCGCTTACCTCCTCACTTCTTGTGGTCCAGGCGGTACTAATGGCTATAATTACGTTCCCCTCCCAGCCGCCGTTTTAGGGACGTTTTACAGGCACCGCCAACTTTGAACAATAAAAGATGAGAAATTTAAAGCTCAAATCCTCGTACCGCCTCACCAGACAACGGAAGAGACTTAAACAATGATATTAAAAATCGTGTTTGGATTCGTGCAGTGCCGTTTTTGGGCAAAGTAACACCGGTAAAGGCGTATCTAGGTTTATTTACACGAAAAAAATTACATATCAAACGATAAAAAACTTGAACCCGGATTGATATGGCTTTAGTTAAGTATTGCTGTGAAAACAAGCGACTGCCTTACCCAAAAAATATTTTAAGTACCAACAACAAGGATTATTTTTCCCGAGTTCAACGACGCGTTGGCAAACACAATTTTTTTTTTCACAATTCAGCTTATCTAGTCTCTAGAATCTGGTGGTAGAGTTGGATTTTTCTGTTAAATCGATTTGTTCCAAAGAAATTTTATCTGTTTCTAAATTCTTTTTAAATGTATTAATTGTTAGGGAACTGCAAAGTTAATTACACAGGGCGAGAGAATAGTAACCAAACACCTAGTTAAGTGGATTACAATCGTGACCTTAAATTGTGCATACAGCAACAATGATTTCATGCTCTTTTTTTCTCTTCATCTGAGCGAGTGATTGGGAATGTATATCAAACTGAAGTATGTCTACTACGAGTATTTGCCGGCGTTTTTTTATACGACGTCCGGTGTTTTGCAGAAAAGCGTCAGAAAGTAATTGCAGAAAAATCACGAGAAAAACGGTAAAAAAGGAGAAATAAAAGTTACTTACCGTAACGAGGCGTCTACAGGATCCACCTATCCCCATCAGAACACGACGCGGGCGTACAACTTGCACGGGAGTTATGCTGACTTACAACATCTGGAACAATATCACAAGACTAAGCGCTAAGGCGGTCATACTCCGGTATTTTTGGCAAGCGGAACTGTTATGAGTACTCCTCTCATTTTATTTTTAACCCAGCCCAAAGTATTTGGAGTAAAATTTAGCTTAAGAGAAATTCGAAGGACTTTTCCCATTGAAATACGCAATATTAAGCTTTGGAAAATGCGCAAATAATTAAAGTTCAGGTTTCCAGGGGAGAGATATTTTTTTTAATTGTGACAATACTGAACTGAAAACATCCTTTAAAATCTCTTTTCCTGTTTCCGAACGGCATTCGCTGGGCGGTAGTGGGTTGAATTCGCAAACTGATTGAAACTGACACTTTGAGAGGTTGGTTCTCTGTTCCAGCTTTCGTAGCAGAGTCAGAGACAAGGGTATTTTCATTTGCAAAAATATAATTTAGCAGTAAAATCTGGATAACATGATTTTAGGAGTTTAGAGCAATGAATAAGTTTCAGTAATTTTTGAGCGAAAATGTGCTTCAATTGAAACTCTTGAGGTAAACATTTCCAGGTCTTAAAAAAAGTTCTTATTTTTGCAAGACGCCAAGACGCCGTCTCAAATCAGGCGACCCATAAAAGTTCGAGAACATGCCAAGTAGTAACATAAGACACAGGCATTTCTGAATACAAAACGCTGGTTTAAACTAAGCTGAAAGTCATTAGATAGCAACCTAACTCATTCGTCACGAAGTTTCCCAAGAAGTTCAAGTTTCAAGTTGCGATTTAGCTGGCGAGGAATCCGGAACAACTTTGACCTCTGCGGGAAAAGAAGCGGCAAGAATATTAATATCCGCTCATTTAGCCTACTTAACGGCCAATTTTCTAAACAAGCTTGTTCCCTGATCGGCTGTATCCAAATACTTCAGGCTGCTTCAGCGGCTTAAAATTGGGCACAACTTTCTCTCTCCTAGAATCGATATTTAAACTGGCCAAGTATCGTATTAGGTGGTTAACTATTGCACCTGATATTCCAGCCTTGTTTGCGACAGAGACAAGTCAAATTATTCTGATTCAAGAGCGATTCTGGATATTTTGACAATGCCGGATCATTTGAACTCTGCTATTCGACGGGGATAAGACTTGAAATATTGGAGGATACGCCATGTCTTATAACTCTGGCATGCAGACTTCACTTATCGTGGGGTGAAAATTTAAATAAAGACAACAATTTAGCATTTTTTACAATAAAAATTTAAATAATTTTTATCATAATAAATCTTCATAATCCTAACAAAAATTTAAATTAAGACTGCAGGTCTTAAACGCCATCATTGAAGAAAGTAACTCTTACACATCCATAAGTCTGGGCAAAGAGATTTCAACGCAAGTCTAAACCATCGATCATCGATAGATGGAGACTCAAACGCGAGACTACGATATACCTACATTATGAATATTCTTTGGAGCGGCCTAAACAACATGGTGTATGCGGAAAAAAATAATATGTCGCCCGAATTAAAGATGTACTTAGAAAGAGGTAAAAACTGTTAGTTTTCTTGAATTTGGAAACAGTACATCCGTGTTTTGCAAGTTTCTGGCCGGAACTCATCCGTCAGCCCGTCCTTCTTGTAGTTATCCTTTCTCAACGAAGGGGCCATCCATAAACAACGTAATCACCGGACGAGAGGAAGCTAAACCGAATTTGAGCCGGTGTAGCCTTTTCACCTCGATTTGCATGCCTCCCTCCATTTTTCCGGTTTAATCAAAGTCTTTCGAGAGCGACTCGTAATCAATGCTTCGTTCTCAGCTCCGAACGTTCCACGGACTCGATTTGCCGCAAAATAGACGCGCCTTTTAATTATGAGTCATCTTTGATGATTGAATCAACGCAGGCTCTGTTCCTCCTCCTCTGGATCTCATTTCTCTCGCTCTTTTCTTACCATTATCGTTTTCCGAAAAAAAAGATGAAAAAAAGACTAATTAGTACTATTTCGACTAATATCAACTCCGAGAGAAAAAACACGGAAAAGTAAATTCTGGCCAACATTTTACCCATCAAGAACATATAACCTTTGATATGTAACATTTCAAATCGGCATAAGACGTTTTGACAATATTCGTCAATTAGACCAATTTTATAAAATTGATCAGCTTGTATCATTTTTTGAACTTGTGTCAAAAATATAGGATATGTTTAGAGTAATTTCAGATACATTGATCAATTCTTGACATTTTAATCAATCCTGGGTTTTTAGATCAATTTTGGACATATTGATCAAATTTGGCCATCTTGATTAATTTAGGTCATTTTGATCAATTCTGGAGATTTGGATCAATTTTGGAAATTAGCAAAAGTATTGGATATTTTGACCGCAGTTCCGACATCCGCACACGATAAAAAAATTAACTGAAAAAAAAATCACGTTGCGCCTTTTTTTGACAGATTACCGTATTTTGTTGTGACGTTGATAAAAAGCTGTTTCGACAAACAACCGGCTGATTTACGTTTCGACAAAAAAGGAGAAAAAATCAATTTGGTTTTAAGTGTTTTGGTATTGTTTTAGGCTCCGCGGGCGGGGTGGTCCAGTCGAGAGGCGAGGCCAGTTGATGTTTTCCTGGCTCTGGCAGTGGCTCTAGTAATTATTGCTGTGCTCTGTATAGCAGGACTAGCTGTATACCTAGGAGGTAAGTACACAGCCTGTTCATGGTAGGCAACCCACACTGCGTGTGTGCATTGTTGGCTGCATACTACATACCAACTACTCGTTATCCGTGGAATATTACTGATTCTAACTCGTTTGTTTCAGCTATGAGGATAGACAATAAACACAGTGAGTATTGAAACACGCCGTTTGCTGGAGATAAAGGCATCTAGATCTAGTTCGCTGAGCCAAGTAATTATGTTTCCAGGTGATCTCGTCTTAGACGGCCGATTCCAGGTTCGAAACACACCACCTGCGGCCCAGCAGCTCCAACTTCTAAACTCCAGTAGCGCCCTCTTTCAACAGACGGCCCGAAATTACAAAAATATGGTAAGTTACTTCGAAAAATACTTCGAAATAGTTTAGAATGCGTGGTGACGTCACATATCACAGGATACATGTTCCGAATACAGTACAGTCTCGTTTATACGTTTTCCATCGGGGACGAGGAAAAATACGTTTAAGTGAATAATACGTAGAAGTGAATAACGTATAAACTAGACTTTACTGTATTAGTCAATACATGTATTGCTTCACTATTTCTCTCAGTCATAATACTTGTTTTCAGTCCTTAGTTAGTCATAAAGTATCCAGCGATAAATATTCTATATTCTGCTCACAAAATGACTTTTGCCATCCGAAACTTTTCAGATGTAGATTAAAAAAAACACTTCATTAAAACTTTTGCTTTGATTCAAAGTTGTTATTTTTACTGTTCAAATTGTTCTTTGTAAATAATTACCAAAAATCTGTCGTTCAGAATTTCTGAAATTGGATTTGATTACTCTATAAAATCATTTCGAGTTCAAAATCAACATGTCGAGACAAAGAGAGTCTACGATAGATATTTGATGTATTGAGAATTTGTTCTGTGCTTCGTTTCGCTTGATGAGAACTTTGGGACATGCGTTGGAGCTGATGCGTCACTTTAAGATTTTAGCAATGTTACATTTTGTCATTATTTTTTGCAGTTAGAGCGACTTTACCAGCAGAGTGAACTTGGGCCAGCTCTGCGCTCTGTTAATGTTCTGTCATTTAGTGTCAGAAATAATAGTTTATTAACTGAATTTCGGCTACAGCTAGATCGACGGAAGTTGACTTCGTGAGTATAGCGGACAAGAATGATCGGTGGACAGTTTAAGACTCTCATTCTAAGATATTTTCTCTTCGTATTTCAGGATAGAAGTCGAGGAGATAACCAAAGGCGTCTTACAGCAAGAGGCTACTTCGCTGCAGCCAGTAGCTTTCACTGACGTACAGCTCGACTCAGACCATATATCAATAAAAAGTAAGCAAATATCTTCCTATCTTAACCGATTTTTGCCCACTGGGCTGTTATCGACCCATCAAAAATATTAACCTTCATGCAAAATTCTCACGAAAATCACTTATTTTAAGTCAAAAGGTAAATCTAAATTAGCCTAAAGAAAAAATTTGATCGTTTCAAAAAAAACACCATTTTGCAGAATTTTCATTCAAAACGTTTTGATTATTCCCTTAAATTATTTTCTTCAAACTTCCCCTGGGCACAAATCGGTTAACACATAACAGCCCAATGTATTTGGAATGAATTTTAGCGCACGAGAAATTGAATGGATTTTTTCCATTGAAATACGCAATTTTTAAGCTTTGGAAAATGCTTAAATAATTAAATTTCAGGTTTCCAGGGGGGTGATATTTCTGAGTTGTGACAATTTCTGAACTGAACAGATCGTCTAAAATATTTTTTTCTGTTTCCGAACGGCATCGCTGAGCGGTAGTGGGTTGAGATGTCCGGCTATTTGCACACTTGCGCTCTGGTTTCAGGACACGTTGATCCGAATTCGGAGCGAACGGAAGACACGACACCCTCAATGGCGGCGGCAGGGATATTCCAGAAAAGCAGACCCACCCACAGACCACACACCACCGAAGCACCTCTCAAGAGCGTCACGTCCAGACCCTTAGTTCTGTCCACGCAGTACCGCACCCAAAGACCCAGAAGGCCCGAGACAACTACCGCCCGCGTCGAGACAACCTCGACAACTACGACAACCGCCGCTCCCCAAACAGTCCCTCCCCCTAGCACAGCAGCTCCTCAGACTACCGAAGCAATACCTGTCGTGACCCGAGATAGCGGTGTCATAGACCCTTGGAACGCTCCGTTCACACCTACAGTTCGGAAGGAGGTAGCTACTCCCAGGATACCAGATCCTGAGGAAGCGTGGAGACCGATCAGGCCTCACTACGAAGCGGAGCTCGAAACAGTTCCGATACTTCTTCCGTCGGCCGAGGAGGAGGACGAGGCTGTTCTGGGGGTCGCTGAGGTCGTGGCAGACCCTCCGTCAGCGGTGGAAGCGCTCGCCAACAACGCTAGCTATCCTGATCGTCTAAGTCTCAGCCCCTCGGAAGCGTTTAAACAAGACGTGCTGCTGGAGAGAGCCAACAGCAGACCTCCTGTGACGAGTTACGGAGCCAACTTCGGCGCGCAGAACCGCCGGCCAATGATTTCAAGCGAAGAGATATTGTCTCCCGAATGGAGAGGCAATCCTATTCTGACCAACATCTCTGACACCATCTCCAAAGTGTCGTTAGTCATAGCAGCTGACGGTGAGACGGAGCAAGCTAACGACACAAGTATCCTGCATACGGGCGGTGGATCCATCCTGGTCAGAGAAGAGACACACAGAACCGATGAGGCGGCAAGCTACAGGACGACGGAGGTCTACAAGTCGTCTACTGAGGCTACAGTCCTCAAGTCTACTGAGGCTACAGTCCTCAAGTCCACTGAGGCAGCTGTGACTGCACCATCGGATACGGGCCGGAACAGCAACCTCCGGATGCCCCTTTTCTCGTTCGCTGATCTGCCTCTACTCAAACAGTTCCCAGATGTCAATCTACAAACCACTAAGGCCCCAACGACAACTACGACTCCAGCTCCTGAAGTTCATCCTGTCCTGACAACTGCGCGGACCGTGACTGCCGCGCCTGAGGAAGCTGTAACGATCGTTACGTTACTTCCGGTCCGATCCAATTCCGGTTTACGTAGACCGCTACGCAAGAAGCCTCAGGTACAAGAGATAGCTGCTACTAAGAGCACTCCTAAAAGCACTACAGAGACTACGACTGAGGTAGTTAACGCTACCAGTGAAGAGGTTTCTACGACGGCTACAATGAGGAAGAACCTTGAAAACAGTATTAAGATTTTGTCTGGTTTGAAGTTAGTCTTGGAATCTAGGCAGAGTCACTACACGACATCGGCGCCGAATACAACGAATACGACGGACACAAAGCTCACGCATTTCGTGATAACTACACCACAGCCTCTGAACACGACGACTTCTACGACTGAAGCTGTGCTCAGTACTCCTGTAGCTAATACGACTGAGAAGAAGAACATAGCTCGGATAGAGAGGGTTACCACGGAGTCTCCGATCATTAAACCGCGGTTGAACGGGACGCTCGCCACGCAAGAAGCGAGTACGACTAGAAGACCCGCATTAAGAACGACTACAGCCAGGGCATCGATTTCCCCTGTGACGCGACCGGCGAACCGGAACCGGAAACCTGTGACTGCGCAGCGGCCGCCCAGCCGCGTCCAGAACCGGAACGCCACTCGGCCGGTTCAAAAACCCAAACCGATTCGGGGTACGATCGAACCGGTTAAGCTCGACGGCGAAGGGTTTTCAGTTCGGATCAACCCCGCACCGAGTGAACCCGTGCCGATGAACCGTACTGCAAATGCTACAGTCGTCAAAACGACCAAGCCCCCGAGACCGTCTGCGCCGCTGAGGACAGGAAGCCTGCCGGGCCAAGTCGAGAAGGTGACGCTGAAGAAGGAGCCATTTCGGCCGGTCGCTCCCGCGGAACCAAGTGTGGAAGAAGTTGAACCCGAGATAGCGAGACAAGCAAAGATGGATGTACGCTTTCATCGCAAAATGAACTTCGCTACGACAGATATCGCGAATCATTTCGAGAATACGGATAAAGCTGGCGATAAAATAAAAAGCGACGGAGCTTTGGAAGACTTGGCGCTGGGCGGTCGACCTGAGAATAGTACGTTGAAGCACAAGAAGAGTTCCACTTCGGTGACACTGAAACCCACACATGTGACAACGCAGCCTCTCCACTTTTCTACTATGACGAAGACAACTAAAGCTCCAACGACTGCAAAGACGACCAGGCCGTCTACGACTGTTAAAACAACAACGAAAAATCCGACAACGACGAAGAATGCGTCGACAACGAAGGCCCAAACAACAAAAAGTACGTCGACGACGAAGGCTCAGACACCGAAGAGTACAACAACGACGAAAAGTCCGACAACAGCAAAAACGACCGTAAGGACAACGGCAACTACTCCTGTGACAACATCGAAGACAACGACGAGTCTTCCGCCAGTTTTGAGTTCTATGGTGTCGACGGCTGAAGTGACTACAGCTAAAATGGAATCAGGGCCAGCTGTTTCGGAGACGGAGGAACAGCGGAACCGAACAGCTGAGCTGGTTGCAGCTATCCGCGCAGCTGTTGGTCTTCCTGCGAAGTCGGTTTCGGCTGCATCTTCCAACCCATCGCTGAACCAGCCTGGTATGTCGTTACTGCACAAAGTTTATAACAAGATTCCAAGCACGACTGCATCCTTGACAATTGACAAAGCCGAAACTGCGAACAAGACTGAGAAAGTTGAGCTACCTGTGGTAGCTGCGTTGTCGCCGAACCCCTCAACGAAACTCAACTCAAGTAAGTATGTCAACTTGCTAAAGTAAAGCTCCTTTCTTTCGTATATTGTCGTTTCTTTGAGGAGGAACTAAGAGAGGTTGTCGATTGCTTCAGATGTAAGTTGCACCGAAAACGGCGGAGTGCTGTGCGGGGACGGGTCGTGCGTCGCGGGGGTCTCCCGCTGCAACCAGCTGGTCGACTGTCCGGATGGTGCGGACGAACGGGGCTGTTCCTGCGCAGATTACCTTAGAGCACGATTCATGGATAGGAAGCTCTGCGACGGCGTTGTGGATTGTTGGGACTTCTCAGACGAAAACAACTGCGGTAAGTCCAGTCAGAGATGTGTGCGCTCGGTTTGTGGACCGTGTTGGAACTTGGTTATTTCTTGCCAGACTGGTGCGCTCCTGGACTCCACGTCTGCGCCAACTCACGGGTGTGTGTCGACAAGAGTCGATTGTGTGACGGCCGACGGGACTGCCCTTACGGGGACGACGAACGTCGGTGTGTCAGTGTCGCGCCAAAGATCGACTCAGGAGCGGATAGCACTACTGCCTACCATCAACACGGTAAGTCTACTGATTCATAATTACTGGAGGGGACGTGTTTTAACTATTTTGTGTTTTTAGGTTATGTCGTTGTAAGACGAGCCGGCGAATGGGGTAAACTGTGTGCAGAGAACGTTCGGAGACAAGATCGAGCCGTCTCCGATAATACAACTCGAACAGAAGAGGAAGAGAGCAAAGGTGATTGGGATGCCAGACAACTCGCCAAAGCCGTTTGCCGCGCTGTCACTTTCAGGTTAGTCTACTGGAAATTTCAGGCGATTAACTCTGAGACCAGAAATTGTCATATATTGCAAATTGCAGTGATGTGGCAACAGTCCACCGGATAATAGACGAATCCGAAAACTGGACCAAATCAGATAAACCGGAGGAAGGCGTTTATTACGAGCTCGCCAACGAATCCCCGACGCTTGCAAGGTATGTATTCACAGAACTGTTTTTCATCGAATCTAGTGTTGCGAACTGAAACATACTTGGTTGCAGGTCGGGATTGGCTGTGAAGAAGACTAGCTGCGAATCAAAACGAGTGCTCCGTGTGACATGCAGCGATTTGAGATGTGGTGTACGGCCCCAAGCGACCAGCTTATGGGGAAGGTAAGTTTGCCAATAAAAGTGCCCGGGTTCGTCTTAAGCTTGTATTGTGTACCTCTTGTACTCTATCCTAATTATTCATTACATGATGAGTATTCACGAAAAACAAGCAACTTTTAAGATTTATACGAACGGTTGTTTCGAGTCAGTTGATTATGTTTCAGTCGGTCGACAACCGACAACTCGACGGACGAGGACCCGATGCCGGAGTTCCGGACAGACGAGGAAATGATTGCCGAGAGCGAGCCGGAGCCTGCAGCAGCCGCGTTGACCGGCGGCCGTCATGCCAGGATCGTCGGCGGCTCCAACGCGGGACCCGGGTCTTGGCCATGGCAGGCGGCGCTGTACAAGGAAGGCGAGTTCCAGTGCGGGGGCACCCTCATCAGCGACATCTGGCTCCTCTCCGCGGGACACTGTTTCTATCAGTAAGTCAGATTCCGCGCATTGTCCCCAAGTCCGCAACTTGCGCCCTGGAGTCTTTCAACACTGAGTTTATCGAGAGTATCGTTCAAAGAGGCACCTTACTCGGCGTTTCAGTGCCCTGGACGATTACTGGGTGGCTCGGCTGGGCGCACTCCGGAGGGGCTCAGACCTGGCGTCACCGTTCGAGCAGCTGAGGCCCCTCGCCGCCATCGTCCTGCACCCAGGATACGTGGACGCGGGCTTCATCAACGACCTTTCGCTTCTCAGGATGCGAGAGCCTGTACGTACGCCACGAGCAAACTCAACTTATTCATTTTCACTGGTCAATAAATTCTCTATTTCTGCTTTCAGGCGACCTTCAGCGATTTCGTCCGACCAATCTGCCTTCCGCCTGCTGGGATTATGCCAAAGGATGGGGCAATGTGCACGGTAGTGGGATGGGGACAGCTCCTCGAAGTTGGGAGGGTGTTCCGTAAGTAAAAACGATTTCTCTTGCTAAAATCCCTAAACTTGAAGCTCTAAAAACGTTAAAAGCACACAGTAAATTTGAAATCAGGCTGAATTTTTCACGTCTTGTGTTCCATCTTTCATTGAAATAAGTCTCACGGGGCAAAACAAAGATTTTTAAAAAATCCTGTTTCAGGTGCAAGCGTCCTGAAAACTGGTGAGGTGTTCCCTTTTCCAACAAAGTGATTTATCCTTGCATTTTGTTCAATCCTAGACCGACTTGCGCTTTGGGGTGTGGAAAATGCTTCCCTACGTTTACTCTTAATATTCAAACCACAAATATGCAAATCGATCCATAAATAAACAAATGGCAATCAAAAAACACTTCGGCGAAAATGGGAGTGCCAAACCAGTTTTAGGTCCAATCGTCCTAAAACTGGTGAGGTGTTGGCGTTTAGACGAAGTGATTTTTTCTTGCCTTTTCTTTAATCCTTGACCGATTTGCGTTTTAGAGGGTGAAAGAGGTTTCCCTAAGTTTACTCTTTATTTCCCAAGCATCAAAATGAAAACCGGTCAAAAAATAAACGAATGGTAGGCAAAAAGCACCTCGGCAAAAATAAGTGTCATACAAGTTGCGGACAAAAAGATTTTTCCTTGCCATTTATTTAATCCTTAACCGATTTGCGTTTTAGAGGGTGAAAAAAGTTTTCTAAAGTTTAATCTTCATTTCCCAACCACCAAAATGAAAATCGGTCAAAAAAATAAACGAATGGCAGGCAAAAAGCACCTCGGCGAAAATGGGAGTTTCATGCAAGTTTCGGACAAAAAGGTTTTTCCTTGCCATTTCTTCAATCCTCAATCGATTTGCGTTTTAGAGGGTGAAGAACGTTTTCCTAAAATTACTCTTCATTTCCCAACCTCCAGAATGTAAATCGGTAAAAAGATAAACGAATGGCAAGCAAAAAGCGCTTCGGCGAAAGAATGGATACCAGTTTCGGAGAAAAAAAATTTTCCTTGGCAT
>Ga0058701_10002233_pt1 | contig 14504 bp, 8 predicted proteins | sample AgamicOrMae_FD_97039 | JGI IMG/M metagenome (GOLD analysis project Ga0058701, IMG submission 97039) | Agave microbial communities from Guanajuato, Mexico - Or.Ma.e | ecosystem: Host-associated > Plants > Phyllosphere > Phylloplane/Leaf | place: Guanajuato, Mexico | collected 2012-06-04 | reverse complement strand
AGGCGTAAAACTTGGAAAACAAAAAACAAAAAAAATAGGTCGTTGATATTCTTGTTAAATAATCTGCAATTCAGAGCTTTCCGGCCGAAAACCTACCCTAATGCGTATTTTACGTTGAGGGAACTTCACACCGAAAGGAAAGTGTAATTTAAGCGACTTGGAACGTTTTTGTTCGAAGCACCCACCTGTGAGGTAGGAAATTCCATCGCCGAGGCCATGACGAGAGTTGAGAGGTGCATTTCGGTGGCGGGTTGCGCCCAGCCGGTAGTTTGGAGAGATTCTAGAGTTCCCTTGGGGCAGGCAGCCCAGCTCTTATCACTTTTTTCCCCCTAACACGACAAATAGTTTTATGGCGTGTTGCCAGTGCGGTAAACGCGCCTTCTGACGGAAATCACTTTCAAAAGGTAATTACGGCTTTAAATATTTATGCGATTGGCTCTAAAACTTGAATTTTATTACCTACAGAAGTTTTCCAAAATTATGAGCTCCCAACGAATGAGGTCATAACTCATACGGTAGAGATCGCAGTGACCTATTTCCAAAACGCCAAGCGAGGTTAAAATGTGTGTTAAACACAGTATAAAAAAATCGCAAGGAAATTATTATCGTTTTGTTTACAGGTCTGCGTTCATTTCACACGCTTGTTTATACTTTAATATATCCAAGAGCATACAGGAAAAGGTTGGATAAAAAAAATGTTCATGAAACCTTAAGCTATGATGAAACTAATCAACTATTGAATCAACATTCTTTGGTTTTAAAAATATGATTAATATATTCTGTCATTGGTGACTAGTATTTGGTAATACATTTCATGTTCTTGCTTTCTAATAACAACGTAATTAAATTATTATTTCTTACCTAAAACATTCAGGTGATTATTATCAACTCTTTGGTTTCTTATATTGTAGGTAAGGACTTCAAAATTACGATCGGTTTTAGTGTGATATCTTCTGTATTTTACTTTTAAATATTTTTTTTTTCAGGTTCTATTTGAATATTATTATAAGAAAGTATAGTGTTGGTTTTGAGTCTCAATCTCCTTGCGGATATTTTCAAATTGCTCAAGTAGCTGAGAATTTTTAGGCGTTAAAAAAAAAAACGATTCGTGTAGATTGAATGATTAGGTTAGCAAGGTAAATTTTGCAAAACGGCCTACTTTTCTATCGCCACAAAAACTTGTTTTATTCGGCCAATTCGCGTTTTGATGGGTGGAAACTGTTTAGATACAGTTACAGTTTCTACTCCGAAATTGGCCGATTTGTTTTTGATTTTAAAAAAAATGATTGAGAACAAGGCGGTTTACGACGCCCGGCAGCTTGATTGATACGGTAAACCGATCCCTTCAATTGTCAATCGATGAAAAAACAATGCACGTTTCAAAAAAACGATCTTTGAAGGAATCGAAACAGTAATTAGAACTAGATGGTTACGAAAACCGCGACTCGGAACTCCGCGGTTTATACTTGTTGCCATCGATTTAGTGACTCTGACTTGTTTTTTGAATTTGAGGTACCCTTTTCTCAAGTTTGTATGAAGTGTGAAAAAAAAAACTGGACAAATTTTTAAAAATACGAACGCCGATCAACATGAAACAACGAATGTTGAATTAAAAATATTAATGAGAAATAACAAAGTAGCTTGGACACTTCATTTCTTGTTAAGTAACCCCAGGCTATTTCCTTATGGTTATTTATTTAGGTTAAACAGGGAATGTTTACTTCAATAAACAATGGTTATCGGGAACTTCTGCAAGAAGTTACAAACTGTTTGTAAATTCCTTTAACCAAAATAATTGAATTAGCAAAGTTCTAACAATAGAAATTAGCATCCTCTATAAAGAATAAAAAGAAAGTATGATGGCTTCCTCGATGACTTGAAAGTGAAATTAAACTCCTATGATGATGGAATACACCATGTTGTTTGAATGCACTTTCAATGCTAGTATGGGTATAAACACAAGTTCAGGTACGTTCACTGCGCTTCAAATCGTATGTTAATGTCCATCTTTGTTGTCACAAAATTTCTACTTCACTATCACCGTCCATTCCCTGTGTATGGCTCAAGTTTTATCTTCACTCGAATCGCTTCAACATTATCACTTGCCGGTTACAATCACAGCTCACTGCACTGTCACAACACAAACTACCCCGAGCGAAGTTCGGAAACTAACTGAACAACCTCGGGTTTCACTCTGTCTACGCAATAATGTTTCCTTTTTCCTCCTTTTTTTTTCTAAGAACGCTTTGTCCAATTTTCTTTCTCAAAAACATCCCCGACTTTCTCTTAGCGCACCTGCGAAATTGCTACGCTTGATTAGGCTTAAAAAAGGAAGTTTCTTGCCCAAAAAAGGTTGTATTGTGTGGGAGGGTGTGTTGAAGAGACCTATTATTGACCGCGCGGCCTGCTGGCCGGGGTGAGCAAACCCACCCCAATGGCCCACACAGCGGTGTGCCCAGGAGAAAGTTTGGGTCTTGTCTTTTTAAGGACAAAAAAGCCCTAAAAAAGTGATTCACAGCGACGGTTGACCCGAACAAAAACATTCCGATTGCCAAAAATGTTTCTTTGCCCGACCTTATAAAAAGATGGTTTTCCTCGACCATTGAAAGAAATTCTGTGTTGAGTGTAAACAGGTCAATCCCTTATTAAAGTTTACGAAACGTATATTGTGCTCAGAAGCACATCCGCATGTCTAATTCATGTTATATACTGCTGGCATGTTTTTAATGTTGCTACTTTGGCAGCAGAGAGAATTGAATATATGCTCTCCTATAGAATTTATAAACGGGAATTGCTAACTCATGAAATATAAATCAAAACAAAATACTAGCTAAGAAATATCTTAACAACGTTTGGGGATTAGACCTTTCTTTCGGTTGGGGCAGTGAACCTAAAATATGAAGTATGTTGTTCTCCTAATGACGAAAGGCGGCGTGTTGTACGGTCATGTGCCGAAAATTTCACTCCTAAGATTACTTTTCATTGGCCAGTCGCATGACGTCAAAACAAGATCACTTTTAGACATGAACTAATAAATTAAATTAATTTTAAATAAATTTCAGTTTTCTCTGTTCAAATCAAAGGCTTTATTCTATTATTTTTGGCGTCTTTTTAATTTTTCAAGTTTTGAAGAGTATCTCCTAAACCCCTTTAAAATTGCACTGTGAAGTTATCAATGACCTAAGTGGCAATACTAAAAATACTTTTAGTGGAAAAGGTTGTATCCTTCCCCCTACAAAAAAATACAGTGGAAATGACGAACTAATCGGAAAGCCTTGCAGGTTTCTACAAAATTTATCGTAAGGGGTGAAAAATCGTTTGTGACCGAAACCTTTCTTGGGCGAGTTTTATCTTTGGCAGTGGCCACGCCATGCAGGCGAGCAGCACCACCGCACCGCAAGGTCCTAAATAACATATGAAATAAAAACGGACGAGTCGTGAGTGTGAATTTATGAGGCGCCATTTTCTTTCATAATAAAGCCTGGTTTTGCATACAGTCTGTGTGGTATTTAGACCGGGGAGCCTCTCCCTGGAAAGAGAAAGGACATTGTGGTAATGTCCTGGTAAATTGGATAAAAATGCGATTATCGGTTGAGTCCAGCTGGTCCCAAATCACAAAAGTCCTGGATTAAGCACTTGTTGTGCTGCAGATATACATCAGCGGATGGGTGTCCGTCATTCTTTCCGGGGTATTGCAATAATTGCGCGTCAGATATATCGTTGAAATTACATTTATGTGATGATATGGCAATAACTTCTTTTTCTAGATCCGAAATGTGGATATAAAAATAACAACATAAGATGAGTGAGTAGAAAAACGGATTCAATTTATTTTCTTGAAGGAAAACTTTGTAAATGTAATTGCAATAACGTTGACGCTTGAGTAACATTCGCTTCGTTAATATAATATCCATCAAAGTGGTATTATGTTGCACTAACCGATATTTGCCCAACAAACGCTGAATAATTATTTGGTAACACGCTACACGTTTGTTCTGGCTTGAAATTTTCTGAAATAGTTTGTTTGAAACTGAAATTTTCAGGTTTTACAGAGAGAGGGCTTAATTTATGGTTTAGTTTAAACACTCAAATAACGAGTATTTTTTGTGGTTATTTGTTGGTCGAAAACGGGTTATTGGGATGGAATGAGTTAGCCTGATTTCTGCTTAGGGCAATGCTTTTGATTTTTATTGAATGATACAATATATCAAAAAATTTCCGTGGAGGGCAAATGGAAGTAGTGGACATTTCCTTTCATACCGTAATTACGTTGTGTATTTCTCTAAAATACTGTGAACCCCAATGGGGGTTTTCCTTTTCTTTGCCGAAACCATTTCTTATTCCGAATTAGATTGAAAATAAAAGTCCAGTCCTCGTTGAGAGCATTTTGAAGTACAACTTTCCCCGCAGGCAAATTAAGGATATCCTTTTTGTTTGAGGTACAATAAACCAATCGGGCAATTTTGTACCCTTGTGAATATTTGAAGTGTGTCAAAATCAGCTGGCAAAATATTGTACAATAAGTATCGGAAGTCCTTTTTCAGGACAGAACTACTGCTAAGAAACCCTTTGCAGCATAGCACTCTTGAGAACTTGTAATCGTTTTTGTTAATATATCGTGTTGATTCTTTTCATTATAACTCTGCTAAAAATTACAATTTGATGGAATTAATCCAATAGCGGTTATGATTTTTTCAACACATTTTTTTTCTGTAAACTTAAATAACTTTGTAATTGCATATCAATCCAAGAACCATTTTGCTTTGTAACGAAGTCACTCACATGCCCAATCAATTGAAATCAAAATCAGTAAAACGGTAAAAGAAAATCTCTTAAATTGTGATGTGGATTGATGACGCATCACAGTTAATTACCCACACGCCGAGAACCGCTGCCATTTAATTTCTGTGACGTCAATAGAACATCTTAAAGATTATCTTGAAATGTTTCGTTGCTTTTCAAGAGAAAATCGGAGGCAAAGTGTAATTTTATGGTCTTATCCCTGCGATGATGTTTAATTACGTTTTAAGCTTTATTTATAGGACTACGAAGTAAGGCTTTTTCGGTATGCATAGTTATGCGCATGCTCCCAGTAAATAATCTCCCAAAGGTGGACAAAGTGATAAATTCCATGGTGCAAACATGGTACCGCAATTATTATTCATAGGGCCAGACCGCGCCGCGCCGGGTAGGGGCTCTGCAGATATGGTGGTCTTGTCTGCAAAAGATGTATGGCTTGTACTTACCTTTGCCCTAGGGACGCTAATATTATCGACCCTATCCCCTCTTCTACCCTCTTTTTGCAAATACTCCCTAATGAAAAAGGGAACTGTTCCTTTAAAATTAGAAACCCATGCAACATGTCCCAACGGCTTTGTATCCAAAGATGGCTCCCGGCGTCAGACGCCTGGCAGTGACACACAAAAACAAACGCAGCACTCAATAACTCTATCTACCTCACTCACAGTCTCCCAACTTAACCTCCAATTTTCGGGTGCGTCGGGGGTCGTGTTCACATGCTTTTCTATACTGAAAATTCACAATTTAATTGGTAAAAACCACGAGAAATGCCTGCATGACTGGAACCATGTCGCTTGGCATCCTCAACTGGCGAAGGCAGCTGTTTTTCGTTGCCTTCCTCGGTATAGAATACAGCCTCACCACAAAATGGCCGACCGCTCCGAGCCGATGTTCCCCCGAGCTCGTGCAGCGCTGCGCCGGCCGTCCGGTTGGACGGGTTGCTTGGGGAGGGAAGCCTTGGCGAGCCCACGGCTACCCGAAAACAGCCGAAGATGGCTTCGGCTTGTTTCGGCTGGAGCGATCGATGTACTTCGCTTGCTGGCCTACCGGGTGCCCGGCCCGAGCCGCCCCGGTCGCGTCGTCGGCCGCTTCGGCCCGAGCCGAGCTATTATGGCCGCTGCGCCACAGATTAGAATGCAATTGGGGAAACAAATTAATGCGCGATACGTGCATTTAAAAATTATAATGGCTTATAATTGCCTTGCTTTCGTTCAGAAACCAGTGAGGATTCACGGTCTATAGGCCTGCATCATAGGTTCGTTGCGTAACTAACAATTCTTTATAAAAACAACTTGAGAACCATTGACGCCGCGTTAAATATGTGAGAAGTTTCCCGTCTCTGCTAATTAAAACGGCGTAAAAAAATTAAAACAAAAAGTTGCCTTCAGGACTACCCACTTGTTTGCCGTGGAGTGCTTCCTGAGGGTTAAAGAAATAAGCCGTTCGAAAATACCCGTGTACTGCCAGCTGATTTTTTTTCTCTGGGATTTGTCGTAGACACACAACTGCGGGTGTTTATTGACCTAGTGTTAGGTTCCAGCCTGATTCCCTGCTCCACTGCCACTTTCTTCGGCTATCACCATGATTGATGCTGCATACTTTTCGGTCAGTAACTGCCGCCAAAAGGTCGAACTGGGAGTAATGTTGACGAGCAAAATAGATTGAAAACCACTGACCTAGCCTAATGACAGTTGGAAACATTATTTTGGGCGCTATTGATAACATCAGGGGTGTTCTACGAGAGATAGATTTTTGCAGGTTCTAATAGTAACAACCAAACACAACCGAATATTATTAGGTCATCTGTTGTTATCCAACCTGCATTTTCTAATAGCTTGTAGGGAATCTGAACTACTATAGACTCAAAACAAGATCATTCTTTTTTCGGCGAATAAGGAATTGGTTGGGGAAGCAAGTTCGCAAGTGTACTCGAGAATAAGCAGCCATTTATGGGTATCGTTGTAAACGTGCGAGCCCCCGATTTGTACGTGGTGATCGCGTTGAAACGACAGGGGGGCTTTTGTTCGTTCATAACGCCCTCAACGACCAAGGAGGGGCGTACAAGGCTCGGGTTTGGGACCTCGCGGCGCGCCGGCGGCGGCGTGGAGATGAGAACAGCTGTTGAGATGATCCTTATTTTGCTACACTCCCACCGAGCAGTTTGTCTATCCTGTGTGGAACCACGTGCACAACAATGATGGACGTGGGGCATTGTTTCGCTATATTGCAGTGTGCACGTTATGAGAGACACCGGCTGGCCCGACAGAAATTACTCCACTTATAAACTTTTTCCCGCATCAAGTTATTTTTATCGTAGCCGCATTTGCTTAGACCCCTCCCATCGAGGTGTGAAAAAGGTTTTGCGGCCCTCCCCTCTGATTGTCAACGGTTGCCTTTCATGCATCGACAATACTTTTTATGAAAGGTATGCGGCTCTTCAGTTTGATTCGGTCGGCCGTGAAGCTCGGTAGTGCTTGCTTGCGATAGAGAGGAAGATATGGGACGGAGCTTCTTCTCCGGGGGACAGAGAGCGCTCTCGGTGCCAGCTACTGGTGGCCGTAAATCGTTGAATGCAGCCTGTGCCATTTGACTCTGCTCCCGCACAGTCGCCACTTTTATCCTAGTTACGCGCATTTTTGTGTTATGGATATTCCGGTCTTCGTTTTTCGGAGCGGTCAGGCCAGTGAGGTGGGAACCGATCGAATCAGCTGCAAGGTAAGTGACCGACAACGGGTCGGCAGCGAAGCCTAACTTGGGTCAGCCGGTTCAAGCGGTGGGACTAGAAGAGAATTCGGCCGGTCTTTCCTTTCCGTCTGAGGCGGAATTTTATCAGCATTTGTGAGATGAGCGTACTCGGAAAATATCAATGAAAAGTTGGCCTGAGATGCGGATGTTTATGTTTATGCATTTGTGCAGCGAAAGATTGAGTCATGGAGTGGAAGAGATAGATGCGGCGGCGGGATTAAGACGTCCTCATCGAGGAGTGGGAGCGGGTCCAACTCATTTTCCGATAGGTTTGAGCTTTTTTATTGGAGAGACAGCAAGGCGGGCTTGCTCAAGTGTTGGCACATTGCGACGAGCAAACATAGCGTAAACGTAAGGGCGCCGTTTTAATTTCCATTGCAAACAAGTACGACGAGGCAGTTCCTTTTGACATTATATTCGCTGTTGCGCAGTGATAAGTGTGCACTCCCTATGTCTGCGGCGCATATGTAAACAAGCGCGCAGCGAGCTATGCTGGAGTGAAAAATACGTTTCTTCCGCTGCTGGCAACAATGGGAACGACATCGGGCTTAAGTTTGGGCGCCTTTCCTCTGGCGCTGCCGCAGATTCGGAGCCGCAGCCACATCCAATGGCTCAACGCCAGACCCTCTGTCAGCGGAACTATTTCCCGGCTCAAAATACCACCAGCCACCAGCCTGCTGAATAAACAAACGCTTCAGCCAACGCTTAAACACACTTCACGATACAAATTGCTCAAATATCCGTATGCCGGTGTCGCACCTTCGATCAAAATTGGGGATATTTCTTTTTTTTTTCGCCGGTCATCGACCAGGGTGGGGACTCTCCGGGGGCGGGGAAGCCCATGGTCCGATGCAAATGAACCCGCTAATCCTTTCTTAATGAAGGCCGTTAATGAAGTACTGGCCGTGGACGTGGCCATACCTGTAAGAGGGACCCTTTCTTACAAGACAGAGCCGTGGACCCTTGTAATCGCCAGTTATAACTAGGAAGATGCTCTTTTTGGAATGGTCGCCAAGACGGGAAAGGCATTATTCCATGTACGGCACTGCTGGCATTCCGCATCACCACGCCGTGCCTCGCCGAGACCAGCTCGCCGATGACAAAAGCTTCGCTCAAATTGGCCCACGTGTCCATTCAACATCACCTCATTAGGGCTGACTTTACAATAAGTTGGTTGCAGTCGCGGCATTCGCGAATCGCAGCCGCCGAACAGGTCGCTCGCTCGTTCGCTCGCTATCCTGCCATCTGCTGTCTCGCTCGCTGCTGCCTCGCTGCCCGCCTCTTTACTAGGACAAGCTTTGTTTCATCTGCAATCGAAGTTGACGTGCGATCGACGCATATATGAGAGGAGACAGTACATAAAGCGTTCCTAACCACGTATAATGAGACAACTTATAGACCACAAAACGCTCGCAATCCAATTAAGCTTCATCCATATGAAATTCCCAGCGCACTGACTGTAGTCCACCCTCCAATTGAGATTCATCAGTTTCGGAATCTCCCCGCCCGCATATCTTCGGCGGCTGGTTCAGCCACCGGATATTTGGGGAAGTGACCGTCTTGGCCGGATATGAGGCGGGCAGATATGCTGGCCAGCGGCTGGAGGTGACCGGTCGCGTGTCCACTGTCCGAATGCGTTTTAATGTTGGACGTATTACAGCAGTTTGGGAGAACGATTTGCGGCGCATGGGAGAAAGATGGAGGGAGACGATGTCCGCGCTACCTTGCCTTGCCCCGTAGCGTCGCGCCGTGCCGCGTCCACGACCGTGGTCCCGTCTCGTCCGATGCGTCCCATGTCTTATTGGATTTTAGGAAGAAGGATGCCTGGAACGTGCTTCGACTGATAGATCGGGAAAATAGACAAAAGAAGAGTAAGGGTGGCACTGCTGGCCAATGCGCCTGCGGCCCCAACCCAACGATGTGCGCTCAATACCAAATTCTTCACCCAAGGTTTCAACTTATCACATATTTACGGGCCGCGCTCCTTCTGCAGCAATGTCCGTGTGTTTCGGAGATAATGCTCGTCTCGTTCAGTTTTTGTGTTGCGATGACCGACCTAAAATATGGCCTGCCAGTTTGCGTATATACTACATGTAACACCTACAAGTCCTCCTCAACATTTTCGGAATTTGCATTTTCCTAAGAGTCATTTTTTTGTGGTACGTCGGGAGGGATCGCGTCTATGTCGAAAGTTTCATTTCCGCTTTTTTAGTCGGTGAACCGAAGGTCATTTGTGGCTGTTTTCATTGATAACTATGAGAGCCCCGATTACGGTAGCTGCAAGCGTCCAGTTTGAAAAATGCCCTCTTTTAAAAATTGAGAAAAAAAAATGCAAAATTTTCCAGCTGAAAATTTTGTTAAAAGGTATTTTGAAACTTATCGGAGCTTTGCTTTAGGCTGCACTACTACTGAAGTGGAGATCTACATTGTTGATATCTCCTAAGAACAGCGCGTTCGAGTGGGCAACTGTAGGCATCAGTTAGACACGCAGTTCATCTTGGTTCCTTGCAACAGGATCTGAAAACTTACCTTTCTCCCCAAATCATTTTAATCTGTTGCCGGTGGCCCCTCAAATTTGAATACTAAATTACGAGTCTTCGTACTAGTCTACCTACTGGTTGATGTATGCGCACGTTTTCATCTTTCCCCCGCGTCCATATATCTCTGACGTCCGCCTCCTTCCGACGCGAAGAGTAATTGGTGGACGATGATGCATATGCCCATTCAAAATGTCCACCATGAGGAAAGAAGCCAATGCAAAGCGTATTGTTTGTAGAGAAACAGCTGCTTTGAGACACCGGTCCGCTAATTCGCGCGCAATCAGACAGATGGCGCTGTTGACATGTCAATGGCGGGATAATTGGGCTGCGCGAAAATCTGGAGGTGCGTAGCTGCGACCACAACGCACACCTGTCGATCTACGAATGAATGACGGACCAAAGGCAGCGTGAGCCAGCGCTCAACTTTATTGGCTCATTCCTGAAACATTTTACAAGCTATAAACGTCAGCAATGTTTGGTCGGCCGGCGCCATTGACTGCGGGAGCGCTGATAGCATGCTATCTACACACTCAGCTGACTTTTATGTTAGGATTCTTGTTTTTGTCGAGAAATACTTTTCAAGTCTTGTAGTGAATTTGCCGCTCGCTGGAGTGATATTCCCATTTCAAATATTATTGTTTTTTCCCTTCAAAATTTGTGAACATAGAGAAAATTCTCCGTCGAGTGTTTTTAAATTCTGGATAGGTTTCCGTTTCCGACATAACGGTATTGCTGTGTTTTTAGTTTATACATCGAAGTTTTTTTGAGGAACTTTTCAACGATTTCAATGGTGTTTCCTGACCTTTCTAATACATAAGTTATCACTTGGGATGTGGACAATGTTGAAAAATATGAAATAAAACCAAAGTTAAAATAGAGGAATGATTACGACGCGGAAAGGTTAAAGGTGAAAGAAACCGTGGATGGAACACAGATAAAATATGAAATAAGAGCGAGGATAAAACATCGAATAGCGGGAAAGATAAAACCCGAAATCAGAGTGAATTTCAAAGATCAAATTTACGATGATCGACTCTTTCTCCAAGACAAGATCACAGGTCTCGCTTGGAATCGTAACAATGTCTTGTACCTGATGGTAAACGCGTTCCTTGAAGGAAAGTGTTGGAGATTCTTTGGTTTAATTAAGTTTATTAACTTTCACTCTTCTCGCTATGTTGGTGGAATTCCAGCCAATGTATTTAACGCCCCAATGTTATCCCATTTCAGGCGACCTTTTATTTCGTTTGACGTAATTAGGGTGTAACCTAGCGTATCACAACGCTTGGAGCGACGCGATGGCAGGCCACGCCGTGGCGCCGCATCGCTGGTGGTCAAAACAAAACCCAGGAGACTTAGTGGTCATTTCCCGTATTCGTCCGCGGCACCACGTGAATAGAACGAGCAGTGGAAATTATAATCAAGCCGTAAACTAATCGGAAAGTGCCCTCTAGGGGCTGCAGGGGCAGGGAAGGGGTGAAGAAAGGGCCCGGATCAATGGCAGAGCTGCAATGAAGATTGCCCCTCGTCCATAGGGGTAGGACGACCACTGTCGACGGATTTCTGGGTCATTCCTTCTAATGAATCCTTTCCAATAAAGATAATACCATTCAATTTGCGAACAAGTACCTTGCAGCGCTAATCTTGGATTATCCCCTTTATTAAACTATAAATAATTATTCTTTTTTTGTTTTCTTTTCCTGTTGAAATCAGGAAACGCCTTCATAGAAAATTTTATTCGATTTAATGCTCAGAGATTTCTCTGGTCAGTTTCAGACGTCAAATTTTGTCGCTTCAAATTTAAACGCACGTTGGGAAGCGTCTTATGGGTATTGTGGGTTTTTTAACTCCTTTTTGGAATCCGGAAATCTGTTTATTTTATCCCGTGAAATTGGAGAATGATTATTTCAAATGTCACATTTGATCCTTCTGTCCACCAAGCAAAAAAGTTAAACTAAAAGCAAATTCTATTCGTTTTGAAATAAAATATTATAAAGTTATAGGTAACGCGTTCTTAAAAAATTGTTTTTGTGGAGATAGGCCTTTTGGCCGTGTTAAGTTGCCCCCCGCTTATGCCAATAAAACAATTTGCGTATTCCCTCACGTCACATGTGCACCTATCTTCAAATAAAGAAAGTTAGGCGTTGCAATCAGTTCACCTCTTATATTTCCACTTGGAGTAAGATTTTGTAGATGTACCCGAACACATGATAGCGCTGGCTGAATATTTCTGCTGGCACGAATGGAGATGTAGCAAGTCTTGAGACCGTCTTTTAGGGTCGTTTCCAGACTTCCTTTTCCGTCGGGACCCCCATGATCCCTTTCACCGCCCCCTCGGTGAAGCGGGGAGGGGTGAAGAGCTGCACTTTCCCCTCTAGGCATTGTTCAAGTCGCGACGAGGCCATTATTCCAACCGCCGAATTCTTTTTTCTAGCGCTGCTTGCGTAACATTCCTGCTCACATGTGACGTTCAGCAACAATCCCGAGATTCCGAGCGATCCAGGTAGAGTCTGATATGAAAGTTGTTTAATAATTACTCTGTCTACCTGGCTGTGAGATGGGATGGTTGCCGTTTGCCCTTCGGAGGCGGTCAATTTCGATCCATCGGATTCCAGCATCCGTGAGCTGCGGGAACCGTTAGGAACTAGGCCTAATCCCAAAACTGGACGGAGAATAGTGGCTGGAGCTAAGTTTTAAGCATTGTGATTAACCGGGTTTTCTTTTGTTTTGCAGGTAACTGGGTCCTCGGTACTAACAGTTAGTCGTGCTTCGTGACGGGTGAGTCTAACTGGCAATGAGTTCAAAAAGTATATGAGTGGTTATTACAACTCATTGATTGATTAAGAGGATTTGATGAATGGTGGTAGGAACGTTTATAACGAATAGCACTGGAGAACGAAGCTATCACGGTTATTAACCGAAAATCCAATGATTGATTCCTCCACGATTATGTCAGCTATAGTAGAGCGGATAAAGAGCACGCCACGCGCCCTTGTCGGATCTTTCCTACTATAAGTCACAGGATTTATATCCATACGTGAGTAATTGGTGGATAGCTGAGCGGTCTGCTATAGCAGGGCCGCGCTAGCAGCGCTAGCTGGCCTATCTCTGCGCCTACAGCCACCGAATTAGGCGGACACGTCCATCACATGGAGAGTAAATCCTACGGAGAGTTACGGTACAATTTATTCCGGGCTGCGCCCCGCTCTGTCCGGACCGGGCCGGACCGGGACGGTCTTTTAGGCAGACCGAGCACAGATCGTTATGTTGGATCAGCTCGGACACCACCGAGAGTGTCCAGAACCGAAAGCCAGGCTACCCGCAGAGATTACCGGGAACTCGTTAGTTAGCGCTCAAACACGACGGAAAATTGCGCCAGCCAAAAATTTTGGCACGAATAAAACTTTTTCGCTAGATTTTTTCTGAAAAGAAAAGGAAAAGAAATCATGATGTAACGCTTCTTTGTCTGTCCGAAAATTTTTGAGTTAGCTATGTATTTATTTTTTTAAGTTCAAATTTTAGTTTTTTAGGGTGTGAGTGTGAGTTAACGTCGAGAAAACGATGGTTTCAGCGCAGTAGGTTCTACAAAGAAGTCGCTCCCAACCTATAATAATTCGCTTTCGTAAATGTCTTCGTTGAGTTATGCGCTTAAAGGACCTTGGTTTGAAACGTATGCGTTGACATCCGAAAAAAATATTTGTTTTACACTCTTATTTTTCTAAAAAATAAAAATCAAGAAAAAAAAGGACTTAAGCAACTGCTCTCTTTGGAAAACATCAAAATACACGGAGGGATATCCACGGTTAGATGAGGAAAATCGTTGCATGAATAAAATCTCCTTACTGCCTTTCATTGGTGCCAACTTTAACGAAAGGTGAATTTTCGAATGTCGGATTTCTGTGCTTCCATCTCGTAGTTTGAAATTCGGAGTTGTTTCTGAATCCATTTACATGTTCGTTGGCGGCTGCCAGTCACACCCGCCGGGGAGGGAGGGGTGGAACGTGGGGCTGGAACGTTACCTACATCTCAACAACAAACTAGCTGTTGACAAGTAGAGCACTTTTCTTTGTACGCGGCGCATTCACTTCACTCATTTCGGCGTAAACAGCATCGTGTTTTCTTTTTATAGATGTCCGGGAAGCCTTATTTGGTAGGTCGTCAATCGGTGCCCAAGATTGCCCGACTTGTAATTTTAATTACGCTTTTTTAATTACGGATCAAGAGTATCGGGATTCCGGCTTTTTAACGGGAAGGCAGCAAGATCCTAAACGGAATCAAGAGTTTTTATGCTGGCCGCAAGAGAATCACATAAAATCTTCCACGCGCAAAGAATGATTCAAAAGTATGTGTTTAAAAGGTTTTCTTCGATTTTGCGGCGAAATTGAGATACGACTTCTGATTGAAAACTGATCGAGGCTTTGT
>Ga0058701_10002232_pt1 | contig 14505 bp, 6 predicted proteins | sample AgamicOrMae_FD_97039 | JGI IMG/M metagenome (GOLD analysis project Ga0058701, IMG submission 97039) | Agave microbial communities from Guanajuato, Mexico - Or.Ma.e | ecosystem: Host-associated > Plants > Phyllosphere > Phylloplane/Leaf | place: Guanajuato, Mexico | collected 2012-06-04 | reverse complement strand
GAAAAATATAGCTTTAAAAAGTTACATCTAAGCGGAATCCTCCAAGATTACATGGAGAAACTGACTTTGCCTGAACAAAATGTTTTGTTGATACAGCCTCAGCAAACCAGAATCGTTGTGGTTACGATTTCACTAGTTAAGACGGCAACTGTAATTGTTGCGGTAACAATTCGTATTGTTTTAGTAACAACTGAAATCGTCACCACACCAATGTTGGTTTTCCGGGGCTATACGTTTTGGTGAGGCAATAAAGTCATTTTCTCCGTGTAAATTTAGGCTAGATTAGGTTAGGATTGTTGGTCAACAATCATCATTTCGTATAGTAAACCTTTGTGGTAACGACTCCTCAAAAAAAAATCCAGAAAATGTCTCTCAGAGGACAATATTACTTTGATGTTGTGTAGTCTGGGGGATCGATGGCATGACACGCCTTTGCGTTAGCTATCGCTAGCTCGGCTACAGCTCGCTAGCGCTAGCTAGCCTTGTCACTCGGCCCAGTCGGGTCGCTGACGCATTGTCTAGTCTAGACACGCACGCTATTGCACGCTAACAGCTGAGGCGAAACACAAGCCACTCGCTGCGCCAACGGCTACTCCTGCTATGTCCAAAAAAAAGGCCCTTTAACAAAATCGATTTGCCGTGCCTTTACCCGACGAAGGTTAATATTCAACATTCTGCTCAAAATAAAGATTTTCCGAAAAAAATTAAGCGTGTCACTTGTTTACTTTGCGCAGTCGACAACTTTAGTTTTTTAATGGACATTATTTAACATGTGATTGTATGCATGAAAAAGGTTAAGTTATGAAAATTTAAACCTAACTCAATCTAAGTCAACTTAGCGTAATCTTATCTGACTTGTGAGCCTAATGGAATAAGATTGTTACGAATATCTTTTTTGAAAAAATAATTTCCATTTTATTTAAAAATAGATATCAATTAAAAGGTTTATTATTGTTGAAGATCAGAACCCTATAAGTGTGGGGGAACGTCATGTTAATTTTTTTAAGGCATAAAGTTTTGGTTTAGCCCATAACAGCCCAAAGTATTTGGAGTGAAATTCAACTTTAAGAGAAACTGAAAGGATTTTTTTCCATAAAAATACGCAATTTTAAGCTTTCAAAAATGCCTAACTTATTAAATTTCAGGTATTCAGAGGGTTGTTATTTTTTAAATTGTGTCAATGATGAACTGAAAAGATCCTCTAAAATATTTTTTTCTGTTTCCGTACTGCAACGCTGGGTTGTAGTGGATTAAGTCGTGGAATATACGATTCAATCTTTAATTTACACGCTTAAAAAATAGCAGTGTAAATAGTGAAATTACACTGCTAAATAGAGAAAAGTGAGCCAATTATTTTGCTTATTGTAGCTGGGTTCTCACCGCTATACTCACTACATAAAGCAATTCTCAGTGTGATTTCTTCAAAAGCGTTACACTCTTATCCAAGCTAGTCTACTAGATAAAATGGGACGTTTGATTTTGCACGGTATGAAAAACAGCTTGGAGGTACAAGAAACTCGAGTGGGGATTTTGAAGATGTTTCTCCCAAAAGCAAACAAATGCTGGAGTGGAATACGTTTGGAGATGCAACAAAAATATACGTCTTGCCGACGATATTAAAGACACGAACGCGAAAACAGGAGGGCTGAAGTCTACCCGCGAATCACAGTAAATCTGGCACTCAACTTTCCCATAAGGGAGTCACAGTTTTACGGCGCACACCGCTTTACCAGTCCACGGTACTTGTCGTGCGAGAGAGAGAAGATCGGGTCAGCTGCATTGTTGCCAAATTTTGCAATTTCGTCGAATTCAAAGCGTTCTACTCGCAAACCAGGAGGCGAATAACCTTAAGAACATTACATATCATGGAGCGTCCACAAGTTGCGCAATCAGATGGGACTATTTACCAGCTTATCTTCACTGGTTAAAAAGTTTATCGCGCTTAAATTTGACGGAGTCACGAAATATGGAGACTCGCTAGGCCAGGCCAAGCCGATAGTGCAGCCAGCGTTGCGCGGCACGGAATGAGCCGTGAAGTTGGCAGTGCTGTACTTCGCGTGTTGGAGAGGATAGGCTCGTTAGCTGATTGGTCAGCAGTATTCTCTGAAGGTGGACAGACACAGTGCTGCCAACCCAACGGCTATACAACACTCTATTTTAAAGGTTGCATTGTCTGACTTTTGTGTTCTAGAAAAGTGAAGCAGGGTGTAGGGCAGTTATAACCTAACTTAATCTTACATATTCAGGAGAAAGTCTGATGCAGCTTATTTTTAAGCGAAGAAGCAGCCCACCGCTAAGTAAGCAGCATCAAGCTTGAAGACAGTCGAGCGCATAGCTAGGCACACAGCGCTTAACCTAGACTACGCGTTTTCTGTCGTAATCCAGATTAAGAATAAGAAAACTGGTTGAACTAAGGGAAACGAAGGTATACAAATTACGAAGCACCTATCTGTACTATCATAGAAGAAACGTCCCCCACTGCAACTATCTAGACATCGGGGCGGTGCGGTTGCCCACCTTAGCTCGGAATCAGACAATTCAAGATTCAAGATTTATTGCTGGTGAAAAATATACAGAGGGACAGGTGACTGGCTGATGCCGAGCTAAGGTAGGCAACCGCAACGCACCGATGTCCAGGTGGTTGCAGCGGTGGGGACGTTTTTTCTGTCTATGATAGAACGTGAAAGATTTTTTTTCGACTAATAAAGTAACATCTATACACATGCTAATTCAGATATCTACAATGAATAGCAAACAATAAAGTCCAAACAGTTCGAAAAAAGTTGTTTTTGCAAACAACTTAATTACAATTTCACTTAAAATTATAAAAGTTGCCTAAAAAGAGACAGCCAAACTGGTCATTGTATGGAGCGCAAAGTCACAGAAAATAAACAGCGAAGTTTGGCGGCGCTGGTAAAGGAAAACACTCGGTGTAATTATGAAGTCTAGTGCGCTCCGCCTTCACTACTCGGAGCCAAAACTTCGGAAAACTTTGCGTAGGGCTCAGGACACGATCAACTTCTTTTCATTCATGAAAGTCGTGACCTTCATTCAGACGGTTTTGCGTAAAACTTTGGCTTTGACTGTAGGGACAAAATTTCATTTCGCTCTTCGACTTCTTTCTTAATTTCTTCGGGCTCCGTTTCGTGCCTCACCCGTTTGTTTCGACTTCGGGGCTCTCCGTGTTCTGAAACCATTCTCCCTTTCCTTTTTTAAGTTATCCATCTTTCCACGCGAAAAATACGTGTCAAGTTCCTGCTAGCAATTTTATTGCTGCAGATGCAAAAAACCTAATGGAAGGCTGCTGACATTGCTCTCATAACAATTACCGAAATGTTCCCGACTGCATCCCATTCCTAAACAGATAATCCCTGGGAATTCAAAGCTCTTGTTTTTTGCCTACTGAGTACCAACTTTCGTCGCGATATGGAGCGAGGCAAAAGAACCTTACCTTGACAACCTAACCTATATCAGGGTTGGTATATCTAACTCTATCTATATCAGGGTGGGTATCAACAGCTCTGCAGAGCAGGAGAGAAGTGAAGCATAAAGCACTCAACCTTAGTAAATCGCGATGAAATGGCAAAAAAATAATGCTGAAATTTCCAGGAATTGTCGCATGCAGGTAATTTTTGTTTTAGCAGAAGATAATGTCGCAGTTTTGCGTAAAAATCGCAAATTACCAGAGATTTTCCTCGATCAAAAAATGTCAGCATTGGACCGAGAACAACCCTTCCTGATGAAATGCGTTAATTATTGAAGCTTGTGGTGACTTATTTGCAGAGAACACTTAATGAATAATGCCTGAATAGGCATTAATTGTTGCTCGCGTGTATTTTAAACAAATGTTGGACCTGATTAGCGCTATTTGTGGGCTCGTAGCGGCAGCCCACCCCTCAGGGAAGGCATTAATGAAGGCGTGTGCACAAGTTGTATACCCACTACGCTTTATCGCATAACTCACGTGGCAAAATGGCACTGCCTTCCATGCGCAGGTAATTCAATTTCGTTTGGCATGGAGGGTGTCACAATATGGAGACGAAATTTATCGTTGCATGAAAAACCTTGCTCAAGATTGTGGCAATGCGGTTTACTAGGATACGTGGAGACACACAATAGCATGATCCCTTAAACTGTGCCTCGACGTGCTGAGATCCCTCTAAAACGCTACATCTTACTTTGAGGCCCATAAGCAGGCCACGACAATATCACTATAACCGCACAAGAAAGTAGTTTTAGCCGCTCTTGAAACTTAAGGCGGAGCGGGCTAGGAAAGATATCACTGCGGCAGGACTACTATCTTCAAAAATCCCTATCAATGCATAGCAACATGCTATCGTCCCTATAACAGAAGCAGAATAACATTTTTGAATTCTACAAGATATTAAGTTCTTGACGAGACCACATCATTAGTTGTTGATAGCTTTATTTTTAGAATTAACCAAATTACGCTCTTCTCTTTTTGTTATCTTCCAAAAGATTATGCGGCTAAAACAGGGGTTAGGTTTTACAGTGATAACCACGTAACACAATAGTTTTGTCGTGCATACGATTAATAATTAATAACTTCACCCAGGTATTCAGACACTGCTTAGGGATATGAAAATCACATATACATGTTTTGGTTACTTTTCAACGTGAGAGCTCAATATTGTACCAATATCGTCCGTGATATCTCTACATGCGCCGATCAACCGGTGGTCAACAAAACATCTACACCCGCTTAACTATTTCTGAACTCAAACTTTTCAGAATAGAAAAATCACCCCCAATGAGTAACAACTCATGATATCCGCTGTACAAAAGGCCTTGATACCCGGTTGATATCCTTGATATTCGGCGGTATGATTCGGTCAAAACATGGTTTCTTTTCAGCAATTTTTCAATTTTTTTAATTCTTTGACCACTGTCCACTGATATCTGGTTAATATTTAGGTATCCAGCTGATATTTTTTAATATTTTGCCGAAATCCGTCAGATTTTTTATTGAAATTTAGTGAATTTTCTATTGATATCCGTTTATGATACCCCTGATATCCGGCTGATATCCTTGATATCCTGATATCAAGTAACAGATTTCCAGCAAGATGTTACCCCTTGATCACTCCTAATACAAAAATAAAATTAAAAAAAGACATGAATTAAAAAAAAAACAGTCGATGCATTATCACAACTACTGCGACGGGGTTTCTATCTTTATTCAGGACGTAATTAATGAGGGTTGATCCATTGGAAACGAACTCCATTGTGAGTTGTGGCAGCGCGTTGTGGCAGTGTACTCCGGCGTTCGAGCCGACCCAACACGTCGCTCCGCTTCGACAAAGTCCGCAATTCTGCTGACAGCTTCTCTGGCCCAGACCGGGACTAAATTGGCTCGCCTCTAACGTACGCACGCATAGCTGCAAGTCCTATGCAGACAGAGCGGGCGGGTTGCCTACTTGCCAGGCTGCTTGCCAGGCCCATTACGCGACAGAAGGTCCCAAATACGGGCCCAGATCGCCCCGGGCGGGGCGATAATGATAGCGGCCTTGTCACTATGTCGACCAAAAGCGTTCTTGTCTAGCCGTTTCAGCTATTCGTTAGAAACCTTAACCTAGGATCACAGACTACCCTACAAAAATTAGATCGGTTTATGGTATGCGGTCAAAGAATAGCGTGAATACTGAGACCTACTGAAGGGTCCTTCACAAACAGTGAAAACTAGCCCTATCATATGCTTTTTCTTAGACCCACCGGCGGGGTATGTATGTAAGTGGGTAGGTATGTTGTCCGGGTGGGTTTTCTGTTTTGCTACTTTTAACCTACTTCCCGTTGTCTTATTTTAGGTAGTGTCATACCTGTTTACGGTATGAAGGCAAAACAGTGGAATAACGTAATTATTAGTTATTTTAAAGGGTATGTATCGTAACTGTAAATCAAATGGTCTGAGCATCTGAATAGAACCAGATTTCGCAATTTCTGTTTTTGAGTAGCAGAGGACTGAGTTTGTGAATACTTGCGTTTATTTCGTGATGAGCAAGTAAAACCCTCTTTGCGACCCTTAATTCTAGTACGGTGGTATTGCGCGTTCTTAGAGTCTGTGGATCGAAATTTCGCTAGGGCACCTTCCCTCAGAGCTATGTTTTCTCTCTCTCTCTCACTTGAACATGTTTGTCTTTCGTTTTAACGAGTCACTTTCTGCAAACTTGAACAAGTCCACACAGTGAATTTGAACAGTGTCACTATATTATACAAGAACTGAATTCATTCATTTGTTTTATGCGTATTTCTATGCATTAGGCTGTTTCTATGCGCCAAAAAGCTTCCATAATCAAGTTTCATCTTGCCACCCATACTGCTAAATCTCCCGGATTTTTTTTTTAAATGAACGATAGTGTTTCCGCATATGTTTAAAATGTTAAAATGTCGTCTTTCAAGTTTCAAAAATGGTCTTTCCGCTTGTCATAAAGTTTTCTTCTTAAATTGAAATAGTTCGAAGCTAGTAATTTACTTTTGCTACGGAACTCATAACCAATACAGAAGATTGAAAAATCCCTATCATACGGATAAGATATATATTTTGCCACGCAAGAGATATATATAGCGCGTACTTGTTGTATCATCTTGTATCTTTGTAACAAAAGCTAAACTAAAAGCTCGGCCGGTGTGAAAATCACGGGTTAATTCTTTTTAAAAATGTCCGGTTCTCCAACATCAGCTGCTCTTAGAGTTCCAAAGAACTAATTAAGAGCTATTTTTTCGTTTTTCCAGTAGAGATATTTTCTCGCGTCTATTTTTAGCGCGTTCTGCTCATCACGTAATTATGGAATGTTAATTTTTGTTTATCTTCTTTTGGGGTGTGCTCCGACTAATTTCACGCATTCTTATACCTAAAGCCCGACATTGTTTCACACCCTCTTTTTAGGACAGCGTCCCCAGCGTTTTGATAAAAACGCTATATAATGCACAATCTATCCGAACCGACGTCTTTCTAATCGTATGTTACAGTAGAAAAAAATGAGGACCATAATTAAGCTTCGTATTAATGAGGAAGTACACTTGATATACCAAATACCTCCTATAAGAAATCTCCCCTGAAAGAGAAGTAACATTCGAAGTTACACATTTCACGCGCTGGGAAAGTTCAACGAAAATCTAACTTTTTTTAACCTAACATGAACTTAACTTAATCTAGCCGTACTTAACCAACCTTTTAAAACTCCCTCTGACGTAACCTGATTCAAAAAAAAAACTAAAAACAATCTATATGTTAGTGAGTAAATTTTGTGGGAATTTGCGTACCACACACTTAACTTGAATCTGTGGTAATTTACTGATTCTCATAGTCAGCAGATATCCAATCAAAACCGAACCACTGAAGTGAATCAAGTGATTTGACTTTGATTGAGAACCAGGATATTTCTACTAATTCGTATTTATCGTGCAAATAAACGGCTTAAATAGAGCTGAATAAGAAAAAACGAGAGGCTTCGCGGCAAGAAATACTAACAGTATTATAGGCGGGCAGAACAAAGTGCTCACTGGCAGTAGGCCCCTGGGCCGATGTTAGCGCGGGTCGATGTATCTGATACCACGGTGTTGATTTAACAGTTTCCCTGACAAGTTTTTGAAAGTTGGACAACTGTAAAAAAAAAAAGCTTTGAGCCGGTTTCCTAGAGGCAACGCACCGTATAAGCTTCCTATATCACCGTCGCATTACAGCATTGCTTATGCCAACTAGTAGCTTGAAACTCTTTGTTCCGAAGAAAAAGAACGAAGGTGCTTTAGTCCATTCTTAGTAATTCTTAGTAATCAGTTTCTCTGATTGCCTATTCCACGTCTTCCTCATCAAAGGGTTAATTTATTAAAAGGACGCACAGATCGAGAAAGTCTCCCTTTCAGTGCCATAAATGGGACCGAATACGGACTTAAGAAACTGCGGGATGATTACATATCCAAGGCCTACAGTCTGTATAGTTAAGATTGAGTTAGCTTAGCCACTAATTTCTTAGAGGCAGTTACTGCCCAAGAAGATTTGATATCGTTTGATCGGCACAAATCGGTTGACGTATGACACGATATAATGTTGGTTCATGGGGCATATCACAATTTTCTTCAGCGTGTGTTCGTCGAAAGACCTTTTATAGTAGTTGAATATTGACGCCCGAAAATAGTCGCAAGTTTCCACTAACGAAATGTACGCCGCTGAAGATATTCTCATGAGAGTAGACTAATGAGGAATCTTGTGAGCAAAGTTTATTGCAGTTGGCTCAGCGATTCTTCCTCATACGACACGACGAGTTATAACGCGGGTGATTTTATTCATTCAGAAATTCGTCCTGTTTCAAATGCGCTCCTGCGGATTTTCCACTCTTTAATCTATAGATGAAAGATAGATTAATTATAGAATAAAGATAGAAATCTATAGATTAATTATACTATCGTTACGAGTTAGTATACTAACTCGTGAGACAAAAAAAAAACTTTATAGGTACTGCAAGACGTTTTGTTTTTAATGTAAAAGATATCCACGAAAACTATCCAGAATCGTGTGCATATTTAAGATTAGACAGAGGTAGGGGAGAGATAATCACCTCAAAAAAGAGATATAATAGAACCGAAAAATGGTCTCACAACAATAATCCAGTGAGCCAATGATTACCATGAGTTGACTTATTTGACAGGCAAATTAACCTCATCACAGCTTTAAGGAAAAGGCTGGTTCAATGTTGAGATTTTGTAAGGCCGCAATCAGAAGTCTTTGGCCGAAATTTTAAAAAATCACTCTGATGTACTTTTTGAGAATACGTAACTCTGAACCTAAGTTCAGAAGTTCGGAAGACGTAAATTTTAGTTTAAAGGGAATTCATCTATTGAGTATTCCGAGGTCAATCAGTTAGATGACTTTTCAGAAAACAACTACCTTTAATTGAATGCTTACGACTTCCCGTTCGGAGATTGATAAAGCGGAAATTTTGCAGACCTGATAAGGGGAAGAGGTACGGTATCACAATAGCCCTTTAGTAGCTTTGCAAGTGCACACGTGCGAGAGACAATCAGTGACAGATCAAACAGCATCTGGTGCAGCCAGTGGACAGGCTAAACTTTGTGCACCAAAATTATCATGTTTACAGTCGCGTACTTGACAATATCATACTCATTTTCCTGGTACCGAAATCGAGGTTATGCTCTTAACGAGAAGCGTTGCTGAACATGGAATAAGCACCGAGTAAGTCGCACTTGATGAAATTCTCTATGTACACGTAAGAAGTAAGCCAGGTTGCTAATTGAAATAAGCATAACGTTACGGCACTGAGAAAGGTTTTATTACATCAAAATTATTCGCTTGAAATAGAACTGCAAAACTAATGGTAGGGCACAACATCAAAGAACAAAATGGAAGAGCGTAATGTGGTTATTTTTGAATTTGTATACTTATGAATAGCCATCAATTTAGAGCTCTCGACAGTATCTTCTCAGTGATATAGTTGTCAACCCACTACCGCCCAGCGATGCCGTTCGGAAACAGAAACATTTATTTTACTGGATCTTTTCATTTTACTGTTAGTATTGTCACAGCTTAAAAAAATATCATCCCTCTGGCTATCTGAAATTTAATAGGCATTTTCCGAACCTTAAATTTACGTATTTTAGTGGGAAAAAAATCCCTCCAATTTCGCTTAACCCATAACAGACCTAAGTATTTGGAGAGAAATTCAGCTTAAGAGAAATTAGACGGATTTTTACCATTCAAATACGCAATTTTAAGCTTTGGAAAATGCCTAAATTATTAACTTTAAGGTTTCCAGAGGGGTTATATTTGTTAAAGTCTGACAATACTGAACTCAAAAGATCTAAAATAAATTTTTCTGTTGCCGAATGGCATCGCTTTGCAGTAGTGGGTTAAGCTAAATTTCTCGCCAAATACTTTGGGCTGTTATGGGGTAAAAACTTTATCTTTAGGAGTAACCAATTTATTTTTCCCCAGTTTCATCTTCCAACCCAAAACACGTATCCGAGAACCTAAAACAGCGGTGAGCTTTTACTGATCATTGAGATGTGCAACCTGGTCGAGTTTTCTTGGACCTCGAATCGAGAGCAAAACGCGGTTACGACTCTCGCTTTGTCTGTAATTGCCCTGGCGGCTTGATGACGCAACAAAGTAGATGACGTCATAACAGGGCACGTTGCGGGAGAAGTGTTTGTTTCGGCGAGGAAGTCTTGGAGCTGACGTCGTGAAGCAGCGGCGAGAAACGGGGCACCGTGGGCGGCGGCGTCTTCTGCCTTGGAGCACTTAGCGCCCGCTCTCACCCGCTCCAATCAGCGCCCGGCCCAGCCCGCCCGCTTCTCCTCCTTTCAAAGGCCCCGCGATATTTGGATTTTTCGGTTTACAGAGCGTCACGCTTATAACGCACGAAGGCCGACATATGAAATCTTGTCGAGAAACTTTTGTTGGAGAGATTACTTTTTGGGCGGGCTCTTTTGCTAGCTGATGCGCTCGCGCTTCCACACTTTGAAAATGAAGGTTTTCTATTCTTTTTTTCCTTCTTATTATTTTATATTTCACGAAAAAGACGATCGGCGGAATAAGGGATCTTTTCCGTCTAGATTTTCTTCCTTTTGTTCTTCGTTTCATTTCTAAGTCAAGCGGTACTATAATGCGGAGTGAGGTATTGCACCTGACGTGACATCTCACCTAACCAAACTGCAGACAACAGACTCCTCAAAATACCCAACAAAAACAGCAAGACAGACAGACAGACAGACGGATTGTCCAAAACCACTTTTCTCGACGTTTTGAGGGTTGTACATCCCAAACCCGGTCTTATCTGGAAGTCGATTTTTTGCACGATGCCAATACTTCCATTGACATTGAAGTAACTAACCCTTTTGTCGGTAGTTGCATACCTGGTTTGAATACTAATAAAGGAACGTCGTGATTAGGTAATTTTTTTAGAGATACACGTAAAAACAACCACATGTCAATGAAAAAGTCTAGTCGAGAACTCAATGGTTATTTGTGCTTTCAATACTAACATTAAACTCATCCCTTGTTTTCCTCATACCTTAGAAAATGTGACGGGACTTCCTGATATACGGGTTAATTTTTACCATGCATACGTTAAGTTCAATATTTTTCGAGGAATTTTGATACATATTTTAAGGGTTTATTTGTTATGTGAGGATGAAACGTAATCACGAAGTGCAGTTAAAAGGATTATAAGCAACTTTTATTAGCCATAAAAGAATCTTTCTCCAGGCGCCTACACAAACGAACTTCCCCCGAGCTTTCATCCTTGAAAGCCGCCTTCAAAAATGCCAATAATAGTTAGCTAGCGAAGTTCGCAGGTGGGGAACGATGTTATGGAGTAGGAGGTAATTAGATGTTAGGCCTACGAGAGAGCTGCTCGCGGCCCTTGAAGACACTTTTTTCGATCCTCGCTTTGTGTGGTAATAAGGCGGGTAAAACTAACTTTTCACGACTCGAGATACGTGGAACGATGTTTGGCTTGGCAGACGCTATTATGGTGCAAAGCGGCGGATAGCAAACGGAAGGATTTTTCGGTTGTATAACGTTACCGGTCCTTCGCTTACATCCAGAACTCTGCAGGAAAAACAAAGAGATAATTTCGGCGTAAGAGAGGAGGCGAGAGAGGAACGGCGTGATTCGGAGAGAACGACTTATCAGGGGGAGACATCATGGAATACGGATCACAGGGGAGATGAGCCGAAAGGCATCATGGCAGACACGATCGAGAAGGAGAGCATTCAAATAAGAATACTACGAAAGAGAGTACGAAACATGGAGGAGAAATCGAGGAAGAAGATATGAAAGATGAGAGACATTAAAGAGGAGCGGAAACCATGATGGAAGACATCAAGGAAAAAGAGAAATCAGGAGGAAAATAGGATACCAAGGTAAATCAGGGATGAGAAATTCATCAAAGAAAAACCGACAAATCATGGAGGGGAGGAGACATCCAGGACGGGGAGCACTCATGGCAAAGAGACGAGACTACGAAGAGAAATCAAGGAGGAGAGAAGGATACCAAGGAATAAGATAAATAAGGAAGCGAGAAGACATCGAGGAAAAAGAGAAATCAAAAAGGAGCAAAGACATAGAGAAAGGGGAGAAATCATGAAAGAGAGAAGATAAAAAGGCACTGGAGAAATCAAGGAGGTTTAGAGATGGCTTCCGTTGCTCTTACTTCGCCTACTCTACATATGGTAGGTCGAAAAAGGACTTTTTTTTGAAAATGATATCGGCCCTATGCGGAAAATGTTTCTTTTCTAAACACAAACAACTGTGTAAATGTTCATTTCGATCGGATTTCTGTAGGGTCCAAAACGGCCTCAAACTTTCGATAAAATCGGTATAATGGTTTTAAAAAATAGGCAACCCGCCATGCTCATTCCTGCTTGTTTTTTTTAACCTTTACAAGCCGAATAACGTCATAAACGATGAAATAGAGCACCAGATGCCGGCCGCTAACTGGGTGGCTGGCTGGCCGGCCTGCCTTTGGCTGGCTAGCTTGGCAGCCAAAGGCAGGCTGGCCAGCAATCGAGCCGCCACAGGCAGGCCGGCTAGCCAGCCAGCCAAAGGCAGGCTGGCCTGGCCAGGAACCGAGCCGCCAAAGGCAGGCCGGTTAGCCATCCAGCCAGAGGCAGGCACCTAGTGCCCTATTTCATCATGTTTGACGTAATTCGGCTTGTAAACGTTAAAAAAAACAAGCTTGAATGTGTATGGCGGGTCGCCTACTATTTTACCCACTTTATCGACAGTTTGAGGCCGTTTTCGACCCTAAAGAAATAACCGACCGAAATGAAAATTTACTTACTTGTTTGCATTTAGAAAAGAGACACTTTCCGCATAGGGCCGATTTCAATTTTAAAAAAAGTCCCTTTTCGACGTACCCTACTCTACAAGGGGTCCTACGTACCAATGTCCTTGATTCACGAGTATTTAGCAGAGATGAACCTCCATCAGTTGGGCGCTTAACTACAACAAACGAGAATCAAGATATCAATGATAACGCGAAAACCGTATCCTTAGAACTTCAAACTTTGAAACAACGTGTTTTTCCAACGAGGCGAAACCAACATGTATTAGGCGGGTATGATGCAATTCCGTTAAGTCAGCCTCCTTCGGGCAAGTCATGATATTCTGAAGAGATTTTGCGTCCATGAAAATCCCCTCGTGTGAGAACAGGTTTCGCGGTTAATTTCCAAGTTCTCATTTCCTGTTTGCATTGAGAACAATCCTAGGTTTGAAGCAAAGTTCTGTGTTAGAGATGAATTTATTCGTTTGCACTGATTTCATTTTTTGTGAAAACCTGTATAGTAAAAACTTCACCATTTTTTCTGTTTCCGGAAAACAAGATTTCACGGTGTTAAGAACCCAAGAGTAAGAAGAGAGCGAAAATGTCTTCCCTGCTCAAACTCAATGCAACTTTCAAGATATGTTAGGAGACCCTAGACTCCTGCATCTCGAGAATCCCCGGCGAAAAATTGACCAACGATATTGTAAATACGGCAAAACTGGCCCATGAGATGGCGAGTAATACAAAGTGCACAATTTTAATTTTCGGGGAGCAGAATTAACTACCTCTAGTTTAAGCTCGCATGCATTTTTCATACCTTTCATATCCCGTCGAAACGAAACAATTTAAAAATAGAATAGCCTCACATAATCCGTTTATGCGGGGCCTCCGTCCATTTCCACCTTCGTCTATTTTTCCCGCAAAAAAATGGTGATTCGTCCTTTGACGGGGTACATTACAATGACCCCGAACAGTTCTGCGTAGATTCCATGAAATTCCATGCTCTCACCTATATTAATGAGACCGATGATCAGTTAAGCTTTACGGAAGTTACCTTGCTTATCATCCTACCATATCCCAATTCAACCTAACGGTGACGTCCAGTTATCAATACCTCATACCTTGTGTCTTTTCACGTGTTTGCATCTCTAGAATGTAAAAAGGTAATATTGCGCTTGGGAAGAAATACCGTAATCGAGCTCAGAATATTCAGCTAACGAAATTAAATTCCGCTTGAAGGTAGATGATTCCACGAAGCGTTGCGGGTCTGACATGAACCAATACTCCCATGTCTATGTGATTAAGTGGGCTCCTAAACCATATTCATCGATTATCTCGTAAACCGTTTGAGATGTCAAAAATCACCCCGCAGTTTGTTTTTCTTTTTCAGTTACGTAAAAGAAGATTTTACAAAAAATTGATAGTGATGAGAGAACTTTTCAGATATTATTAACGGGGGACATTCGATAGCGCCAAAAGCCACAAGCGTCAACGCCGCAAGCGCCAGTCCGTAACCGCCAAACGAGAAAACTCGCAAACGCCAAAGTCCGTATAGGTTAGGTTAGGTCAAGTTAGGTTATGTTAGGTTAGCCTAAGTGAGGTTAGGCTAAGTTAGGTTAGGCTAAGTTAGGTTAGGTTAAGTTAGGTTAGGTTAAGTTAGGTTAGGTTAAGTTAGGTTGGGTTAAGTTAGGTTGGGTTAAGTTAG
>Ga0058701_10002231_pt1 | contig 14508 bp, 8 predicted proteins | sample AgamicOrMae_FD_97039 | JGI IMG/M metagenome (GOLD analysis project Ga0058701, IMG submission 97039) | Agave microbial communities from Guanajuato, Mexico - Or.Ma.e | ecosystem: Host-associated > Plants > Phyllosphere > Phylloplane/Leaf | place: Guanajuato, Mexico | collected 2012-06-04 | reverse complement strand
TTGGGCAGCAAGTTTTAATTTTTTTAATGTGAACTAGGGCTTAAAAATGATCAGCTTTTCATTTACAATTAATTAGGCTACTTTTTTATTTTTTTGGGGGAGCAAGTTTTTTTTTAAATGTAAGTTAGGGCTGAAAAATTTGAATATTTGTCGGAACGAAACACTTTCAACAGATTGGAAAGACGTTTTTTTAAAAAAAATAAAAGCTTTCTTTTTCATTTTTTTGGGGGGGGGCAATTTAATATTTTTTTAAAGAGTTGATTTTGCAGCATTTTTAGTAGAATAATTTTGTTTTTAAGAGTTTTCTAGGGCAGTTAAGTGGCCCAAACGGTAGTCCAGTGAAATGTTTTCGTGAATGATTTTAATATAATTAATATACCATTATTTTTTTAATTTGTTTTTTTTTTTTTGTAAAATAGAGTAGGGGACCGGTAAGATATGCCTCCATATGGGGATGAAACCATTTTCAACTGGTCCCCGCGGTTCGCGGTTCAAACTTGCCCGCGTCGCCGATCCTTAAAAAAAGTGCCTTGCATCAAACGGCTTCCTTAATTGCAACTTTTCCTGTTTTAGGGCCTCGATTTATTGGTGCCAGCAGTCAACCAAAATCAGGAAAGCCGTGCTAAATGCATGGCTACGCGAGGCGCAGCTCTGTGTCGGCTCGGGATGGCTAGGCACGGCTTGGATGAACTCAAATGTGCTCTCAAGCTCGATCCTAATAATCAGGACCTCAAAGAAGACATAGCGCGAGTCGAGGCGGTCCTTAACGACAGTGACTCTGACCTTGAAACTGCTTAGAGCACCACTGTACAGTCACTGACCAACTTCACTACTGGTCAGCCTCGAAAACAGTTCCAAGTTCTTGCCGTCTCTAAACCCATTAAGCTCTTTTGTTGGGAAAGAGTGTTTCCGAACGCGGCCCATGTTTTCCGCAGATATGTAATCGATAAGAAAGATCGTTACTGATAATCGTGTAACAAGATTTGAAAGTTCTGACTTGAAACAGTTTTTTAATGCGAGCGATAATTATTTCAATGAATTTGACAATTGTTTAAGGGGTAAAAAATGTGTATTTGATTGTTCTTGTTTGAATGGAAGAGTGTAAAGTAAATAATTTTATTGTTTTGTAAATCCTTTTCACCTAATTGACGCGTAATAGAAGAGTCAGGGTGTCTATTTCTTATTTCCAATTTCCAGGCTAATTCCCGGTTTTTCGAGATCTCTTTATCCAAAAATTCCCGAAATTTTACTTGCAAATTCAAACTTAAATTTCTTTTATATTTGGACCCTTCCCCCAAGAAATACAGTTAAGAGATATATTTTGTAGGTTGTTTAATTTTTTTAAAGGTTTTTATTTTTTCCTTGAAAAAAAAGGCGAAAACGGACTTAGCATTTTTTTTTCAAAAATAATATTATTGAAAGAAAATTTCCGGATTTTCTTCCTTTTTGGCGAAATTCCCGTCTATTTCCCGCTTTTTCCCGGGTCATTCAGTTTCCCGGCTAATTCCCGGTTTTCCCGGTCGCTAGACACCCTGAGAGTTAAAAAAAATAGCTAAACGTAACGACTCAATTCTGGTAATATCCCGTTGGATTCACAAAGACCTTGTAACCTAATTTTGGAGCTTTTATAACATCGGCCGCTCAGCCTACGAATACAAGGTATGATCAGTTAAAAATGACGACAAACAAGTATTTCAGATTATCAATTTATTGTAAATTTTGACAAGCATGGGAAGAAAACCACTCAGAAGAAGACAGTAAAATACAGGATGTGAATCAATCGGTTACATTGCGTCAACCTCACTCCATCGCCTTTTCTTCACCTTACAAAAGTTCCAGCAATTTCGGTTTAGTTCGCGTTCCACCCAGTAGTTTCCCTCCCTATTTACAATTAATACTCATGCACGCCTCAACCAGAGTTGATGGAGCGATAATCTTAATCTAAAATATGGCAGCAAGACCGTCTTACTGGGGCGCTAATATGGCTTTGGGATAAGCGATCACCAGTCTAACACACAAAGCAGACTTTCTAATCAACATAAACACTGAAAACTCGTAACCGGCTCAGAATAAAATATCTTTTCATCTGTAAAACAATGTCTTTTTATTTTCAGCTTTCTTTCTCTGACTAGGGTTGGCAGGAACCTGCGGCTCGAGATTGTGTTCGGACCAACTGACATGAGATCATGGACACACGAGCGGTCGCTGGCAAGATGACAGGCGCCAAAACAATGGCACAAAAACGTTTGGCACAGTTACTAATTAGGAACACTAACAAGCATAAAAACGCAATCTAACAAAATAAAACCGGATTTATAATCTGTCATAATAATTCCGAATAAAACTGCTTACGATATATACAAACCGTACATACGTGATTATACATAAAAGATCCGATATCTTTTGGTGGGATGATTTTCATCACATCTTTGGGTGAGTCTTTGTTAATATTGCGACCAAACCACTGACTAGAAGGATGGCAATTAAACGGTTACTCCAGGATCATTCCCCGCACCAAAGAGAGATATGTCATGCGAAATCGCCCCGGCCACCATAACATAAAACTGTACAGTTCGATCTTGCGTTATTACGGCATGCGATGGCACAGGGTCTCATCACCTACCCTAATCGCGATCGCATGCCCTCTACAAGGTACCCGATAAAGAGATTTCTTAGCTTATTCCCGCCACCAATAGAGCCCCGCGCTAAAATTATTCGACAACACTTAACACACTTTTAAAGAGTAGATCGACGATTCGGTTTGGGTGCAGTGTCGATGTCCAGGAATGTGGTGCTACAGATAGCCTCTGAAACACTAGCCGAAGTCCTGCCATCGAACAAGCAGACAATAGTTCGTACCATAGGAACATACTGTGCGATAAAAATAAATACCTTACATTTCTCGGCAAAGGTAAGCTGTCAGCGACAGAAGATACACCTCGCGCAAACGCACTCATATCCTCCATTGTGATTATTTCAAGACGCTTTTAAATAAATGATTTATATTCACAATGACTTATTTCTACGACTCAAGACAGCAATCATATTAGAATTTATAAAATAAACGAAAAACAACAAAAAAACACGGTATTACGAACATATAAATAATGGGTCAGTTTCCAATCGTATTAGCTCACTCCCGCATGTGCAAAGATAAATGACGTTGGGTGCGGTGTGAAAAGTCTTTGACAAAACTTATCAGCCATCGACACGGCTTTGTCCAACTTGTTTCGTGTCTTCAAAACGATTATAGGACGACCTCATACACTTCAAGCATTCACCTCCTACATACTACGAGTGAAATTGTCTTTTACGATGTCTTTGAGAACACAATAGTTTTAAGGGGAGGCTAATTTACGAGGTGAGTTCTTCGAGTAGGTCTTCCGTGGATCGCCTTTCCTTCTTGAAGCAGTCCATGTACTGCTTGGGAATCGTCCATTCTAACAATATCTGAATGTTTCTAATGAGACATTCCCGCTCACTCAACGAAGGGTCACGGATGGCTGTGCGGCCAGAACTTTCAATAGAGGCTAGCAGGACCTTGTCGACGAGGATTTTGCCGTGACCAAAGGATTCTAGTCTCTCCGGGGCAGAGATTCTCGTCAGCAAGGTGGACAAGAGGCTGCGCATGGTCTCTATCGGCATGGTGCTTTCCTCTTGGCTCTCAGCGGGGTCGTCGATGCGGCTCTCGTCCTCATCCAGGTTCACGACAATCGGCGACGGGGGTTTCATCTTGACCACACTCACCGGAGATTCGTCCTTAGAGGGCTCCGCAGGCTTCTTGGCTGCTCCGCCGTTCTTAGTCGAATCCACGGACGACCGCCGGGAGCTGGTGGCGTCCGACTCGCCTGCATCAGTTTGCTCGCCGTCCGACTTCCGCTTCCGGTTCTTCTTAGCAGCTATTCCTGGATCTAGCTTGATCGCAGCTTCCGCAGGCGTCGCGGCTTTGAGTTTCGCTTTCAGCCCTTCCGCCGTGGCCCCTTCGGCGGGGGAGATCTGCGCCCGGGCCAGGAGAACCGTCGGCGCTAGCGGCTCCGGGGCGCTCATGACCGGGGCGCTTCCGTCCAGCGCCGCCTTGCAGTTGTCCTCCGCCAAGTGCGTGTCCAGCTCTCGTTTCGTCTTGAAGAACAAGTAGCAAGGCAGACACAAGTACGGCTTGTCCGACTTGTGGATGCATCTCATGTGCTTCTTGAGGTGCGGCAGTTGAACGAACGACGAAGGGCACAGCAGGCACTTGAAGGGCTTCTCGCCTGTGTGCAGGCGCATGTGCAGCCGAAGGACCGTCGAGTACGAGAAGGCTACGTCGCAGGTGGGGCAACGGTAAGGCTTGAACCCGGTGTGGCGCCGCATGTGGACCACCAGCTGAGAGCTCTGGATGAACCGCGCACCGCACTCGGAGCACTTGTGCGGTTTGTCCATGACGTGCGTGCGCAGATGCGCCAGTATGTGGCCTTTGAAAGCTTTGTTGCAGATGGAACAGCGGAAGGCGCGTTCGTTGTAGTGGATACAAGCCAGGTGCTTGAGTAGCCCGTCGCGCCGGGTGAACCTTTTCCCGCACATGTCGCAGCAGAAATCCCTCTGCCCTCGATGTCGCATCATGTGGGTGTTGAGGTTCGCGATGGAGCGGTACGAAGCGTTGCAGATCTGGCAATCGTAGGGCCGGGCCCCGGAGTGCATGCGGATGTGATGTTGTAGGGTCCCATTGCGCGAGAACCTTTTAGGGCACTTCGGACAGCCGAAGGGCCGCTCCCCGGTATGGACGCGGAGGTGCAGCCGAAGTCGTTCTTTCACAGGGAAGCAGCGATCACACTGGTCGCACTGGTACACCTCGCCCTCCTTCAAGTCCCCGTGGACCTCCATGCAGTGTTTCTTGTACATGATATTCTGCGCGAACGACGCATCGCACCTGTTGCACTTGATCTCCTTGCCGACCTCGTGGGTGCGCGCATGCCGTTCCAGCATGGCTTCGCTGCCGAACCCTTTGTCGCAATGGTCGCAGAAGTACACAGTTTTCTTTTCGTACGGTTCGACGGGCACGACTTCTTCCACCTCCTTGAAGGTCTTGACCCGGATCTGCGACCTCAACCTTCCTTCCACCTTCGTCATTGTTGATCGCTTGATTGCACCACAAGGAATGACTACACCGCACCGAAGCGATCTTTGGGATCAGCACTCCAAAGTCTTCTCACTGAATCAGTATGGCACTAATGACTAGATTATGCTACAAGATATGACCCTTGTTACAATGGTAGACATAGCATGTTTGGTTACAAGCTTTGGTTAATAGGACAGGCGAGGAAGGATCACCGAACACCTCAACGCGTGCCGCTGCAGAATATGGCGCCCAAGAGAAGACATCCCATTTCCATGCTAAGGAGTGCCTCAACCATATCTTCTTTCCCTGTAATGAATACGAGGATAAGTCAGCATTCGCAGTCCAAACTACTTTAAGAGAGTTATTTTCTCACACCGAATTGAAAATGAGTGCTTGTGGCGGACATAGTCCCACTATGAGGAATAGATTACCACCACGGAGAGTACTTAGTCTCTGGTGGAGGGTCACTACCGAATACCAGTGCTCTCATCATTAAAAACGGAACTACCTTTAGGGGAACGCGAGCGACAGCAGTTGGCCGCGCAGGGGCCGTCAATAAGCTACGAAATCGTTCCGACCCCAGACATATTTCCAGGCCTGAGTAACCTGGCACATCTTTTGTAGTGTGCTGAATCCGCGACATGATGTGCGGCAATTACGTCGAGAGGGGTTGGGCAAGTTCTGGGCCTTGTCTTTGAGAGGTAAAAAGGACCCATTTCACTCAGTTTTCGAATTTGGGATTTTCCACTTCCCTATAAGTAGGGGTTGTTCATAAACCACCCTAACCTTCTTTAACCGTCTTCATTTCCTCGTCCCCTTACCGATCACCTAACGAAAAAAATAAAAAAATTGTAACACTCTCCTTAAAAAAAACTGTACAAGGGACCATGTAATATTTTTTTTAATTATTTCATTTTTAACCCCAACCTGGCCTATGTGAGAGAACATGAGGGCTTCCGAAACTTCCCTACCCCCGCTAAATGTTTTTAAATTTTAAATTTAATTTTTTACTGAAAAAAAATGTTAAAAAATGCTGTTTGCCCCTTATGGATCGCTAAGTGTGACGTTTCGATGACCGAAAATGTTTGCGGTCTTCTCCGAAACCTTAAACCGCGGCTTCTTCGGGGCAGACGACAAAAAAACAAAAAAAAAATCTCAAGACGGATTACTTAGGATGTTTTATTATTACTTTTTTTTTCTTTCAAAAAAAAAAAGTTTCACGTCGAACTCTGAGTGGCACGTAAAACGACACTTAGGATGCAGCTCATGTCACATTTTCACTTCACATCTGCAAATGAGTATTTTTGTTACACTAAAATAATCGCATTGCTCTATACAATATTTTTTAGGTAATTTCAAAATTACCTTTACGATATTTTTTACATAAATACTGCTGCTATTAATTTATGTATTTTATTTCAAAATTAAATTTCAAAGTTTTGAGGTCCCATGGAACTTTACCGCATTTACATCGAGAGGACTCAAATAGAAAAGGTCAGTTCTATTCGCACGCCTATGTTAATACGAGACGAACGCACGGAAACCAACCTAATGCATTTTAAATGGAAGGCGACTTGAACGCACGGAAACCAACCTAATGCATTTTTAATGGGGCAGCGTGTGAATATTCAATTCGAAAGGAAAACGCCTAAATGTTTCAAGAGCAGCCGACAACAATCAACCCTTTCCCCACCGTTGAGATCGATACCACGGGGATGGGGATGAGGCATTTCATTCAACTATGTATGAAGTCCAGAAAAACCGGCGTCGAAATACGAATTTGAAACGATTATTCGGAGCCTATGGCTTCAACTAGATCTGAGATTAGTCGATTCGGTTTCCACTCCCCCTTTTAAGACTGCTTTTTGCTGCCCATAACGCGATTATGAATGACATGAGTTTGACAGTAGGCTGAGTCGAAGTGGAGTACCACACGATTCGGACACCGGCCTTGCGAACTAGAGGTGCATAATTATCACGCAATCGTATTTACAGCTAGGTGTTCACCGTAAAGAAATTAGCAGGACAGAGAGAATTATTACATACGTAATATAAACCAAACCACCAATAAGGGGAGAGGACGGTCCCCTAACCAGTCGGGGAGAGTTAAAGAATTTTCGTGGTAGCCATCACCCGAATGGATTAAAGTCTAAAATACAATCACCATTAAAGGGCTAGCGAAACGTGCTTGAACAACAAAACCACCAATGAGTACTGGAAATGAACAAAATGATCGGCGGAACCAACGGCATCAGTTGAGGGTCGAACGGTTTTACCTGCTACCGCCTACCGATAGGTCATAAAGTCGAGCAAATCATACCTCCTGATCAAAGAGTTTTTCCTTTACTCCAGGGCAAATCCACAATCCGATCGAAGACGGCAAGACGTCACATTTTCTGAATTCACTAGCATCCAAACAAAACGTACACAGCATACGCCATTACTTGGCTTGATATGGGTGCGTTCAAAATTTCCTGCCACAACCACTCTGAAAAAATAGTGACTAAAAATTCTCACCAGATTCTCACTTTAAGATTGACCAAACAACCTTAGACCACAAAAAATTTCTTACAGAAAAAAATATTTGAAACTAACCAAATAAATAAAAACCTTCAAAATTACAAGACCTGGAAAACTTTTTAAGGTTAAAAAGAAAAAAATCCCAACATGGAGGCTGAAATCTAAATCGATGCACCGGGCGAGTTCAAAATCAATTGCCAGGACAACACCCTCATGTTTTGCTTTCTTCAAAGAAAATTGTAGAAATGGATGACTTTTAATTCCAAGTGTCTGCCTTATATTTTCCGTTTCTATTTAGAAAACTCACATAAAAGGTAAAATAAAAGTGTGTGTTCATTTATCTTTGATGTATTCTTGAATTTCGCAAAACAAAACTCGTTTTTTGTGGTTTTCCAGGGGAAGTGCTCTTTACGGCTGTTTTGTTTTGTGGTTAGGTCGTAATTTAATTCATTTGCGTATCGATAGAACTTTTCCAAGAAGTTCCTAAAATTGGGAGGCTTCCCACGACGACTTAGTTTGGGTGTTATCTGTGTTCGGGAGCGGAGAATCTCGTCAATTCCAATGTCTTTGTAGGGTGTCGAATTTCATTGTAACCTTTGGTTCTATTGCTCCATAAAGTATTTTAACGACTTAACTCTCCTCACTGGCTGTTTTACGTTCTGCATTGAATGTAATACTATTTCAGAAGGTCCCTGGTCATCCATCAACTTTGTTACTAGGTTGAGTTTGTTGAAAAGTCAAATTCAAATTTTGTCTCTTTTTACAGATTTCACAATGTTTCTGTGGGACTGGTTAACAGGTGTCCTTGGATATCTAGGTATGTTTTTAACTTGTAATAATTCTGTGAGGAATTTGTCTACCAATTATTCAAAGGGGTATAATTAATCCTTTTGTATTGGTATGTCATGAACAGGATTGTATAGCAAATCTGGCAAGTTGCTTTTCTTGGGCTTGGACAATGCTGGCAAAACAACTTTGCTTCATATGTTGAAGGATGATCGACTTGCCCAGCATGTCCCAACTCTTCATCCCAGTGAGTATTAGATTTCAGTAGACTCTCTGAACACATCTATTGCACACCATTTAAGCTTCAGACCATCTTACAAGCTTTTGTCTTCTTTCTATTCTAGCATCAGAAGAGTTGTCTATAGGAAATATGAAGTTTACTACTTTTGATCTTGGGGGTCATCACCAAGGTAAGGATCCTTGAGTGCGTAGCATTACTGCTTATTTTATCATGGAGTTTCATAACAGCTTTATTTTTTCTTACAGCCAGAAGGGTATGGAGAGATTATTTCCCTGCAGTTGATGCAATGGTATTTTTAGTAGATGCGTGTGATCATGCTCGACTAGCGGAAAGTAAGGAAGAACTTGATGCTCTCCTGACTGATGAAACATTAGCAAACTGTCCTGTTCTGGTGCTGGGCAACAAGATTGATCGCCCCAATGCATGTTCAGAAGAAGAGTTACGAAACATATTTGGTCTGAATTGCACCACTGGGAAGGTAAGATTGTTTACTTTCAAATAATGCTCTAGCTAATGTGACTGAATTCACTGTCATCTTGTGTTTTTAGGGTAAAATTCCACGGTCAGAAATTCGAGGGCGTCCTTTGGAACTCTTCATGTGCTCAGTGCTGAAACGTCAAGGATATGGTGAAGGCTTTCGCTGGCTTGCTCAGTACATCGATTGAACGGGATCTGACTCCCAAGAACCTGACAAACATTTCATTTGGTCAACAAATTACATGAAACAGACATCACTCTTTTCATAGACAGTGATACAAACCATACATCCATTTCATATTTTTAGTATAAAACATTTTTACTACAGTGGTGCCCGGTATCTCATCGGGATCTTCATGTTAGGCTGTATCAGGAACTAAACCTGCCAGATTTTTCACATTGCCATTCTGCCAAAAATGTTCTGTGAATGTGATGAAAGGTTGACTTTTTTTAATTTTCTTCTGTTACCAATCTCAATTAGAACAAGTTTCCATTCGTTTTTAAGTGACTGTATTAAAGTACTTTATTATGTCTTTCAGAATTTGTTAGACTGTCATTTATGCATTTTGTATTTGTCCCACTTTGCAATCAAAATATGTTTAGGCTGGATTTTGTGTATAAGTTTTTTTTTCTTTTGTTTCTCATGAAATAAACCTTGATGACAGCTCCCACAAGCCAAGAGTTCTATTTTTTTTTCCTGAACTCACTCTACCCCTGCAGTTTGTTATCCCTTCTGAAGTTTTATTGGGCTTAGGGCAAGTGAACTGTTCATTTTGTAGATCAAGCTTTGAAAGCTGATTCGGGGCGGAAATCAAAATTTTCAATCTGACATTGCGAGAAATAAAGTTGCCTTATTGGACCTCACACTCAAAAATCATTAGTGACAACCCCGGGATTCGAATTTCTGCCTCAGAGTGCTGAGTCGCACTAAAACACGACGAGGACATCAGACATAATTGATCATAATTTCAAACAAGTTTACTTAAAAGCAGGAAGTAAGATCACTGCGTTTTTATACGAGGTCAACGCGCCATTGGGTGGAAGTTCATTTTAATTCAGCCGCAATAAAACAGAAACGCAGAGATCAAAAAAAATTGCGCCATGATCGATTGGCATCGGGTAAAAAAAAGATAAGTCAACGTCCTTCTACGCACGATGAAATAGATAAGGGTACCAGCGAGCTTATAAAATGAATGCAACTGGAATACAGGGCATCAGAACTGTAATTCATGTTAATAAAGTACAAAGAAATACTTTACCTCAAATGATCTGATCATGATCCTCTTAGAGCTACGATGACAATGATTATGAAAAGATTATAACAAGACTTAGATTTGAACTATTACAGTTGTTTCATAGCAATGTACATGACAAATTGACACAATTTTACTTTCACACAGGACTATGTTACCGATCCTAAGAAGCAATTCTTTCACTTAACGCGTACGATAAGAATGATATTGTGAATGTGCGTCTGACATAGTACACAAGGCAAGACACTCAGTTACTCTATAAACATGTCCATTTTGTTTTATGAACAACACCTTAGCGCAATTCACCTAACAAATAGAGCTACATACTTAGTTAAAAATTCCATTTGTGTAAAACTCATGGTCAAGGCACATTAGTCCGAAACATGTGTTTTCGGCAACGGGCAGGGACATGGGGGAGACAAAGTCAAAACAATCCATTGAGGGACCATCCTTAAATCACATGAGCGTTTCGAGAGAGCGTCATGCCCGTGCTTATGGGGGATTACATTAAACACGTATCGTCGTAATATTTAAGAGGAAACAACGTACAAACGATAATTATCTTCTATTTCTCTCTTTCTAATTTCCCTCCCCAAAAAATGCGAGTCCGATGATAATTTAAGGAGCATGAGTACCTAACGTGCTGATGTACTTCATGCATGGCTACAAGAGGACGAAGGGAGGGAAGGGCTAAGCCCTTCAAGGCGGGGGCATCACGAAAATAGGTCATGTAATTTACGAACGATCCCTCGGATTTCTTGGCCCTGCTTGGAATTTGTACACGAGTTAGGTAACAATTAAGTAGGATACAAAACACCTAACAGCAAGAAAAGGCATACAATCTCCTCGGAAAAAAGCAAAAAGGTAATTGTTATCCACAAAATATTAGTCTTCCACCTAATGGAGAATATGGCTTTTTGTTTTGCAGATCAGTTCAATACAAAACGATGAACAGTACAATTTTTTCCCGATATTCTACATTGCGTCCCGATAAAGAAACTCCAATGTCTGTCCAAATAAAAATGCCTCCGCTTGGAAATCAATATCTTTTAAAACGTTCGACAAAGCAGTAATAACATTTTGCAGACAGGAATTCAAAAATAAGTCCTTAACTTAAATGCTCCTTTTTGATTAACTATAAGATTAACATAGAAATAAAATTATAATGCATGGTTATAGTTTTCACATCCAATGTGTTCACCAACTTAAAGAAGACTAGTTACGCAGTTGCTATTTTGTATAAATCACACAAAATACAAGCTTTGCGGCAAGAAAAGACATTGAAAAACCTTTTTTTTTTCAGTCTGATAGGTGACATTAATTCCATGCAAGCACGCGTCACCCAAATGCTTCAATTATGGTGCTAAAGAAAAAGACATATCAAGTAAAACTACATACAACAGAAATATTATGGTATACGAATGTTCGGAGATGTGACATATTTCCCATTTTCAGACTGCATCTGAATACCTAAATGATAACACTAATGACCTATTCATAGAATAAAAACAAATAAATAAAAATATATATTTATATATTAATCTTTAAATAATTAGGTTAGTGTAATAAAACTCTCATGTAAAATAAGTTAATAATATCACTGGAAATATGTTTAAGATTGTACAAAACAAATAGACAAATTTTAGAAAAGCATACTGGAGCACCAGGGCTCTTTCATAAGTACCTACGAAGTATAGTACAAAAGTCAGGTAGAATGCTGAAGGGCAGAAGAGAAAGATAATCTTTTTGAGCACAGTTCTCAGGAAGCTTAAAACATCTTTGGTATGGCTACAACTAGAACACATACCGGCATGTGCCCGGATTTTCGTCTTCGAGAAGATTTAACAATTGTACAAAGTTAACCAGCAAAGAAAAAAAAATCAGAAAAAAATGTGTTGATTCACACGTCGTAAATTTTACGATTTCGTAAACATCCTAAACAAAAATTGCGTTTGCAAAAAAAAAAAAAGTTGAATTACTGGAGTCTAAGAAATGAACTGTATATATTGTCTACCTCTTCTTTAGATTGGAATTTTCATGTAAACTTGGTACTTCCCCTACTGTAAATGATGAAAAAAATATTAGTGCACATTTCTTAAAAAGGTAATTAAACCAAAAAATGACTTCTTTGCCCGGTTAATTGCATTAAGTGACAATCAGGCGATTCCCCTGGTATTAGACACCAAATGACGCTTGTTAATATACATAAATGAAAAATTACACAAGCTTGACTGGTTAGCTTTTACAGTTTTTAAAAACCACAGCCAGTAACACCAGCATTGTTTTACAGTCCGGTAACTTAAGCTTACAACAGATTATTAGCTACTCAGGTATTAGTCAGGATTAGCTACATAACCCAAGCTGCGATTTTCCTGCAAATGAGATAGTATCGATTGTTCGCGGAAACCGATTCGGCAAGCCTAATAGACGACTACTTTCTGTATGAAAAACCTCAATACCAGTCTGTAAGGAGAAAGTCTCCTTGACACGCAAAACTCACCCTGAGAGAGAAAAAAAAAGGAATGCAAAAGTTAGCTAGACACAGATACACAAGTACCGTCAATAAATTCAGCTATGAAGCTTTAGCAGGCAAGCAAGAGATCATCCATAAACTAAGTGGCCATATTTCTCGACTCCGCCAAATTTAGGAGTCGGTAAGTAGAGTGTACAGTGGGCCGCAAAAGTCATGACCCTTGCTTCCAACATGGAAACAAACAAGAAACACATGGAGGCAGGGGTCATTACTTTTGTGACCCACTGTACATCATTTTGTGATCGCTCTACTCGAGGGCAATCGAATACATGCAGGGAAATCTCAAACTGTTCTTTAGTTGGCCGTGGTTGAAGGCAGAGTCAACACACAAAATTGTTCTGTAGAAAGAAGTAAGAGGGCAGAATACGCGCACTGAGCAGATTTGGAAAAGGGTTATGGGAAAGGGGCCTGAGAAAATGGCGACATAATTTATGGATAGCCCCTCATGGTAGACGTCTTCGCATCTCTCTCGGAATAATTAACAGACGAGGAATTAAGAAGGCCATGCAGTCTAACAAGTGATCCAATTGGCATTGCTTCCAAACGTCCGGCCGAATTCCTACTCGTATCACAGGATTAACGCCGTTAATGTGGCAGTGTTGGTTTTCCATACTCACTCACAGGCAGCCTACATTACTACAAACATTACACATCCTTTCTCTACATTTTTTTTCTTTTTTTGATTAGCGATTTTATACTTTGTGACCCAACAAAATACGTTAAGATTTTGCTACAAAAAGCTTTTGTTACAAAAGAACGACAAGCGTCTTTTTACAACACTTCCCCGCGCTACACGAAATGTACTTCATTATATTTACCTTTAAAAGAAAGCTATTTACGAACAACAAACTTGCATTTAATTTTTCAAACCGACTACCTTGAACGGTAAAGCTTTTAAAGAAAAGTTACGAATTTTCGGACGTAAAAATAAAAAGTTAAACCGGTTTTTAAAACCAAAAATAAATTGTTGTTCGAAGAAATTATTTCAAATTGTGTTAAGAAATTATTTCAATTATATTTTTAGGGGTGTAATTTATTTGGGAACTTGTTCATTTGAGAGAGTTCGGATTGGTGGAAGATGCTAAGTATACATTTCGCGTAACGAGAGTTTACATAACCGTTATTGTAAGACTAAGCAAGTTGGTACGGTGCTGTAGCTACATCCAGACAAAAACTAAACACACGAAAGGCCTAACAGTAAACCCGCCATCAAATATTTGAGCATTCGAAAGAAACTTAGCCTTAGGCCGAGGCAAACTTTCCCATAAGCTACTACATTACAAATTACACAAAGAAAGCCTCAAAAATAAAACGTATATGGAATTCATCGAAAGAAAGAAAAAAAATAAAACAGCAGTCAGTTCTGAATATCGTCACTTGAGGCTGTATTGCTTTAGGTACACGTGAGTCAATGTACTTCATTTTTGTCGAACAAAAAATATTTTTTAAATACACCTTTTTGTTATGTAAGAGCCTTAAAAGATTGTTGGTGTAAGTATGGTAATTACATAAAAAGTCAAGTTACAGAAGAAATAGAGAGTTTTAAGTTCCAGTTTAAACAACGATAACTCACTCGATAGTAATATTTGAATTACATGAAAGA
>Ga0058701_10002230_pt1 | contig 14510 bp, 10 predicted proteins | sample AgamicOrMae_FD_97039 | JGI IMG/M metagenome (GOLD analysis project Ga0058701, IMG submission 97039) | Agave microbial communities from Guanajuato, Mexico - Or.Ma.e | ecosystem: Host-associated > Plants > Phyllosphere > Phylloplane/Leaf | place: Guanajuato, Mexico | collected 2012-06-04 | reverse complement strand
CTCGGACTGCGTAAGAAGTAAGCGACATGAATTTGGCGACGGTATTTGATACGTTAAGTTGGGTTGCTAAGCCGAGCGGAACAGACAGAGGCTTGAGATGGAACGCAAGAGGAGGAAAATGAGACATTAAGATTTCCTAAGAGGATGGGCGTTTCTTTACCCTATTCCCAGCCTGCCCACGGCCGAATCGCAGGAGCTGACACCGCTGGTACTGCTGTCGGTGCAGCTGTCACAGCGCAGCTTGTCCTCGATGAGCGGGGGGACGGGCACTCGCGGCGCCGGGGACGCCGTATGGGGAACGGGACTTCCTGATTGGCTCTCGCTCAGGCTGCGCTGCTGTTTCCGCGACCAATCCGGAGGGCCGCGCGACGACGGCAACGTTCTAGACTTCCGGTGAACGCAGCCTTCTGAAATAATACCCCAAGTTCCGGGTTTAGAGATGGAATGAGAAAAACGAGTCGGAGGTCAAAGTTCCACAATGGAGAACACGATATGAAAAAACAAAGAAGGATTTATTTTGTTTGATAATTCATACTTTGCTGAACTTATTCATGCCAGAGGACAGCTGAAAATATCTTTTTCTAAATAAATCAGCAACTTAAAAAAAAACTCTACGACTTATAAAACTCCTTTTCCAAGAAAAAATTCAAATTGAAATTTCACAAGAACTTTACAGAATAACAAAAGAATTAATTGCGTAAAGACCCGAGAGTCTAAAACAGCGCACTGGATAAAATCGGTTAAATAGTTTGAGTAAGACGGATGAATTCCAGGAATCATACAGTTGCTCATATTCCATACACCTCAGACACATGTACAGTACAGTCGAGAATGACCTTAAATTTAGGTCAGGAGAACAACTCGAAGAGCTGTGCAGAAGTTTTCACTTAACATTGCCTCATGGCACGCAAATGTCTCATACCTAACAATGGCGACTCGTTCCAAAACTGTACTCCGTTCCGCGATGCCGAGTCATCCCACAATGAACTGTCATACTCTTCGGTCACAACACTGCTGTCAGTCTCCGCCTCCTCGACCTGCAACCAAATCGGGCAGTTAGCGCCAACCCCACAAGACGCTTCCACAGAAAGAAAGGATAATCCTTACCCTTGTGCCGCCGTCTCGGCTGCTAACGGACGCGGTGTCTCCATCGCGCTGACCGTCGCAACGCTCTCCAGGAAAAGTACTATTGTTTATGATAGGCCACTGCTCGTGCCGGTCGTGACGTACACTCAGCCACCCTGTAAAATGCAACCAAATCGCATTTAGTATGCCCGCTGAATTTTCCATACTTCGGCCTAAAGGCGACTTAAATATAACGTATAGAAATAAGGAATGAATACACTAAAAAGATATTTTTTTTGGGAGTGTCTATCGACCCGATTGGCCCATTTAAACTGTATTAGATTGCGTTCCGTGCGTTCAAGTCACCTCCATTTCAAAATGCGTTAGGTTGGTTAAGTGCGTCCTAGTCTCTTTATATTAATGCATGCCGGGTCAATAGCAACACCCTTTTTAACAGGTCCATGAGAATTCCCGTATGCACAAACCCAACAGAAATATGATAATATGTATCATACAGGTATTTCCAAGGACATTTTTGCACTGAAATAAGCTAATACGAATTTTAAAATGACCTCGTTTCACACAGGACTTCGAGGGTGATAACTCTTTTCTTTAGAAATTACGATACAGAACAAAATAGTCCTTAATTGAAATCGGTTGTTGCCGAACGGCATCGCTTGGCGATAACGAGTGGAATTACAATTAAATTAACCGCTACGGAGTGAGCGGATAAGTTAATTTTTTTTTCTCACAATCAAGGGAACATTTCACACTTAGAAATTTACGCTAAAATCAAAATTACAATCTTTTTCAGGTACAAAGTCTTGTCTCACTAATTTTAACAATTAAAAAAATGTGGAACGCTTCACGATTTTGCGTGTCATCCTTGCGCAGGGGCCATGCTAATCTTCTCTGTATCGTTCCAATTTTAGTATATGTACCGCCGAAGCGAGTACACTTACAGGCGGCAAACAAGGTCTTTATATACCTACCGTGCGCACGACCGAACAACAGTGAATTCGGTGCGATTCTTAATGCTTTTTGTAAGGAAATCACTTATCATACAGCAACAACGATTGTATAGTTTTGTTCGCTACGCCCGCAATTACGATATTAACACTTATTGCAAGTACAAAGACGGAGAACTAAAAATCAAAATCTGATTTAAATAAGGCAAGCGCACTGGGAGGTCTATATACGTGGATGGCTGCAAGCCGACGGCTGCGCCATCTAGTGAGGAGAGAGAGAACTAACCAAGCAAGCTTACCGTATTCCTCTAGCAGGTCGGCACCGATCATGGTGGTTGAGACGAGACTCAGCGCATGCAGCGCAGTGGCTCGGACGCTGTAGACCGGGCAGCTCTGGGCCGTGTTCACCATGGCCCTGAGAACGCCGTCCCGCCCTAGCCACGCGGCGCCCGCGGAGCCGGACCCGATATGGCCAACAGCCCACAACGCCGCCTTCATGTTCAGGATCTCTTCTTCAGAAGAACACTGCTCGGCGATCACAGTCTGAAAAGGAGTCTCAAGTTAAAAGCTCCGACTACATCACACTTTCAGGTATAAGAAGTTCTCCCGTGTTTTTAGTATTTTTTTTATTTAACAATAATTAAGTGGTCCCCGGGGAGTAGTTCTCCATAGAAGGGACATGCTTATAGTACGTACAGCGCATCTTCTCGATCACGAAATCACTTACCCAAGTCACATTGAGAGCAGGGTGAATAGAACATACCCTGAACCAAAGGCCCTGATTTTTACCTTATTTTCCAGGTCTGACTTCCATTTTTCCCCTCATTTTATAATTAATTTTTTTCCTCATCAAATAGACTTTTCAATTGAACATAATAACATATGACGATGTTTTCACGTTAAATACACTTTTCTATTGCTTGTGTTTATTAATTTTTTAAATGATTTTTTTTTAATTCACTACTTTTCGATTTTTCGATTTTTCCATGGTAATTTTCAGAAAGTGAAATTTCCTGATTTTCCCTAATCGCTAAGAGTTCCTCCGCGAATATGGCGCATTTTTCGAGGGTTTCTGACGTCGTAAATGTGAAAGCGGCTTCAACAAAAATGCGGGTATTTTGGACGCCTATCAAACTCGTAATAAGGAACAAAGGTTTTCCTACTAAAAACAAATCCGATTAACAACGAAAAAAAAATATATACATTTTTTTAAAGTAGAAAGCGCATTCGTACAAAATACATAAAATAACAAAGCCGCCCTCCCCCCACCCAAAAAAGGGGGAGAAAAAAAACTTTCAACACATTCTGGAAATAATTAAGGTAAGAAGAGCGGTGCTATCAAATTATTCCCGCCAAAAAAAATATGAGGGCATACCTCTTGTCGAGGACGTTTATCTTCCGGCGTGGGTGTCGTACGGAAAAAAAACAAAATCAGATCAATTCCCTATGGGAGCGAAACTCGAACCTGGGAACATGCAGCTTTGACCAATTACCTGAAGTATTGCTCGCACGTATTCGTCCTTGAGAAGAAGCTGGTGACCGGCCGACAACTGGGCCAAAGCGCCATACAAATGAGTCGGCACGAAAACGTCCCGAACGCGGTGACGGACAGACGAGAGCCGCCGGTTGTAGTGGCCGTCCTGACCTCTCCGATGAAGCGACAACGCGTCGTGGAGTTCACCCTCCAAAATACGGACGTACCTGAAGACCAAACCAAGTTTTAGCAGCGCACTTGTGGGAGGTGCCGCTCGGCGCTGACGGGCGAAGCTTACCGGAAGTTTAACTCCTTTCCCCACAACTCCAGCTGCTTGGTTACGAAGCCTTCGGTCTGGGCGTGGGAGAGGCCGGCGGGTGACGAGAGGAGTTTCACTTGAAGGAGCAGAGCTCTGTCGCCGTAGCTCTCGAGCCGAGGCCGCAGCGCGACTAGAGCTTCCAGCAGCATCTGAACGACAAAGCTCACGTAAAATACACTCTAATCTACCTTCAACGCGTCATCCCCAACATAGTATTTTAAATAAAAACAAAGTTTGTCGGACGAGAAATGAAGAAATGGAAGTAGTTTAGGTAATGTCGAGTACGGTTAGAATCAGGGGGTAACACCTTGCTAGAAATCTGTACACCGGATATCAAGGATATCAGCCGCATATCAGAGGAATAATAAACAGATATCAAGAGAAAATCGACCAAATTTCAATAAAATATCAGACTGATTTCAGCAGAATATTAAAAAACATTTGCTGGATATACCTAAGTATTATCCGGATATCAGTAAACAGTGGTCAGAAAGTAAAAAAAAAACTTGAAAAATCGCTAAAAACAGCCAATGTTTCGACCGAGCCGGATATCACTGATATCAGCCGGATATCAAAGCCTTTTGTGCACCGGATATCATGAGTTGTCACCCCTTGGTTAGAATAGGTCAGGTGGGCTTAAATTAAGCTCACGGTAGATGTAGTTAAGTTGAATTAAGTAAGAATGGTTTCCCATCATTTTTCCGAACACGTTTTTCCCAACGCTATTTTTCCTAACAGTCGATTTTCCCAAGGCTTTTTTCCCAATGCAGGACTTCCAAAACACTCTTTTCCAAACTTTTGTTTTTTCCAATAATCAGAGTTCCCAAGAACCGAATCTCCCAAAACTTGTATTCCCAATAGGTAACAGTCCCAATGTCAAAGTTCCCAATGCACAGAATATTTATTTTCCTCCCTGCCGCCTAACAGAAGTTGCGCAGTGCACACTTGTTGGAGCTGCTCCATAGCAACCGCGTTTGGCCCAAAAAAAATTTCAATCGAAGGATGAAATGGGTAACGTTCCATTTATAACTGGGTTTGTTCATAGTGTTTTTCGTTGAGGTTGACTGTCTTGCGAGAACTCACCGCATTATCACAAGCTTCGTCCAAGAGATTAAGAGCTGCCGACCGAACAGCGTAACTGTTATCCTCCAGCTGCCCCAGAAGAGGTCTCAGGGCCCACAACGCAAACTCTTGCGTTTTCGCTCGGAGATGGACAACCATGTATTCAGTTGCGTACAAACGGGACGACTCCGACCCGGATTTCATTATTTGCTCCAAAATCCGCCTGAAAGATGCACACAGTCCATTGAGTTTACGAAAGCGCAACCGACTCCGAAGTAAAGTAAAACCTTCTTACCTTGCGGCTGAGCACTTGCAGTAATTCAAACTCGAGATGACTAGCTTCACGTAGCAGTCGTGGTTCGTCTTCAGAACAAGCTGCTGTAACCTGTAAACAACATTCTTTTTTGTTGAGATTTGTCCAAATTGTTGTGCATGAATTCTTATTCTCTTTCTCTGCCCGCTGTTCTTGGTCTATGCATGTGTGCTCTCTGTGGTTTTTGTGTCTCTGGCAGTCGTTCGCCTTGTCGACTTCAGTCACAGTCAATATGTCACACGATGTACATTTATCTCTTTTAATACACAGTAGTTAAGTTCAGTCTTTCTATTTCCTCGACCCTCTCCAATTCCCATTATTTTTACAACGCTTCCGCGCACTAAATACAAAAGGCTAACTTAGGTTAGATGCCCTAAGTCTCGCTTCTCTATAGACCCGATAAAAGAACGACACAAGAGGCAGAGCTTTTGAAATGAGTGTGGTGCTCACTTGTCTAGCAAACCCGTCGACTCCAACTCGGTTTGGCCACGGCTCGAGTCCGTCAGGTGCCCGATGAGAAGAAAGTAGTCTTGACACAACGTATTATTTACATGCTGTGGACTTAAAAGACAATCGTGGGCGCTGCTCGCAGTCAACAGCGCGTCAAGTTGACTACCGATGTCCGTTAGCAGCTCCGATAAAAGTCGCGGACCCTCCGGCTGTAACAAAAACTTCCCATTACCTTCCGCAATTTCTTCAGGGGAAACAAAGGTACTTGTGGAGAAGGGCTTGCCTCATCTGCTATTAAAAGTACATCCAAGAGTTCCAGCGCTGCTAGAGTGCGCGCGTTGGCGGCTTTCCGGTTGCTACCGATTTCCACGCGGCTGTACCGATTGCTGGACGGTTTGAAAAAGTGCACTAGCCTCTTGATGAAAGTTCGATGGTTCGAATCATCAAACCTGCGCAATGCTTCACTCCGAGTCTGCAAACAGAAAGAGTACATGTGACTCTACAAGCACACTCAAAACCTTTCTAGGTATCATAACAAAATCGTTCAGTCCAAGGAGTGACACCTTCCTGGATATCTGTACCGGATATCAAAGGTATGATAAACGGATATGAAGAAAAAAAATTCAATTACATATCTGATAGATTTCAGCAGAATATTAAAAAATATCTGCTGGATATACCTAAGTATAAGTCATTTATCATTGGATAGTGGTCAAAGAGTAAAAAAACTTGAAAAAAAACACTGAAAAGAGACATGTTTTGACTGCATTCAACAGCCGGATATCAAGTATATCAACCGGATATCATGAACCGCCCTTGGTCCAGTCTATAAGATAGAAAATATTTCTGTTGAAACAGTGATTACGGATACATAAGCCGCCGTTCTTGCACACAAACCGCTCACCTTCAATAGAAGACCAGTTTAGTAAAACACTGATGCTTAATGATATTCACCTGTAAAATACAGCGGACAACGTCCCAGTCCCAACTGTGACCGTCCTTATTAGTGAGAACAGAGGAGCTCTTAAAGATATCTTCCGATTCGCGGGCCGCCAGCTGCTGCAGTTTCGTCCTGGATACTCTCCGGCCTGCAAGTGTCAGAGCTCCTTCGCTGAGACGGCGAACTCGGCTACCTAGATAACGGAAACGGAAATATTAACAGGGTCGTTCGTATCATAACTTCTCACATCGATACCGGGCTTTCGATAGCGGAGCGGAGAATGAAGAAGTCGGATAGCTGTCATAAGCGCCAACGCCGCAAGCGCCAATCCGAAACCGCTAAACGAGAAAAGTCGCAAACGCCAAAGTTCTTAACCGCAATACTAACCTAACTTAACCTCACTTAACCTAACCTAACTTGACCTAACCTAACCTATAGGAACTTTGGCGTTTGCGACTTTGCTCGTTTGGCGGTTACGGACTAGCGCTTGTGGTTTTTGGCGCTATCGAATGCCCCCCAAGAAGTCTTGACTTGAACTTACCAGTGGATTCGGATGAGCGCGTTTCCCGCTTGGACGGCGGCCTGAGCTTGACGTGGGGCCGTCCGGCGGAGGCCAGCACCTCGCCGAGGAAGAGCGAGGCCGGCGTCGGCGGCCGCGACAGCAGCGAGTGAAGCTGCGTCAGCGCCGCCACCGCCGCAATCGCCTGCTGCTGGTTGCTCCGCGTTACGTTGATCACCAATCGGCTCGGAACGGGGGACACTGAACTGATATCGGAGTTGTTCTGCGGGGGAAACAATATTCTAATCAGCCTGAAGCGCAGTTACCGTTGCCTTAACGTTCAGTTACGCTGTTTCCACGAGCGGGGTGATGCACAGGATATTTAACCTTCATTTGACCACGCAGTTGTATGTTAATCTCCAAAATTTAATGACAGGTGCAACCAGAAAGGACACCTCATATGCGAGCTTCCAAACTTGGAGAGTGTAAAATCATGTAGTTAAGTGAACCTCAAATCCGCGCTTTATGATAATCTTCTGAGAGACTGCGACTCAATATAACAGAGTCGTTACTACCTCCTTCTGCTTAGGATTCCCGGAAACTTAACCCATTATTGACCTGCGAGGACGATCAGAAACACCCAAATTTTTACCTTTGACGGAACTTACATTCAAGATGCGTATAGCCTTTCTCGTTGGCTCTGCCCCTGGGGCATTAATAATAATTGATTTTTTTTAAATAATTACTCTTTTACAAATCGTCCGATTCACTATTAGTCATCTTTAAAAAATCATATTTGCGCATTTCAATGAAAAAATCTTTTTGAAAATCCGGTTCTCATTGAGTAAGAATTTGGGGAGAAACCGGGTTAATAAAATATCGTTTCTCTCTCAGTGAGAAAAAAAAAAGAGGCGGCAGAATTTCTTACCGACGCTGGATCGACGAAATAGTTGGCGGTGGCGACCGTATTATTAACAGTAGGCATACTAGCAAGGTGTGGAGGACTTGGCAGCCTGGAGGCCCCAACGGTGTACCACATTAAGGTAGGAAGCGCCGGCGTAAGATCACAACAGTCCGGTGGAAGAAGAGTGTGGACTAAATGGAGCAATTGACCTACAAACACAACACACCACATTATAACAACTACGAAATACACATTACCTTGTAAATCTGGTGGAACAGATGGAAGTTCAAAATCAGGTAGATTCTTACACAGGACAGACCAAAGATTTTTTAATTTTTTTTTAAAGTTGTTTTTGGCAGCATGATAACAGCTCCTCGAAATATGGGGGAACAGGGATCAACTACAGCTGATTGCTGAAGTGGGTTAGTCGACCATTTGGACTGGAGTTGTAGAAGTAAATCCTAGAAATAGATTGTGTAAAACTTACCTAAAAGTATAGTCGACCTTACAGATAAAAAGGTATCTTCATCCACAATAACTTCAACGAGAGCACCCAGTAATCCAGCTTCTAAGAAAGAGTATAAGAGAACGGCTAAATGCTGAACCACTATGTTTGGTCTGGAAGAAAGCAAAAGCAAGGTGACAATAAAGGACATCCTTAACTGAGGTTGGTTAGCGAGCACCGATACGCACCTATGAGATGAAAGATGAGGTAAAATAGATCGCCCTTCGGCGGCAATAAAACTATCACTTAATTTCCACGATTCCTGTGGATGTGAAGGATCCACAGCGCTAAGTGCTACGCTCACTTCATCGGTCCACGCAGGCAGCGGGATTCCGAAGAATTCGTACAAAAGATCCAAAATGGCTTTCTGAAACAAAACAGGCCACATCCGTTCAATAAGACTTGCTTCATTTTTATTTTTGCTACCGGTTTTCCTTCCTTCTTCTGCATAGATTTTAGCACTGACGTAAAGGACAGCATTCATTCGCGTTCGCTGATCGCACATTTCAAGTTATTTGACAAAAATCTCACAGCTGTAATCGAGTTGCGGGCATCAAGTTTACTTCAATAATTTTTAACAGCGGAAAACAATTGCTGTCGTAGTGTAAGCCTGCATTCCCAAACACTATCATTTTCCTTATTGAAAGAGCAAGCAAAGCTTTCCCGATTTCGACATCTTTTTTCCGAATAAAACCTGAGTTAAGATTAAGAGGAGGGTGCTTCGCTACGCGAACGTAAAGTCCTTTCTTGGAGATGGCCAAGTCCCGTAGCGGGTCCCAGATGTACCTCAGAGCTCTGGTTTCAAACAAAAATCCTGCTGGAAGTTTTCTCATTTTCAAGAAAGGCAATTCCCCTTTCATGTGCTCTTTCTTCACGAGGATTTTTTTTCTTCTTCAGCCCGACGTTTCTCGGAAAACAAAGACCACCATCTCCACGAAAAACCTGGGTTTGATTTTTCTAGCTCGACTACTTTTATTCTGATTTCGCGATGCTGATCTCAAAGTTCTCAATCTTTCCTCGCAACATATATCTAAGCCCCCCGCCATAGATCCATGCTCCCTAAGGTGAACTTTCTGCATACAAATAAATCAATTTAAAGAAAACAAAAAAGGAAACCAAACCACGGACAAGCATGTGAGATGAAACAACACCGTATCAGATACTTACTCTGATATCTAATTGCTTGAGGTATAACGTGTTGACAATTGCGCGCAGCCCGCAAATATTTTGAGGATTACAGAAATGAAGGACTCCCGGCCAGGAGCGCAACACAGACAGCAGAGCGAAGTGACTCGACGATAGGCGAACCTCTCGTTTGTCCCTGGAAGAACACCCATTATAACTCCAAAGGACTCTTCAAAGGATCTCCCTTTAAAATCTACTTCCGCAAAATGCTACTTACTTGATGCGGTCGACCCGGCCAGTCCCAGGGGTGCGCACGTAAAAATCGCAGTACGGTTCCGCTAAACTATGAAGCTCTAGACGGGTGAGCGACCGGGTTGAGGGCCGGTCCAATAAAAATAATAAACAACCCACAAGGGCTTCGGCGATACGCGATAAGCCGCAGTCTAAGATATTGCTAGCTATTGCTGACACTCCCCCGCATCTCACTAATAGAGCGGGATTTAGAACACCTGAAAAACAAGGGTATGTTTTAGCATCCATCCAAGGCGACCCGCCCGGCACGGAAGTCGAGTTGCCAGAAATCGAGACCTCGTCAAATCTAACAGCGATAAACTCGAAAACCAAATCTAGGTTAAATAGACAAATAAAGATCAATCAATTAATCAATCAATCCAACCGGGTGCAATACTCCTCTCCGGCTTGCTCAGCTACAGATCGATTCGAAACATAAAATACACTGGGAGTAGAGTTGGTTGATCGTAGAAAATGTTATATTAGCATTTTCTGCTTCCTGTGTTCTACCCTCTTTAAACCGTTTACTGTATTACATAATGGACTATTAAATAATTACTTTTAATTTTTTAAGATATACAAGTTATAAACCAGATAAAACCGCTTAAATTGGGTGCATGAGGCCATGAGACTAGGAGTCTCATGATGAGGCGTCCCTTTACTAAAGTTTCACACTGTTGCCGATTAGCCTGATGCTGCCGTCTTGCCAGTGGAACAAGGTGGCTCACGTGTTTGTGCGGGTTGCCTACTAACAGGATGAAAGGCAGCTTGCTCGGGTAAGTCCGGAAGAGTTCGTTTTCGTCCGGCTAGAGCAAAGACTGCCTTACACCCTGTTAATAGGCAACCAGCACAAACAAGTGGCGTCGGAAAACGTCTCCCATTTTCGATGGGAGTGATTCCACCGTTATAGTTACCTTCCGGTGGAAGAGCCGCCTAAAAGTAAACAACGCCAGGATTGGCGACACAAGTTCAGATATCCTGCGCCTCGATCCAATGGCGCTCAACGAAGAAAGATAAACAAGCTCGAAAATTTAGCGGGTAGAACACCTAGAGTAAAGCGCGGTTAAATTTGACTGTCTGGCAACCCTGATCTCGTGCCTTACAGCGAATCGCAGCCTGGTTGTCGACAACTCTGGCCAATATTTGCGACATGTTATGCAGTCAATCCACTCACAGATCTCCGCTAAAAGCGCCAAACTCGCTCGCAGCATCCTATCACTGGCCTCGGCGCCGCCGCTCGCCAACGATACTAGACAGCGGACCAAGGCTGGAGGGAACTCAGATGCGTTCACGCCCAGAATTCTCCGCATCATTCGCATACCTTGGATTCGTTCCATATCGTTCCGCAGGGCCAGATCGAGGCTCCTAGTGACCAACACGACGATCAATACGAATCCACACTCCTTCACCGCATCAAAATAAGATCCCTATCCACTTAAGTCGACGTCTGAGTGTTCAGTCCTAAGCGAAACACCCATGAGCGGGGGACGGGGCTTTTAACCCAGATAGCAAGAGCTTCTAAAATACGCCCCCTCCCGTACACACGTGTGAAGCGGAAGGGACAACGTGCCATTCTTTACTGAATGCGTTCGAAAAACCGTCTCTTTTTCCTTTAAAGGGGCTCAACGTATGAGACATGTAGAACGCCTAGTGTTACTTCTAAACATGCTTATACGAATTTCCGGTGCAGTTACGTTCCTCCAAACATCATGTGCGCAACTGCACCTTGTGATAAGTTTCCCTGCTTGTAACTCAACAGAAATAACAGTCTAGTTCATCCCTAACGTGATATTTAAGGTTTGAAAAACCTTCTTCGAGCAGGAAATCGGTCATTATAAAAAGTAATGCATGGTTCTCCTCTCCAACTCACTAGAAAAAAATATCCACAGAAACCCAGTTCCGTGAAATGGGAAAATTCTGAGTTACTTTTATTCACTCAAAATCCTCGACTTTTCCGAGTCAGGGATAGGTTGTAGAACAGGCGTTAGGTGTTTACAAACCGTTGTCTTCGAAATCTTCCTTGGGGAAGAACGCCTTCCGGTGTAAGGAAGTCGACTTACCTCGCGATAAGGCTTGGCACTTGTAACCGAACCAACAAAGCGACATCGCTGGCATCTGTGATGACATACCGCATGGCCCGCAGGCCGGCGGCGCGGACTTGGGTCGCTTCATGCACGAGTGCAGGTCGGAGACTGCGAACAAGACGTGTGTTCTTAATTTAAGCGCACGAACGGCTGAGAAAAATGTAACAAATTTTATAAAACGGTTTACTAGACGGGATATTTTTTTTAATTTTTTTTTTATTTCGGTTGTTTACACTTTTGCTAGAAATACATGGATTGGAGACAGATTTTAATCGTCCGAGTTAATATATGCATTGGGTCGAGAACAACCTTCTAACACACAGCTTGCTTTATGCCCACAGTGTTTTTGAAATAATATTTTACTCATGCACATTTTTTTTTTAATTCTAAAAATTTTGGAAAAAGGTGTTTTTGTATTAATTACATTCTGGATTCAGGCTGACTTACAGTGGTAGAAAACGTCGTCGTAACCGATTTTTACCCACAAAATATTTAATATTAAGAATAGGTACACTATTTCGGTAAATAAACGTTAAAAACGCGCGCAAAAATGTTGAGGAACGGTATTGCGGTACAGATTGAATACTTGATATGAATAAAGCAATAATTGCATATATCCTGGCATATGCCTGAGTTCCTGCAAATAATTTGAGACTAGCTAAAACATGAATGAGGCACCTACAGAAGTAGTGTTATTACATCACTAAGGCATTTCATATAAAATGCAGGATTTTGCACGGTTCCTGATAAATAGAATGAGATCATTGGGTGTGCGTAATTTAAAAAAAAAATTACAAAATTTCACAAAGAAAACTTTGTTACATACAAAATAATACACCTAATTGATCACCCTTAACAGAAAAATGACCAAACATTGATAGGAAGGGATAGAAAAATTTTATCAATAAGGAAAAAAAAACACAATTTTGGGTAACCTTACTGCACAGACTACTAATAAGAAATGTTTTATTTCTTTTCTCAGCTCACAATAAAAGCTGACAAATAATGAAAACAATCACTGACAATAAGAGGACAGATTCAAAGTAAATCAAAATTTTAAAATAAGTAACATATCATATTCAGCAAAGAGGAATGGGCCTTAACAGAATTTAATTTGGATGAATTCTCCAGCATAACTTGCCAAAGTTTGGAAGAGATGGAGCAAAGCAAATATTCCAAAATTAGACCATTCATATTCACTTGCTCAGAATGGAAGTTACAATATAGAAAATTAGATTAAAACAGGACTTAGAGATTCCAATTAGGGCAATCAGGTGCCAATCAAAATCTGTATGCAAAGTATCATATATATACAGATAGCTTTAAATTAGGATCATAATCAAAGGACAAAAATTTAACAAAAATAAAATACCTACCAGATCAGGACTGGCCACTATATTAGGATAGACATCTGTGTCAAAGACAAGCTATAGAGACTGGATTTTACATTGTAGCTAGAAGGTCTATTTTGAGGTATTTAATCCTTCTAGGACACCAAAATTCAGGGCATCAGGGTCTCATGACAGTAAGAAAACTGACACACATTAGGAACTAAGACCAACAAACCGTCAAGAATGGGAATTTTGCAGCAACAGGCAAACCGTCAAGAATTACTTTTAATAAAACTTACCAGCAAATTAATTCTTCCTTAGAAAACCCTAGGCCGGCGCAGCCCGTGTTATTGGACGACACCAATTTAACGAAGGCGTTAAGGTAACCCAAACGTCGACCTTCGGGAACTCCTTGTCGTTGGCAAACATTGCGAAGAATCTCTTCTGTATTTTCACGTGGATCTAGAAATTGTTGAACAAAACCGGAATGTCAACAAGTGCCTCCTTAACATACTTCTGCTGACGCACAGGGCAAAAACAATGTCAGTGAAATCTCTCCTGTACGAGGAGCTAGCCTACGCTGACAACTGAAACAAATCACTGCTGAAGACCGCTTCTTTCTAATTTTTCAAAACCTGGTAACTCTGGGCATCAGGAAATAACAAAATAAATGAAAGAAAAGAAAACTTACCCTTCGTAAGATCCAGCTGTACATTTTCGTCTTCACTGTCTAAGCGGCCTGGAAGACAAGGCAAAAAAATTACAGATCAACGTATAGGTGGAAATTTAAACGAGATTTTGCAAATAAATAAAGTAGGATATTCAACTTACTGCGATTAGATCGTCCGGAACGTACGCTTCTACTTCTGATCATCCAACTCGCGATCGCCATTTTTCATTTTCGTTTGGAAGAGCCTTCTTTGCTTCGTCACAACATGTCAGCCGGCATCGCGCGGACGCGCCAACTTTCTAACTTCTTTGATCTTTTTATCACACGGTTATGAGTTAAATGTATAGATTTCAAAATTTTACAAGCGCCTGTCGATTTACCAAGGCTTAGGGTTTATAATAATACCTGAGCTCTGGAGTTAATTTTCGAACAAAGCTAAGTTGCGATTTCAAATTTAAGTGATCAGTGCTGCCCTCTACGAAAAGACATGAATTTTATTTTACGTAACTT
>Ga0058701_10002229_pt1 | contig 14515 bp, 9 predicted proteins | sample AgamicOrMae_FD_97039 | JGI IMG/M metagenome (GOLD analysis project Ga0058701, IMG submission 97039) | Agave microbial communities from Guanajuato, Mexico - Or.Ma.e | ecosystem: Host-associated > Plants > Phyllosphere > Phylloplane/Leaf | place: Guanajuato, Mexico | collected 2012-06-04 | reverse complement strand
TTAGGAATGTTGTCCAAACATTTTAAGCACAGAACGAACATTTTTAACCCACTGGTCCAATTTCTACAGCAGTTTTAAAAAACGAAAAAAAGTGAGTCCATACTTTTGACCGGTACTGTATTTTCAGTGACGAAATTAACCTTTACGGCGATGATACTGTACAATTAATCACTCTATTTATGTCCTGGTAAGCGAAACTGTATGTGTTTTCCTTACCGCTTTCTCATTAGATCAGTTATTTGGATCACTCAGTTAACCATGCTTGTGTTCAAATTTATCATGTAAATTGGTAAAAGGAGCAAAATTCAATAAGGTTCTACGCTCAAAATAGTGTATGGAACGTTCTAAGCGGCAATATCACTAGATGAACCTCTTACTTGCGAATCACGTCTTTACGAAAGATAGTCCTATTCAAAGCAAGCGTATGCGTGAATTTTCGTTCGCACCTTTACGAAGATTCGATCCCACCTCACGCACTGGAAACCGTTTCAGGGAAGGACGGCCTGTGGGGACCTAAGAACGGTCTCGCTGTCTTTACTGATACCTCCTCCGCACGTCCGAGAACTACCAAGCTTGGCGTCGGGACAGGGGGACCGCTGCATCTGCACTACATTCACGGAGAACATTCAAATACAAAATAAATAACTATAACCAGAACGGATGAAAGATTTGTAGCTCAAGGGCATAGCGCTAACAAAGATTGAGAAGTGAAGGACGGAGGAAAAAGACAAAAAAAGGCGAAGAACTCAAAAGGCTAATGTATATCATCTCGCGAAACAGGTATGCTATTGTTATCATTTCCATTTGACCTCAATATGGGGCGTTTTCAATGTGATTTCTTTGAGCGAGTTTGGCTTTGAAATTGAGTTGGTATATCCCTGTGCAAAACAATATCGCAAACCAACAAATGCTCCGAGCAACGTAGTTTTTGAAAGGTGCTTTCTGGTCCTGTAGCAGTTTTTGCTATTCACGAAAAATGAATCGAATCTGAATTCCTATAAATAGTCCTAGCTGTGTCTGGTTTCTAGCCTTATCCATGGAATTTACCCCTTCATTGCGAAGTTGTGTTTGTGCTAAACGCAATACAGATTTATTTATCAAATTAATTTGCTTTCTTCGCCTTAAAGACACTATACTTCAAAATGACAAAAAATATAGAAAGATAAAGGAGAGTAAATTAGCTCCTAGAATTCTTCTCGCCGCGGATTCCTGACTTCGTTCCGCGAATGCTTTTGCTTTAAGAGAGCTAGTCATTCAGATTGAGGATCAAAGCTTTGTGCAATTGAATTATCTGAAAACTGTGGACCCGATGTCATCTCTTTCTGCTTGAGAAGCCATGAAGTACCTCAATGAAACACATTTAGTGAATGATACCAGCAGCCATCTCTACTTAAAATGTGGTGAGAAGATCGTATCTCAGCTTTCATCTTTGTACCATTACATCGAAGATTGACTTGGCAACTCGGGAAAACAGGGCAAGGTAATCACCAACCGCATTTGTTTGCGTCGACATCTGTCGTAGCTTAGGTTTTTTTTTTTTAGGAGTTGATTTTATTGACCATATTTAAGCAAAGAGAATTTAAATTTTACTTTTTGAATTTAGTATAACCTTCCCGTACGACGTCGATTTTTTTTAGAACCATATTTTAACTATAACTAAAATTGTGTAAATTTATGACCCAATGAGCCCTGATTTCTAAAGGAACCATTGCGTTCGTCCGAATGCATGAAGTCCGAATCGTGAAAATAAATTCTTGAGCGCAAAGTTGCCTGTAAATTTATAGAATTGTAATTAGATAAATAACCTAACATAAACTAACTTAGGCTAACCTAGTTCTATAAATTTACAGGCAACTTTGCTCTCAAAAATATTTAAAAAAAAAAACGATTTGGACTTCATGCATTCGGATGAACGCACCGCTCCAATTTCAAAAATCCAGTTCACTGTTCAGATAGTAAACTGATCGATTAATAATATCGTAAACGCATTGCTTGAAAACATTAAGATTTATTAACGTTACCCCCGAGAAATCGAAAAAGGGTCCGTCTGGAAAATGTCCCTAGGATGGTAGTATCTTGTATTTATGCCTCATGAAAACACAGCTTTTTGAAAGAGGACGCTCCTCGGCCTTTCCCTGAAAAGCAATAAAGCTAGCAAAACTTCGAGAAATTCAGCAAATATTTATTTGCGAAGGTCTGAAAGAGAGGATCACTCAACCCATCACTCCTTTAATAAATCACTGGCCGTCAGATTTAATTACAAAATCTTCGATCCTTGAGATCATTTAATAGCCAGCAAACCCGACATCGTCTGCGATACTTTCATCAGCAAGGAATGCTTCCCTAGTAACTGATTTTGGTTCGCGAAAACGCTAACCAGAAAACTTCACGTGACCAAGGCGAAAACAATTCTCATGTCAGCACCCTACACAGATTTCTTTACAACATGTAAAAAATGTGTATGACAATCATACAATACGGCGCCATTTTTTAAACCCATTTTCAGGACTCTTAATAAAGTAGCGTAACAGATCCCATATAAAGGTTTTATCCGTCTCCGTTCTTAGACGTATAATTCTTTGAAGAAAAAGGTTAAAAGGTGCACAGGCTCAGGTGCACAAGATATACACATCTTTTGGATAACTTTGACGGGTAAACCTACTCTAAATTCCGATATTCCTCTTGTGCTAATTTACGGGAAGTAGCACTTGCTTTTAATTGGTCGTACTTCAATTGCAAGAAACGTTTTTAACGAACTCTATATTTCATGTCCTCAGCTAACATAGACTTTCCATGAAAATGCTCTAATAAATGCCACGCACTTTTAATATTTTCTTCAATAAATGTTTATCCCTTCACGCCTCTTTCAGAATTAAAAACAAATGTTATGAAATACTATTAAGCTCGCTCCTACTTGTAACTGTAGACTTAAAAAAAAAAACGTTCTTATCGAAAGCTTGAGGATTCACGAGAAATGAAGCTCTTTATTAAAAATCCGTTCCGTGGCTGAAACCGATATTTTTATAATGTGAAAAAGATTATCGGCACTGTTTCACAAGGTATTGTGAAGGTTGAAGGCAAAAATACACGTTTATCATTGTTCTTAACGGCACTCATATCTACCACGTAAAATGCATCATTATGTGCATGTGCAACGTTCTTGAGTGTATGTACAACCTCATCAAAAGTGGTTGAGATACTCCGCATATTAGAAATGGAGTTATGTTCAAACTGTGATTTGTTTGAAAGACTAGCATGTTCAAAAAAAAAACATCAAAGGTAGGTTTGCATTGCTCTTATCATGACTGACAGTCACGTATCATGGTCACCTCTGGGACGCATCGGAGAAGTGCCATATGCTATCGGCAAAATACCCTTCAGTAAGGAAAACCGTCTGCTAAGAAAAGTCACAAGCCTTTTTCTAACAAAGTCACAATGCGCCATCTGGGACTAGGAGTATTGCTGTCCTCAAAACGAAAGAGGTCCACTCTTGACCGTCGCCACAAATCAATCGGCAACCTGGTAAAACAGCTCAACAAAAGCCCGTTATCTTTCGGCTCGTCCGCTCTTTGTAAGTTCCGCCAATCGATTTTGTCCTCGAAACGTTTCAGCATTGCTAACGGTCAAATTAGCCATAGAGCTCTGTGATTTGAGACCACATTTCACTAGTTTCATTAAGCTGTTTTCTAGCTTGTTATCCAGTGGCTCATCTGACAACGCCAAGTCGTTATTGTCGAGGGAAATAACAGTGCTTCGACAAGGGTCAAACCTACAAGACAAGACGGAGCTTTTTAAAGAAGGGGACATAATTCAAGGAGAGTAAACTGATGGTGCGTATAATACGACAAAGTTTTTAGCGGGTTGATGGGTTTGTTTCTAATCCCCTAGGTAAATAAGCGTTGGGCGGAAGTTGGTTTGACCGTGTTCGACAGCTGTACATGATGACGTTTGCTATTGTGAGGTCACTAGTCAACTCTCGCAAATATCAGGCTTACAAGCAGTTACATAGTGGAAGTCAAAAGCATTGTCACGTCATCACCAATAACTGTGGTACTTGACATTTATGTGTTCAAGGAACTTGCATAATGAAGTTCACCGAGTCCGCGGGCATACTTGTCACTGTCAGAATCATCTGGGGAACGAGCTCTGGGACAGCTTTTCTGGTTAACCGGAAAATAGTGTTTTCTCGTTTTTCTTCACGCTTCACCATCAATTGGCCATTGTGAAGTTGCAATATGAGTGTGTTTCCATTATCGAACGTTAAATAGCATTACGATGGCTTCAAATAAAACTACTATTTGAAAATGCTGTTTCAAAACTGTACTACTTGCAATGTATAAGCATAGGAATCAGTATATCCTTCAACGATCATTTTCAACAAGTACACTTTCATTTGAACAAAACGTTAACTTAACCCATAACAGCCCAAAGTATTTGGAGTGAAATTTAGCTTGAGACAAATCGTGGGTAATTTTTCCATAAAAATACGAAATTTGAAACTTCGAAAAATGCCTAAGTTATAATAATTTTCAGCTTTACAGAGGGGTAATATTTTTTAAACTAAGACAATACTGAACTGAAAAAAAATCTCCAAAATAAATTTTTGTATCCGAACGGCATCGCTGGGCGGTGGTGAGTTAAATGACACCAATTCATGATCAATTACACCTGAGTTACACTTGATTTAGGCGTTTCATGGCGGACGCACGTCGGAAAGATCCGTCGTAGGAACTCACCTTTTATGAAGTCGACAGCCATTTCCAGGCCGTACGTGTCCTTGTCGCAGTCATCGAGAATGTGGGCTCCGAGACGCACATTGGGGATCAGGTTTTGGGCGTTGACCACGTCCAGAGTATAGAGCATGGCCTCGAGGGCCTGGACGCCGCCCTGGGGCATGATCGGGCCGCAAGTAACGGAGTCCTCGCGCTCGTGGACCATCATCAAGCCACCGAGCACCAGGTCACCCTCGACCACCGCTGCCATCTTGACCGGCCAACCCGGTACAGCACCTTCTCTGCCTGGTCTGGACGGCGATGACGTCGGGAGAGGCGTCATGTCGTTCAGTAGAGTTGTCCAGAGCTTCGTTGTTGTTGACTCAGTAGTCGAGTTGAGGTAGCCTTCATGAGGGTTGACGAAGGCCAGAAGAGCCAGGAAGACCAAAGGTTTTGTCATCAGGCCGTTCTGGAAAGAGAAATAACATTGCCGATCAGTCACCAATCAGAATGACAGCGGATAGAGGAATACGGCCATTCACTGCATCCAAGTTGATCTAACCTCTGTGGCAGTACGTCGTCAATTTTCAGAAAGGAACATTAACAAGGGTAGATCAAGGAGATGGAACACACAATCATTAACCAACGACAGCTCAAAGTATTTGGAGTGAAATTTGGGTTAACAGAAATTGGAACGATTTACACCATTAAAATACGCCATTTTAAGTTTTGGGAAATGCTTGAATTATCAAATTTCAGGTCAGGTTTCCAGAGGGGTGATATTTTTTTTTAATTATGACGACTTAAACTGGAAAGATCTTCTATTTTCTATTTGTTTTTGTTTCCGAACGGCATTGCTGGGCGGTAGTGGATTAAAACACAGAGTGCATAGCACATCACTCGATTCAGGGTCACTGGAGTACTTGTTACTTGTTCCTGCAATGAGCAGACATTAGAGGCCAGCAATTGTTTAAAAACATTAGAATTCTTATTTATCAATAATTCAGAGGCTAACAGCCGAAGTTTGAGGAGCGATTGCTTAAAATCCGTCCATGAGACGTACATCAGGCGTTCCAAGTTAGTGTCTCCGGTCCAAACTTTGTCGATTAGTTTAATGCAAGCGGCCGTTCCAGTGAATCGAGGAACCACTATTTTTCGGGAAGCCTGCAATTTCCATTGCAATCTGATTGCATTTTCGTTTAGGGCAGTGCGGAGAAAACGTGCCCTGAAGGGAAATGGTCTCGGCTTTACAAAACAAGCTGGGAGTCAACCTTAAGACCATCTAAGTTTCTCATTTCAAAGACCGGAGCATCTTCGATGCGAGAGAGCCCGGTTGGGCTGCAACACCTTGTTGAAATTAAATGTCCGACTCAGTCTTCGAATGGTGTGGGCCTATCAAGTACTCCCTTGTCAAGGTAGTGTTTCCCTCCCAAGAGAGTTTCTTCCTAATGATTATACAGCTAGGTGGGTAGCGTATCTGGATGAAAGAAGGCTGCGGCGTGACCATGATCAAGATCGGAACAGCACGCTTGTTTATCCTAATTACAATTACTTATTTTTAAGACTGGTTAAACCTCTTTATAGTCCTCATTAGTTCTCTCATACACACAGCGTGCTCATGAACGAATTCTCATTAAATAAAAAAAATGTTTCGAGTCAAAGAGTATATAAATCCTGATTTTCGTATTTAATATCTTCAAATAGCACATTTACGAGAGATCTACTAGCGCGAGTTTTATAAGGAACGCCTTTATCAAAATATAAAAAAAAGGCCATTAATTGCGAAAGAATTGAATAAAAATGCAAGCAAAAGAGATGATGATAACAAATCGATTCTGATTTAGACCATAGCGACTACGTCTAAAGCTCAGTGTGGGAGAATTTTTATAATAATTATTTACTTTTTACTCATTTTTTTCAAAGGGTTACGAAGGGGACGTTGTTAGGCAGGTCGCCTTACCTAAGCGCGTACCGGTATTGTGTTCCTTACTACTTATGGTTTTGCCAAGCTTTGGGAGATTTACCTTACGTTTATCGAAGTTTGCTACGTGAACTTAAGATCTTATACAGCTTTTCAGAAGAATTTTTCTTCGTTAGCATAGCATCGCCTTTTTTCTCGACTGTGTTCGGGCTATTGGGAAGGGGAGAGAGGTCGTCCCCCTTCCGCAAAACTCCCTCTGCTTAATGTAATTTCATTATTTCTTGTGGAAGAAACATGTACCAAAGAGCATTTCTCTCTCAACCAAAGCACTTTTCACTGAATATAGAAAAAAAATGTTTCTAATATTTTGCTTTGGCATATTTAAGCCACTCACAGGATCATAAATCCTATCACGAACAGAAAAGCTTCAAATAAACAGAACACCACTCTTTTAGATGAAAATGTAAGAAAAATAGGTTCAAGGGGTTGGAAATGACATGCTTAACAATACGTCTCACGTTTTGGGGGCAGCAACACAAACGGAAGAGAGTGAACCTGAAGCTGTAATAGAGGAAAAAAAAGAGGTTTGGACAGGCAGCAACTCGGGCCTCGTCTGCGCTGCGTTCCTTCGGTGACCTACGTGGAGGGCCTTTTTAAGCAACTTATAGCTGGACGCCTCCTCTGAGAAACTCGAAAATATAAAATACCCCTCTGATGCAAGTCCACATGTGACTAGAGTGTTTTGTGCATGTCCATTGTGTTAACCAGGCCTTCCAACAACAAGACAGTTCTTTTAAAAAATGCTCAATTTGTACACACTAAAATAACAAATTCAAACGGGTACTAACGAATCATTGGTCTATTTAAAAACCTGTCCATCTGCTAAACGATTTGTAAAGGCTCATCCGAAAAAAATCTGCATTTGATAAAAGGAAAGCTTACTTATTAATTATACGTATGCCCTATTGGTTGTTATGTCAGGGCAGCCTAGAGCGAAATTTGCTGCATTGCCTATCAGTGTACAAACGTGACCTTTCGCAGCTCTCTATTTGGAAGTACAAATATTTCTGTGCTACTAGCAAATAAGATTTCTTAAAAAAAAATACACAACTGGAAAAAAAGAGGAAGACTGATGAATGAGTAATTTTAGACCAATCAGATCCGCTCGTAAGGAAAAAAATATGAAGGTTGTCAAAAAAAACGTAATGAAATTTTTTCATCATTACTAAAGTGTGAGTAGGCCTAGAGCTAATTAAAGTAATGGATTTCATCAATTCAGGTTGTTATTTTTCGCGTAGGAAATTTCACAGCAAAACTCTGAGGAGCCTTCTTCCTAGAAGCAAATTGAGTTAAAGTTGCTTTTTGCACCCTTGATAGTTCCGTCGAAAGGCCCTTTGACAACAGCAACAGGTGGGCAGCAACTCTCATTGTCAGTTAAAATGAATGCCAATGTGAGGTAAGTATGGCATGTAGACTATTACATCTCTAACAGCGTGGAGGAGCATCTCTGAATGGATTTTCCACTCATTTCGGCTTGCCCTAAAACTGCTGACGTCCCAGTTATTAGTAGGGTCACTCACATACTTTTGCTATAAAGAAAGAATAAAATGCGTTCAAAGATAATGTGAAACTCACTGGAAAAGTACGGCACTTTATTACGAATTTCTAAAAATTTAAAGAGTAGATTCTGACGCCACAAAGAATAATAATTAAACGTGCAAAAGTTAAACTGCTTGATCAATCCAACAGTTTTCCGGTGTAATGCTTGAGAGATGGTAAGATTGGAGGTTATTTTGAGTTGGCTTCAAAGGACCGTTGAATATCCAAACAAAAGTTGCAATCTCCGGATAAGTGGGGCAGCGGAAAGTTATTCTTAAGACACCCAGTCACAGGAAAAGAACATTGAAGCCGAAATTGGCTTTCTTTTAATTCAATAAACATCGGTAATTCAATTACCAAATTAAACGAAAACGAAAAGGCCAAAGAAATTCCAAGCACTGAAGTTGTCAACTTACTTTCCCTTGCCAACAATGACCATCATTGCGTAGAAACAAAAAACATGTCAATGAGTGTTGCTTGAACACCTTGACGTTTAAATCGCAGAATCAGATCAACACCCGAATGGGGAACTTTGAAATCTGGAAGATCATATTTCATATCTGACCTGGTGAGTGAACTTCCACTTTTAACCAGCTAGGTTTTCAGCTAAATTTTAACCTGCAAATAGCACGCATTCAATCTTGAAATTTCATTATTTAGGCATTTTCCAAAGCTTAAAATGGCGTATTTTAATGAAAAATATCCTTTCAATTTTTCTTTTGCAGAATTCCACTCGAAATACTATTACTATGGGATGTTATGTGTTAAACTACCCAGCAAGTAAAGAATTATCAAATTTCTGACGGAAACCATCGTAATGCGTCGATGTAGAACCGGGTGTGTAAAAATACCAAACATTTTTAGTAACCCGGAATGGTTATCTAAAAAGAGTAATTAACTTCAAAACACTCTAGTATACATTTAAAAGGAAATCCAGGGCAGCCTAAATGGTGCTACACGAACATTCATAAAAATTAGGTCAAGGAGGTTTTCACAAATTTAGATTAAGTTTTCCACGTAAGATCATTTTTATGTGTCTAATTCACGGTGAAGTGGAGCAATAATTTACCCCCTTCCTCCACAAGGCCTATCCTTAATTAATAAATGGCTCCTCTCCAGATGCATAAACACCTTTGTACCCCTCCCCAACTTCGTAGGCTGTCGCAGGAAAACTGGTAATGGGCAGACGCGGACTTGGCAGGAAGTCAATACTGTGTTTGCTAGCTTTGTGTGTTCGCAATTTAGACCAAATAAAAAAGTTGGAGGACACAATTTAAAAAGACAAAACCCGTGAATGGCAGTAAAATGGCACAAAATCACCGATTCGTCGTTTGGTGAATTAATGAAAAGTTTTGTTTGTGGAGTGGTTGTATTGTAATTGTGCCGACGTTTGGCGAAAGTAGCAATGGAAATATTAAAAAAAAGAAAAAAGGACGTAATGAGTGTCTGCACATTACGAGTCTGGCATCTCTTGAATAATCTTTAAGGTTAGTGAGGCAAAGAGAAAAACACATCTGCATCACTCTGACGTCCAGAAAGCTGCACACGGTTGATAAAAAAAGGGTGGGGGTGAAGTTCCCTTACAAACTGTAAAATGGCTCTAAACGACAAATCATCGTTGGCTACAGTGTTATTCTATTGATTTGTAAATGTTTTTATTGGGTTTGTAGAAGCTCGTAAGTAGAAAGCCTGAGAATAGAATATTTTTTTTCCGATGGCATGAATTTTGTAAGTAGCTACACAAACTCTTCCGAGTTAATAATTTCGGTTATTTATCAAAAAAAAAGAATGGCTCTCGCAAGCAGCTATCCAAACCAAAAGCAGCGGGAACGTACAAAATAGATAAGAGAAAAAGGGTTGACCGTGAAAACTGTCTTTTTAATTGCGATACTGTTGCCCGTGGCTGAGGGAGCTGCAATCTCATTTCATGACAAAAAATTCGCTTAAATGTGGGTCGTATGCCTTTCATTTTATTTCGATATCCAAGAAAGATTATTTCTATTTTCTTTTCTTCTTTTCAGTCTTTAGTGTTGAAAACATTTAGTCTACGATTAATGACACAAAATACCACATCAGGGCGTTTAACAATAATAAGCACCCGATCCCTGATGGAACAATGGTAGTTTGCGCCTGAGAAGCACGTGTTTTTTCTTACTTGTTCATTAATAAGCGCAATAATTGACATTTTCAGTATATTTTCCAGAGATACATGATTAATACTCTCTTTCCTGTGATAAACAGTCTCATCACCTTAAAAGGGATTGCTTCCTGCTTACGTTGGCAGTGCTTTGAAAAATTACCGAGAAAAATATATTTCTCCTTCACAACACTGTAGACAGTGTGTGTCGAAGCTAGGAAGCACCGATGCAAGGTACGAAGGATTGGTGAAATTGCTTAGCCTAGATAATATAAAAAACAACAACACCAAACAAACATAAAAACAAAGGCACTACGTTAGGGACACGTTGACAGTTTTTTATTTTTTAAGATCTACTTCAATTAACTTTGTCATGCGTAAACGATTTATAATGCAATGATTTGCAATATTTTCATGCGTTCAGTTTATGTATCTTAAATGCGGATCTCGCACTGACATGTGCGTGGACGTGCGCAAAAACTCAAAGACTGCCTATTACCTGTTCTTTTGTGATTGAGTGAACAGCGAGTACATTTTAAGTGGCATATTCCTTAGGGACAATACCTTCCTAACGATGTTCTTAACTTGTCCGAACCCTTTGTATTCTTGAATACTTCTCGTTTTGTTATATGACAGAAAAAATGCTCCCGAGCAATAATTGCAAAAGTAAGCGACTTAAGAGATGTTGAGTACCTTCTTTGAATTTTTGCGATGCCTTTATTCCAAATTGATTATTATTATAATGTGCGAGCGATTTATGAGATCCTTTAAATATTGGCAATAAGTAAGTAAAGAATTCATTGCACGTAACTATCTGCAAACATAGAAAGTCTATCCTCTAGGTGTTCTGTCAAATTACACAAGGGGTACGTTTGTTTGCGAAATATGAAGGCGGTCATGCAAAGGTCACAAAGTCATGTTCATGGACCATGTCATTTTGAAAGGCGGTGCAACACTTCGAGGAGATTATCACATTCACCGCTTTTCAAAAAAATATCCAATAACATGCGCGTGTAGCCACGTAGCGAGTAGTAGCCCCAAGTTTTCTGACATTTTGATACATGATACACTTCTGCAGTAAACTTTATATCCATAAAATAAGGCGCCTTGAGAGGGTTTTTATGTCAAAATTGCAACTTTTTGTGCCAATGATGACAACTTACCCATCTGGGCTTCAGGTTTTAGGAACTTTCCTGAACGCAGACGAAAAAGAACATAAGAACAAAGGGATGTGCCGGAGTTTTTTTTTAGTCGTTTTTACTCTTACAGTCAAATAAGACAGCAGTGCTTTAGGAGAGAAAGTCGTGTTCCAAACCGATTAGTGGGCCAAAAACGATTCCGTGTGAGTTTTTTTATTATTATTATTTTCTGTGGAAAAAATAGAATACTGTAAATGAAATTTGGGTCGTTACGTCTACCTGCCTTTGGGTTGCTTCATTTTTATATTTTTTTAGTTCTTCTTTTTAATGGACAAGAGTATTGTTTTTTTGTGAGTCGAAACTAGAAACAACAAACCTGCACGCTCCATCCATCTAAAAGCCCATTGGCCAAAATTAAAGCATATATTTTTTATTATTAATTTCATAAATGTAAATTGTTTTATGATTTGTATATAAGTCATTAATTGTTTTATATATATGTATTTACTTATTTTTAAGCGGGGCCTGTGCGGACCTACACACAGTGACACGCATGGATGGCAAACACCTATTCATCGCCTAAAATAATGCTGTTCACTTCTCCACCCACCCTTTTTTTGCCAATGTGGTTCTTCCAAAGAAGATACTGCAGAGCTGGTTCAGATTTATATTTCAAGGCTCTCAAAATGTATACATGAATAATGAAGTAAAAAGTAACGCCAAGGATGATTAAAAGCGACATGCACCGAGAACCGGCTGAGTTTGCATTTTGAATAAAATGTCCTTGATACCAGGATGCAATTTTTCGCTCGATAGCAATTACAGCACTCGCAACAGCATGAAGATAGCCATTTCTCTTCGTCAAGTGCACGAAAGGATACAAGAAGAGTTTCCACCAAGTGATGGGGCCACAGAGATCAGGCCCATACCTTGAGGTAGTATGAGGTGCTTTAAAGAGCTGAAGAGGACGTGAAATTATTGGGGCCACCAACCGTCGATAAAGTTCCTTTCATCATCCCACGGAATTGGCGAGCGAGCTTCAGAAGCACACATGGGGATGATTTTTTTTTCTCTCTCTTTTTCGGTCAAAAGTTGCACTGGGAGTGGCTTGGCCATGCGGCTGCGCTGACGGCCGGACTTAATTGGATTTTGTGCCCATCGCTGTTTGAGATTGATCAAGCAGCTTCACTTCCTATCATTTAATATGGTTGACAAATGAGACTCTGACACAAAAGAGACTTTCCACAAAAAGCACTTCTGGTCGGCAATCACGAATATAGCAGTGTATTTTTAACAAGACTCCCACGCTACGTGCGAAGACCTCACGGCTTCGACGTGTGGCGTAGATTAAAAAAAATGTGCCGAACATTTTCTAGAGTATTTTTAAGTGTTATATCAAGTCCAATGGTAATCCGGTAATGAATATTTATTCCAGATCCGGGATTGCAAAGTTCCAAAAAAATTTACAGAGTAGTATTTGTCTTGCACCTCCAATAGTTTACTTACGAACAATTTTGCTGTGTACTACACCGATGCTGCAAGATTTAGGGCACAAAGAGGTATTAATTCACTAACCGCGCCTGTCTCACAGTTTGTGGTGCCAAGAATATGTCAATTGCTTTCCCTGTGGATTGGTTGTCCCTGTCGTGAACTGGAACTACTCAATTAATAGCACCCCAAACAGATTCCTGAAAACTGATAGACCTGCCGGCACTAATTATTCTTTGTCAACATGCCGATCATGAAAAGCGAGAAAGATAAATCTTATACGTCACCTAAAAGGCTGAAAAAATATCTGAAGAGTCAATTTTTTGCTCACAGATGCCTCAGCACGGTTCGCAACAGGTCAGATCTGATGTAGGTTATATGATGGATAGCTACTGAGGAGAGAAAAATAGGGACCCATTTCTGCGGAACTGACCCTCAATCGTATCAAGCTTCTGTTTGACGAAAAGGAAAAACTCGTTTCAACATCTTCAGTAGGCATTCATTTTACGGAGACGAGGAAAATTGAATCGTTTGCGGGTCTGTAATTGAATCAGATTACCGGCACAACGCATATAGCGGCACTTCTCATCGAATTCTGATGCGGAACAATTAAGTTATTGGGAAAGTGATGAGAAATAGATATTTTAAGCTTTGGTATGGTCGATATAAATTACCAATTTTCCCAAAAATCTAAGTGGATGTACGTATTTTTTAAACAAGTGACACGCTTAATAGTAAGAACTTTGTTGCACTTCACGAAGTGACGAAACGAGTTTCTAAGACACTTTGTTTTGTTTTTTTTGAAAGTATATGAGTGGGTTAGGTTTGTCCTGGTAAATCTAGGTAAAGCTGGATTCAGTTAGGCTTTGCCACTTTAAAATTATGATGCAAAAATGATTGCCTCGACTCGTGTCAAAGTTTCTTATTGAAATACATAACTGTTACCCTACACGTGCCTCGGGAAAAGATACCTGCTCTACGAGCAATACTAAACAAATGTTTCACTTAAAGTTTCGCTCATCTTTATTTTCTCAGGAGTAATAGATATTTCAAAGGCACATGGCACGCATTTGGCCCGATAACCTACACCGATGAAATAGTGAATGCAATAACGTTTGAGTTGTAAACATCATTTCTTGAAAGCTAGAACTTTAATGTAATTCACTCTTTACCACGCTAGAGGTACCTCAAACAACACTTTCAAGTACAGCAGTTGAAAATGGAAACCACTCTCTGGATTGCATTTTACTGCGTTTTATGAAATCTAAACTCAATCTCAAAACTGCTCTTTTACAAAGAAAAAATAAACGAATAAAATCACTGGCAAAATTCACATCTTGATACTAAAGTTGTCTGTTGGGTATTGCTATTTTTTCCTTGAGTTTTTTCGTTCAACTATTTTCTGGATTCGTTGTAACCGATAGCACCTGAGCCCGAACGACTAAGGAAGGCGGGGAAAGGGTTAGACGCTAAGTACGTCTGTGTTGTGGGAGGCTTTGTGACTTTCGAGGGAGATCAT